>ERZ773136.3640-NODE-3640-length-11117-cov-4.688664_pt1 | contig 11117 bp, 9 predicted proteins | sample MGYA00580855_ERZ773136 | MGnify/ENA primary metagenome ERZ773136 (study PRJEB29015, sample SAMEA2737860) | human gut metagenome | biome: human gut; feature: human-associated habitat; material: faeces | place: China | collected 2012 ... | reverse complement strand
ACCGCAGCGCGAACCACCGCTTGCAGCGCGGACAGCGCAGCATACGCACGACGGCCACCAGCGGCACGGCGACGCATCCGCCTACGATCAGCGCGATCACCTACCAGGGCGTGTCGTCCTCCTGCGGAACGGCGTCCGGCACGCCCGTTTCGAGTTCGCTGCCCGCGAGCACGGCCGCCACGGCTTCGACGCCGCGCACCATGCCGCGGTCGTAGTCGCCTTCGCGGAAGGCGGGCAACATATAATTCGTCTGGATGCGTTTGCAAAGCGCGTCGGGCAGCACGCCCTCGACGCCGCGCCCCGTCACGAAGCGGATTTCGCGCTGCTCCCTCACAAGCAGGATGCCCACGCCGTTGCTGTCCTCGCGGCGGCCGACGCCCCACTTCGAGAAGAGCTCGTAGGCGAACGTGAAGGGATCGCCGCCCGCAATGGCGTCGACGGCCACCACGGCCACCTGCGCCGCACCGCGCTGGCGCAGGCCGTAGCAGATCGAGTCGATGCGCGCCACGGCCGCCTGCGAAAGGATCCCGTCGGGATTCGACGTGAAGCGCGTACGGTCGGCCGACTGCACGTTTTCGATCTGTTCCACCGCGTAGGGATGCGCCGCGGCGGGCAGCCACGCGCACAGGCAGACCAACAGGAGGAGATTGCGTATCATCGTCTCAAAGATAAATCAAATTTTCCGAACCGCCAAGCCCTCTCCGAGCGATTCGGGCGCCCGTCGCAAAACCCGAACCGATGCACGACAAGCCCCGGACCGGATCACTCCCGAATCAGAATCCGGTAGCTCCACGGCGCCATATCCTGCTCGACGCGATAAGGCACGACGATCCGGTTGCCCGTCAGCGCATCGGCGTATTCGCCCTGATAGATGCCCGTATTGAAATCGGCGTGGATCGTATAGGGCGAGAGGTTCATCACGCAGAGTACGCGGTTGCCCTCCACCTCGCGCACGAAAGTCATCAGGCAATCCTTGGCGTTGTTCTCGATCTCGACGAACGAACCGCCCCGCTCGCCCGCCTGCAACGCGCGGTTGCGGTGCTTCAACAGACACAGCAGCCGGTACAGCTCCGTGAAGCGCCCCGGACGGGGATCGACCATCGGATCGCGGTCGAAGAAGGCGAACGAATGGTCGTAGCCGAACTCCTGCCCCGTATAGACGAGCGGCATCGACTGCGGCAGCACGAACGTCAGCGCGGCCATGATTCCGGCCGCATCGCCCAGCCGGCGGAACTCGCTGCCGTTCCACGAATTCTCGTCGTGATTGGAGGTGAACATCAGCCGCATGGCCGAACGCGGATAACGGTCGCGGTCGGCGTAAAGGTAGTTGCGCAGATCCCACACGCGGCGACGTCCCTGCGCGATGTCGTTGACGATATGGTGGAACTCCCACGCATAGCAGGCGTCGAACGCACGGTCGAAAAGATCCGCCTGCTCGGCTTCGGCCAGCATGAAGAGATTGTGCTTCACTTCGCGCAGCTGCGCCGCAGCCTCCTGCCAGAAGGCCGTGGGCACCAGCATGGCCATATCGCAGCGGAACCCGTCCACGCCGTGCTCCGCGAGCCGGAAGCGCATGGCGTCGATCTGCCCCTGCCACACGGCTCGGTTGGCGTAGTTGAGCTTGGCCGTGTCGTCCCAGCCGTTGGGCACGACCGGCTCGCCCGCCGCGTCGCGCTCGTACCAGTCGGCCGGACACTCGGTCACCCACCGCGCGTCGCGCGCCGTGTGGTTGGCCACCCAGTCGAGCAGCACTTTCAGCCCCAGCCCGTGCGCCGTCGACACGAAGCGGTCGAAATCGGCCATCGTCCCGAATTCGGGATTGACGCCGCAGTAGTCGCGCACGGCGTAGTAGGAGCCCAGCGTCCCCTTGCGGTTCGTCTCGCCGATCGGGTGGATCGGCATCAGCCACACGGCGTCGATGCCCAGCTCGCGCAGGCGGGGGAGATGTTTTTCGGCGGCGGCGAAAGTCCCTTCGGGCGTCAGCTGCCGCACGTTCAATTCATAGATCACCGCAGGATAACTCCATGCGGGATGCGGAATATGTGTCGTTTCGTCCATTTTTATCCGATTCAGACCGCAAAAATAGGAAAATTCGGCAACATCCGAAATATTTTACTTTTCAACCCTTCCCGCGGCGGATTATCGGAAAAAAAGTAATATCTTTGCGCAACCATTCAAAACATTAAAGATTAAGTCGACATAAAACCCATGAAACATCTCGGGATTTTCATACTCGGCGCATTGCTGCTGGCATCGTGCGCCACCAACAAACGCGCGGCCTACATCCAGCAGGTACAGACCGACATTCCGACCGCCATCGAACAGGACTACCAGATCCGCATCAAACCGCTCGACCGGCTCACGGTGACCATCAACAGCAAGGACCCCGAACTGGCAGCCCCGTTCAACGCGGCATCCTCCTACAACTCGCTCAACGGACTCTCCTCCTATTCGAGTTCCTCGAACGGAAACCTCCAAATCCTCACCGTCGACAAAGAGGGCAAAATCCAGTTGCCGATCATCGGCGAGATCGATTGCGACGGACTCACGCGCAACGAGCTTGCCAAAAAGATCGAAAACACGATCCGCGAAAACGGGATGGTGCACGACCCGATCGTCATCATCCAGTTCGCCGACGTGAAATTCTCCGTCCTGGGCGAGGTTGCCCGCCCCGGACAGTTCTCCATCACCAAAGACCGCATCTCGCTCTTCGACGCCCTAGCCATGGCCGGCGACCTGACGATCTACGGCCAGCGCGAGAACGTGGCGCTGATCCGCGAAGAGAACGGCATGAGGACGGTGCACTATTTCGACCTCAAAAACCCGGACATCCTCACGTCGCCCTACTTCTATCTGCAACAGGACGACGTCGTCTACGTCACGCCGAACAAATACAAGGCGCAGGCGGGCGAAATCAACCAGAACCGTTCGTTCTACATCTCGCTCGTTTCGGTAGCCGTCTCCGTGGCGACGCTCCTCGTCACCATCACCCGCTAATAATCGCCAGTTTTTCATGGAAGAAAATCGCAATGTAAACAACGTCCCTGCGGAAGGGAACGAGGACAGCATCAACTTCTCGATCCACGACCTCATACAAATGGTCATCGGCAACTGGTTCTGGTTCCTGTTGTCGACGGTCGTCTGCCTTTCGTGCGCGCTTTTCTATATCTACACGGCGCCGAAAGTCTACAACCGCACGGCTACGATCCTCATCAAGGACGGCAAGAAGGGCAGCGAAACGGATATCGCCGCCTTCGGCGACCTGCTGGGAGCCACGGCACGCCGCAACGTCGACAACGAGATCATCGTGCTCAAATCGCGCAACCTGATGACCGAAGTGGTACGGCGGCTCAACCTGCACGTCAACTACGTCGTCAAACACGGGCTGCGCACCGAGAACCTCTACCGCCGTTCGCCGATCGACGTCACCTTCATCGACGACAACGAGCGGCAGGCGCTGGCGTTCGAACTGACCCCCGTCGACAACGAGAAGTTCTCGCTCACGAAGTTCGTCAACCGCACCTCGGCCGATTCCGACAAGGACAAGGATTCGGAGATCTACGAGGTCGAGATGACGGGGCGGTTCAACGACACGATCACCACGCCGTGCGGACTGCTCGTCGTGACGCCGACGCTCTACATGTCCGACGACTACTTCGGCGACCCGATTTCGGTGAGCAAACAGATCGTGAGCAGCATGGCCTCGGGTTACAACAAGCGAATCGCCATCGAGTTGGTCGAGAAGCAGGCCAACGCCATCTCCATTTCGCTCGACGACAACATTCCCCGCCGTGCGGAGGACGTCATCAACACGCTCATCGCCCGCTATAACGACGAGTCGATCAACGACAAGAACCGTATCGCCGACTACACGGCCGACTTCATCGACAAGCGGCTGCGCATCATCGGTTCGGAGCTGGACGCCGTAGACCGCAAGATCTCCACCTATAAGAAAGACAACGAGATGTACGACATCACGGCGCAGGCCACGCAAAGCCTGACCGAGAGTTCGCAATTCAAAACCGCAGGTCTTTCGGTGGAGAACCAGATCAGCATGGCGCAGTACATACGCGACTATCTGCTCAACGACACCAAGCTGCGCGACCTGATCCCGGCCAACGTCGCCATCACCAACGTGTCGATCTCCGACCAGATCAAGAACTACAACGAGCTGATGCTCCGCCGCGACAAACTCGCCGGCAACGCATCGAGCAACAGCCCCGTCATCCAGGATTTCGACAGCGAGTTGGCCGCGCTGCGGCGGGCGATCATCGCCTCGCTCCAATCGCATATCTCGACGCTCGAAATCCAGCTGAACAACATCCGCCGCGAGGAGAGCCTCGCCCGCACGCGCATCGCTTCGGCGACCCGCCAGAGCACCGAACTGCTCGACAATACCCGCCAGCAGCGCATCAAGGAGGAGCTCTACCTCTACCTGTTGAACAAACGCGAGGAGAATGAACTGACCAAGGCCATCGCCGACAACAACGCCCGGATCATCGATCCGGCCTACGGCAGCAGCACCCCCGTGGCGCCCCGCTCGGTCATCATCCTCTTCATCGCACTGCTGTTCGGTCTGGCCACGCCGTTCGGCATCATCTACCTGATGGAGATTCTCGACACCACCATCCGCGGCCGCAAGGACATCGAGGACAAACTGAGCATTCCGTTCCTCGGCGACATCCCCGAATACCACGGTTCGACCCGGCAGGGATCGGTGGTGGTGCGCGACAACGGCCGCGACAGCGTCTCGGAGGCATTCCGGCTGATCCGTTCGAACCTGGGCTTCATGAGCGTCAAGTCGGGCAAGTTGCAGATCATCATGGTCACCTCGTCGAATCCCCATGCGGGCAAGACCTTCGTCACGACGAACCTGGCCATGACGCTCGCCCTGGCCGACAAGAAGGTAGTCATCGTCGACCTCGACCTGCGCCGCCGCACTCTCTCCAAACAGATGGGTCAGCGCGACAACCGAAACGGCGTATCGGGCTACATCTCCGGAACGATCGCCAACCTCAACGACATCGTCTTCCAGAGCGGCCTGCACGAGAATCTCGACATCATCTTCGCCGGTCTGCAACCGCCCAACCCGGCCGAAATGCTCCTGTCGGAGAAGTTCGACGAATTCATGGCCGACCTGCGCAAACGCTACGACTACGTCGTCATCGACAGCGTGCCCGCCATGGCCGTGGCCGACGCGCTGATTACCGACCGCCTGGCCGACCTGACGATCTACGTGATCCGCGAAGGACTGCTGGACCGCCGGCAGCTGCCCGACATCGAAAAACTCTACCGCGAGAAGAAATTCCACAACATGAGCATCGTGCTCAATGGTTCGACCGGAGGCGCACGCCGCGGATACGGTTACGGATATGGCTACGGATACGGGTATGGTTACGGCTATGGATACGGCTACGGCGAAGACGAGAGCCAAAAGTCCTCGGCCGTCATCGACAGCCGCTACAATCTCACGCAACGGCTGAAAGATTTCTTGGGTCTGAACGATAAAAAGTAATACCGCAATGGCTATCCGGGATGCAATTATCGCCGTCGACTTCGACGGTACGGTCGTTACGCACGCCTACCCCCATATCGGCAACGACATCGGCGCCGTTCCCGTGCTGCGGGAACTGATCGGCAACGGTTGCCGGGTGATTCTCTACACGATGCGCAGCGGGAGACTGCTCGACGACGCCGTAGCATGGTTCGCCCGCAACGACATTCCGCTCTACGCCGTCAACGAGAACCCCGCACAGCGGGAGTGGACCGACTCGCCCAAGGTCTTCGCCGACCTCTACATCGACGACAGCGCGCTGGGATGCCCGATCAAGTTCGAAGACGGCATCAAACGCCCGTTCGTCAATTGGGTCAAGGTGCGGCAGCGTCTCGTCGAAGAGGGCTTTCTCGACTGAGCCGGCCGGCATGCGGGAAACCCGCAGGGTACCCGTCTCATCTGCTCCGAGGGCGTTCGTGACGAACGCCCTCGGAGCATTTCGTAAAATCCTCCCCGATGCAGACGAACTCCCGAAACGGACGGAAACAGACTTTTCCCGGAGGTATTCCCTTCAAACTTTCAGCCCGCAGCCGATGATATTCTCCGCCGGCTGCGGGCTGTCGCCTTCCGGTTTTGCCGAAAGACGACAAACCATGCTCGACGACACAACAAAATGATACCGTTTTTTCGTCCGAGCACCCTATTTTTCCGATTTCTCCGTTATTCAGGCAGCGCCGCAGATACGCTCTCCGGACAAAATGCGAACGAGCTTGCTTTTGCCTCCGGCTCATCCGCCTTTGGCTGACGCCTCGGATACTCGCGCCCGGCAAAATGCAAATAAATTTGCTTTCGCGCCCGACTTTTTCGTATCTTTGCGAAGATGTAGCGGCCGGGACGCGATGTGCAATCGCAGCGGGACGACGAGCCACACGCCGCCGCGTGCGGTTCGCGGTCCGTCGCCGGCGCTCAAAACTTGCGGAACATGAAAGGATTCTCGCCGATCTCACGGGCATACAGGCGTCTGGTGCGCAAACACCGGTTGACGCTCCAGAACGAGGTGGACAACGCCGAGGAGTGGCACATGCACATCTCGGTCGTGCGTATCTTCGCAGCGTTACTGGCTTTCGTCCTGCTGCTCTTCATCCTGATTCTCTCGCTGGTGGCCTACACCCCCGTGCTGGAATTCCTGCCGGGCTACGAGGCCAACCGCTCGCGCGAAATGCTGCTGCAAAACATCATGCGGCTCGACTCGATCGAACGGCAGATGACCCAGATGCGTACTTACAGCGACAACATCGCCCTCATCATGGAGGGCAAGACGCCCGTGGTACGCAACGTCGGCAGTCTCGACAGCATCAAGGCCGACAAGACGCTGGTGATGCCCTCGCGCGAGGATTCGCTCCTGCGCATCCAGATGGAGGGCGAAGGCCCCTACGGACTGGGAAAATCGCCGTCGCGCAAGACGCTGCGCGAAGCGATGGCCATGACCGCGCCGGTCGAAGGCATCATCACCGAAAAGTTCGACACCAAACTGGGGCAGTACGGCATCCGGATCGCCGCGGCACCCGGATCGCAGGTATCGGCCGTCGACAACGGCACGGTCGTCATCACGGTCGGCGGCGGTGGTATCCCCGTCGTTTGCCGTGACGGCAAGCTCTACGGCACGCCCGCGGTCATCGACAAGGACTTTGCCTCCGCCAAGCTCGCAGAGCTGCTCGACGCGGACATGCTCGTCATCCTGACAGCGGTCGAGAAGGTCGCCATCAACTTCGGCAAGCCCGACCAGAAGGGTCTCGACACCCTGACGCCGGACGAGGCGCGCAAGTATATCGACGAAAAGCAGTTTGCCCCCGGCTCCATGCTGCCGAAGGTCCAGGCCGCCATGTCGTTTGCTGAGAGCAAGCCCGGCCGCGTCGCACTCATCACTCTTCTTGAGAAGGCCGCCGAGGGCATTGAGGGCAAGACCGGCACCCGCGTGCAGATGTAAGACATTTCCATAAGACCCATAGTTTTTCACCAACCTTGCGAACAGGCCCGCCAAAAGGGGCGGGCCTGTTCGCATTGTGGAAAAGTAAGCACTTCAGGCACAGCACCACAGCCGAATGCCTTACCGGTCTTATCTCATAGTCGAAAATCGATCGGGGCAGGCGTTGATCGCACTGATGGAGCAGGAGGCCGCACGGCTCGACATGTCGGTGAACTTCGCGGCAAGCGGCGGCGCATCCGATGCCAGCATCCCTTCGCAGGAGGGAGTCGGCACCATCGACGCCTGCGGCCCCATCGGCTTTAATCTGCACAACGATGACGAGCATATCCTGCTCAGCAGCGTGCGCCCGCGGCTTGCATTACTTCTGGCTGTGTGCAATGCGCTTCCGATCGAAAAGTCGTCCGACGTCTCTTAACTTCTGCTGCAGGGGGAATGTTGGAATGATATTTCCCCTGCGGCGTTTCTGCTGCCGAACAGCGGCACAAGAAAGCAAAGGTAAACTATGAATCCATATTATAATGAAAGCGCCTTTTTGCAGGATCTGGCAATTCTTGTCAACACTGACAGCGGCACCGGCACTGTCGAAGGCATCGACAAGATCGCCAATTTCATGATGAAAAAGTACGCTGATCTCGGTATGTGGACGGAAAAGAAAACGTTCCGCGCCGATCTCGGCCCGTGTGTTGAAGCGCGCAACCATCCCAAAAGCAAGGAAATCGATCTTCTTCTGATCGGCCACATGGATACGGTGTTTCCAGTGGGGACGGCGGCTGAACGCCCGCTTACCGTGGACGGCAACCGCGTGCTCGGCCCGGGCGCCGCGGATATGAAATCCGGCACGCTGCTGTGCACCTGTCTTGCAGCCTTTGTTCAGGCGGAGCGGCCGGAACTCAAGCTCTGCATTGCGCACAACTGCGACGAGGAGATCGGCTCTCCAAGTTCCGACACCTGGATCCGCGAGCTCGCCTCTCATGCCACCTACTGCTTTGATCTGGAACCCGGACGCAGCGACGGCAGCTACGTCAAGACGCGCAAGGGTGTCTGCCGTCTCAGCATCAAGCTGCATGGTAAATCTGCCCATGCGGGCGTCAATCCGGATGACGGCGCCAGCGCCGTGGTCGAGCTGGCAAAGTGGATCTGCCGCTTTGCCGACCCTGCGCGCAGGGATAACGGCTACCGTGTGAATTTTGGCGTTATCAAGGGTGGCACGGCCTACAATGTCGTCCCTGACAGCGCAGAGTGCGACGTGGATATCCGGTTTGACACGCCGGAGGATCTGCAAGAGGCAATGGCGCAGTTTGATGTACTTCGGCAGCACCCGTTTGATCAGAACGTTACGGCTGAGATCGCCGTTACGGGGCAGACCCCGCCGATGGTCGCAACGGAAAACAGCAAACGGCTGATGCGGCTTCTGGAAGAGGAGGGAAGCTTGCTTGACGTCGACGTGAAATTTGTCGGGACCGGCGGCGGCTCTGACGCCAGCCGCGTCTCCAGCGGCGGCGCTGCGGCGATCGATGCCTGCGGCCCCGTGTGCTTCTATATGCATGATGCCAGGGAGTATTTCCTGCTCGACACGGTGGAGCCGCGGCTCCAGTTGCTGATGAACGTCATTCAAAAACTATAATGCGCGATACCGGCGCAGCATCCAAAACAAAAGGAGCATGACCATGCAGCCCCAAATACTCAATATTCTGGACATTATGAAGAACCTTGTCTCCGTGCAGAGTGACACGGGGACGAAAATGGAAGAAAATATGGCTGAGCGGATCGCCGCTTATTTCAGGGAAGATTCCTATCTTTCCGCTCATCCGGATCACTGGGGCCTTGCCGATACGAACGACTTTCTGGGCCGCCGTGTCATCTGGGCATTGAAAGAGGGGACGAGCCGCAAAACGCTGATTCTGACCGGCCACTATGATGCCGTGGAGATCGACTGCTACGGCGAGCTCAAGCCGCTCGCTCTCAATCCTGAGGCCCTGCGGGAGGAAATGCTGAGGCAAAAGCTCGGCGATGAGCTGATGCAGCAGGAGCTTGCCAGCGGCGACTGGCTGCCCGGTCGCGCGGCGGCTGACATGAAAGGCGGCCTTGCCATCGGACTTTATGAGCTTTTGACACTGCCCGAAAACGCTGAGATCGGCGTTCTTTTCGTCGCCGTCTGCGATGAGGAAAATGTCTCCGCCGGTATGCGCGGCGCGGTCAATGTTCTATTGGAACTCAAGCGACGCTTTGCGCTCGACTATCTTGCCACGCTTGTTTTGGAGCCGCAGCTTCCGCTGGCCGGCAAGGAATTCATGGTCTATAACGGCAGCATCGGCAAGATCATGCCCGTCATTGTCGCCAGGGGAAAGCTTGCCCACTGCGGCGAGCCGCTTAAAGGGATCAACGCCGCCCATCTGGCCGCGGAGATCACCGCGCGAATCGACATGAACACCGACCTTGTCACGGAGGATTTTGGCCTGTCTTCTCCGCCGCCCGCTGTGCAGCAGCTGCGCGATCTGAAAACGACCTATGACGTCTCGCTTCCCGCGCTGGCTGCTGTGTGCGTGAATCTGCTTTTCCTCGGTGGGGAGAGCACAACGGAAAACGCGATGAAAAAAATTCGCACGATCTGCGAAGAGGCGGTTTCCGCCGTCATGGCAAAATACGAAGCTGCCTGCGCTTTTGCGATGCAGCGCGATCTTTTGCCAGAATCGGAAAAGCTGCACGCCGCGCCGCGCGTGCTTTCCCTCTCCGAGCTGGAGGCTTTGGCCGCTGCCAGAAATACCGGTTTTGACGATTGGAAGGCGGAACGCGCTCGAGACTTGAAGACCGCAATCGAGCAGGGCGAGCTGACGCTGCAAAACGCGAGTGTTCGCTATATCCAGCAGGTCATCGAATTTTCCGGCTGTGAAGAACCGATGGTCGTCATCGGTATCGCGCCGCCCTACTATCCCGCTGTCTGCAACGCATACCTTGAAAAGAATGGGAGCGAGATCATCGAAAAGGTCCGCGATATTGTCGAGGGGACTTATCACACGCCGCTTTCTGTGATTCCATATTTCACCGGCATCGGCGACGGAAGCTATATGACCTGCACCGCTCCCTCACAGGAACGTGCACTGCTGACCGACCTGATGACGCTGCCTGCCTCCATTTATGACATTCCCTTTGAGGCGTCGGCCCAGCTCAACGCGTCGGTATTCTATCTTGGCCCGCGCTGCCGTGCAATCCATCAGTGGTGCGAGCGCGTTTATCTGCCAGACCTTGAACACACCATTCCCGATATCATCGATCACATTCTTGGCACAAAAGCAAAATAAGACTTTCCTTACTCTACTTTTCCCCTAATACGGCAGGAGCGGGATGTCAAAATGTATGAAGTCCTCAGAAAAGAAGATGACCCGTTATTAACGTTTTCTGTGAACACACGGATAAAGTAAGAGTTTTTTAGCACTTTTGCAGAAAATTTTTGACCCACTTTTGACCCAGAACAGGATTGGAACGGGCAGGTCTGGACGGAAATAATGGAAAATCTGTCGAGTGAACAGCACTAAAAAGGGCAAATCGGAGCCGAAATGGTTCCAATTTGCCCTTGAGACAACCTACGGACCAGAAGGCCGGGGGTTCGAATCCCTCACGGCGTGCCAAAAAGACCCG
>ERZ773136.3636-NODE-3636-length-11122-cov-4.221017_pt1 | contig 11122 bp, 8 predicted proteins | sample MGYA00580855_ERZ773136 | MGnify/ENA primary metagenome ERZ773136 (study PRJEB29015, sample SAMEA2737860) | human gut metagenome | biome: human gut; feature: human-associated habitat; material: faeces | place: China | collected 2012 ... | reverse complement strand
TTCAAAAGGAAGCTCAATCTCAACGGTTTGCGCATTTATCCTCTCATAATACTTGCTAATTGCTCAATCTTTGAGATAATTCGGCTTTGCTCCATCAGAGGTGGAATCGGAACTAGATAAGTTTTTACTGTAGCAGTTGCAAGCTCCTTTTGTTTTGTACTACCATCCGATTTATCTTCTATTACAGATTGTACCGTATTGCTTGTGAAATAGTAATAAAGGTATTGTGGCAGAACAAACTTTTTCATTGCTCTTATAACAGTAACATGACTATCTGTCACAGCCAATTCATACGGGTTTAAGGTACTACAATAAATTGCCATTCGTCCTAATGTTCCCAATCCTGTAGAGTTCCACATTAAATCTCCGTCCTGTAAAATACGTTCTTCACCATACGATGATAAAGTATCTGGATCTATGAATTGGGCTTTATCTATTGAGAAACCACTCCATTGATTACACTTTTGCGCTACAACAGGGTATTTCTTTATCAGAGAGTATTTAGGTGACTTCCCTCTTTGGATATAAGAACATATATCGTTAAGTCTTACCCAACTCCAGCTATCAGGTATTTCAAATGGAATCTCGTCAGTAATATTCATTTCCGTATTTCCATTCTTCTCGAAGTACTTGTTATCGTCACCTTTGAAGATGACAGAATCAGTTAAGGCAGACTTTTTTAATTTGCCATCTTTGATGAGTTTCTGCTTCTCTAATTTTATCTGTTCGAGCAATTCTTGGGCTGTACCTTCGTCTGAACATTGAGGTACAAGTTTACCTTGTATTGCTTCTTGCAGAATCGATTTACGTAATTGCTCGTTAAGTGAGGCATTAAGTTCGTTAAGTCCATTCTGTGCTTGTTCATAAGTTTTGACTAACGGAAGTAGTTTTTCTATTTTTGAGACTATGCGTAGTTGCTCAGGAAGCGGAGGTAAAGGTATAAATACTTCAACTATATTGGATACAGCCAAACCGGGTTGAGCTGTTGCGGTTGCATATTGATTTAAGTTCAATGCCGTAAAAAAGTAATAGATGAACAACGATGGAATTATACCAAAGCCATTCACAACTACAGCGTGTTCTGTAGCATAGAATTTCCCACTTTCTATATTAAGGCATCCACATAATGCTCCTTGCCTGCCAATAATAGCAAAATGTCCTTCTGCATTGAATGTGTTTGTAAACCCTCGTAGTCCATTTCCACCGACACATCTATATGGGTGAAGAACTGACTTTTTATCATAAATTTCTGAAGCTGATATATTTTTCCCAGCCTGCATAGAACACATATGCTTCAATCTGTACCATTCCCACCCTTTAGGAATCTCAAACGGAATCTCGTCATCAATGCACTTCACCTCTCCCGTAGCGAGAAACTTCTCATAATAGGAATTGTCATCACCTCTAAAAATAAACGACTCGTTCTTATCCTTCTTAATTTTTCCCTCCTTAATAAGGCGAGCTTTCTCTGTCCGAATCTTCTCTAACAAAACAGATGCAGGTTCATCATTAGGGTCTTGAGGTACAAGTTTTCCCTGTATAGCCCACTGAAGTATACTATTCTTTAATTGCTTACCATTCATAAGGATTAATCAAGTTTGATTTCAATACCCAGCAGCTTCTGTATTTCAGCCAATGTTTTATCTATCTCATAATCAAGAGCTGCACGCTTCTTAAAATAATTAGCAAGCAATTCTGCAGGTGGCAAGATTTCTTCCTCATCTTTAGGAAATTTACATTGATCAAAATTACAATCAAGTGAAATCAAATCTTGAACAGAAAAACAACGAGATTTCTCATTTCCATCTTGGCTTACAATCTCTTTCCTATCGTGCCACCACTCTTTAATTGGTTGACAATGCTCTAACTTCATTGGTTTTGTCTTAGAGAAGTGCTTATATCCATCAGGCATATCAAGACGATAAAACCAAGTTTCTTTTGTTGAATACCCATCAGGAGCATCTTCAACCCTTTCATTATTGAAAAAAAGAATATTTGTAGCAATACTTGTATAAGGAGAAAAAATACTTCCAGGCAAACGAATAATAGTATGTAAATTAAAATCTTTTAATAGCTTCGTTTTAATTGCAAGCTTCGCACCGTCTACACCAAACAAAAATCCATCAGGTACAATTACTGCCGCACGACCATTGGCTTTCAAACGGTACATTATCAATACCATAAATAAATCCGCAGTTTCACTACTACGCATATCCGAAGGAAAGTTATTTTTAACGCTCGCTTCAGTACTACCACCATAAGGTGGATTCATTGCAATAACATTAACCTTGTCACATTCTTTAAAATCCCCAACCCTTGTACCCAAAGAATCACAATGAATAATATTAGGAGCTTCAATATCATGCACTAAAAGATTAGTGATTGATAAAAGATATGGCAAAGGTTTCCATTCTTGCCCTATTACGGCTGTCTGGAATAACTTAACATCATTTGTCGTTTTAACTTGCTTATACAAATGATTTAATGCAGATGTAAGAAAGCCTCCCGTTCCTGACGTAAAATCTCCAAAAGACTCTCCTAGTTGAGGATTTAGTATTTCCACCATAAAATCAGTCAGTGCACGAGGAGTATAAAACTCTCCGGCATTCCCCGCAGATTGTAAATCCTTCAAAATGCCTTCATATATATCACCGAATGTATGACGGTCTTCAACATCTGAAAAATCAATCTCATCTATGACATTAACCACTTGACGAAGCAAAATTCCATTCTTCATGTACTGGTTAAGGTCTGAAAAGATTTCTTTCACTATAGTTTTACCTCTTGGAGTATCTTCATTTACTGGTAAGGCCTTAAGGGTAGGAAAAAGCCTCCCATTTACAAATTCCAACAAAGCGTCCCCAGTAAGTGCTTCCCCATCTGCATTATCAACTGCCCAGTTTCTCCACCTTAGCTCTTCCGGAATAATTGATTTAAATTCCTTTTTTTCACGGCGACTTTTATACTCCCACGTTTCTTCCTGTGCATCATAAACTTTTAGGAAGAATAGCCAAACCATTTGTTCAATACGCTGTGCATCACCACTAATACCTGCGTCTTGACGCATTATATTCTGTAATCGTTTTATTATATTATTAACTGCCATAAATTATGCTACATATAATTCGTTTTCTAAATCTTTAAGTGCTTTTTCAAATTTCTCCCATCCACCAAACAACTTAACTATCTTTTGAGGCTTACCGATTGTATTAAAAGGAGGGGTATCAAGTATATCCTCATTCTCAAATTCCAAAATGCCTTTATCAGCATATTTATCTAACAATGCTTCTAAAACTTGTTTAGCCACACCTTCATATCTAGATAAATAATCTCTCTTCTTTACATTATTAGCACGTTCCTTCCGCGTAAGCGGTTGCTTATCAAAAGCCACATGACATATTATATCAAAAATGTCTGCATTAAGTAAATCAGGACGCTTTTCACGAACTGCATCAAGTAAAACATTGTATTCTTTAAGTTCATCAACAATAACTTTCTTCTTATCAGCAGCAGTCCAGTTCTTTATAAACTCATCCAACGTAGCATACTTACCTCGAATATTCTTACGTGTAAAATCTGTTAAACTTTCAGTGACAAGAGTATGTCCATCAGCACCAAGGTATGAAACAATTTCTGTGTTTATCTGAATATCTTTTCCATTAATGTAATATTTCTTGCGACCATATTCCCTTGGAGGTTGGTCATGTGATACAGTCCGACGCGGACGATATGGAGGATATGTTTTACTCCCTCCACCTTCCAACTCTGGATCACCATCAAATTCTGGATCTTTAAACAATTGGGTCACATTCCTGAAATCAAGAATTTCAAAATGCCACTTCCCCTTATCAGTACGCAACCGAGTACCACGCCCTACAATCTGCTTAAATTCTGTCATAGAACCTATTTCTTTATCAATAACAATAAGTCCGCAGGTTTTACAATCAACACCAGTAGAAAGCATTTCGGAAGTCGTAACGAGCGTTGGATATGGTTGATCTGGATCTATAAAATTATCAAGTTGTTTCTTCCCAATATTCTCATCTCCAGTGATACGCATAATATAGCGAGAATCCTTCTTGCACAAATCAGAGTTATAATTCACCAAAAGTTGCCGCATCGCCTCCGCTTCTTCTATATCTGCACAAAAGATTATAGACTTTGTCATGCGTCCTATTCTATGGAGCATTTTAGTTATGCGTCGAGCAACAATATCTCGGCGTTGCATAATAACTAACTCACGTCCAAATGTTTTCCGGTTATAAAAACCAGCTTTAATGAGATTACCTTTTATATCCAACTCATCTTCCTCGGGCGTCCATCCTTCTAAATCGATATTCAAAAAAGAGTTAGTTACTCTATACGGAGCTAAAAAACCATCTTCAATACCTTGCTTTAATGAGTATGTATACAAAGGCTCATTGAAATAGTCAAGGTTATTAGCTCCTTCTTTTACTTTAGGGGTTGCAGTCATACCAATCTGAGTTGCGGAAGAAAAATACTCTAACACTTTTCGCCACTCCGATTCATCTTTAGCACTTCCACGATGACACTCATCTACAAGAATCAAATCAAAGAAAGTTGATTTGAACTCTCTAAAAGGATCGGGAATATTCTCGTCATAAGAAACTAATTGTTGATATAGAGCCATATATATTTCAAAAGAAGAGTCCATATTCTTCTTTTGAATCTTCGTCATAACTTTTTTAAAAGGCTTAAAATCTTGAGCCATAGTCTGATCTATCAAGACATTTCTATCTGCAAGATATAAGACTCGCCTTTTTAATCCAGATTTTGTCAACCGATGAATAATCTGGAAAGCTGTAAAAGTCTTTCCTGTACCTGTTGCCATTACCAATAAAATTCGATTTTGTCCACGGGCAACAGCTTCAATTGTTCTATTTATAGCTATTCGCTGATAATAACGAGGAATGTTAGTATGAGCATCCCAATAATAAGGTTCTTCAATAGCCTTTATTTCTTCCGAAGTATATTTCTTAGAATCACGTAAACGTTTTAACAGTTCATCAGGAGTTGGAAACTCATCTATATTAATATTAGTTTCCTTACCAGTAAGAAAATCATGCTCAATAAAACCGTCTCCGTTAGAACTGTAAGCAAAAGGTATATCCAGAATTTTCGCATAGTCCATTGCCTGTTGCAGTCCAGCTCCCACAGGTTTATTATTATCTTTTGCCTCAACTATAGCAATAGGATTATTAGCAGAATAATGCAATAAATAGTCAGCTTTCTTTCCTTGTTTCCGGGCATGAACATTCCCTTGAAATATTACTCGTCCATCAGTAAAGTAATATTCCATCTTTATGAGTTCTTTTTGCCATCCAGCCTTTTCAACAATAGCTGGAGTTATAAAACGTAATTTTATATCCTCCTCTGTTAATGACTTCTTATCCATATACCTAACACTTAACTTCTTATAATTGTGTATTATCGGAAGTTGCAAATTTAATTAAAATAATTAACAAGAAGAAATTATTTACTCGTTTTTGTAGAAATAATGTAATTACATAGTTTCACCAGGGGTAACACATATATTTCACTAACTATACCTAAATTAAATAATCATCCTTCTGCAATGTTTAAGAAGATATTTCTCACAAAAAATCAGATGACTAAAAGTTACTTTCCGTACAATTCAAAGAATAAAACTAGAGATAAAATTCAGTACCATGTTTACCTCATTCCCAATATATTGTTTACCCAAACAAACAATAAATTTCATCAAATAAAATAGCCAAGCAACAGAAACAAAAACATACACTAAAAAATAAAGCATACTTTCATTTGAATTAAACTGTTTCTTGTTATCTTTGCCTAGACGTATTCATTTAAAGAACAATAATATGGATGTTGAAATAAAAGAGAAAGAAAACCGGAGACATGTCGGACGCAATTTACAAAGGATTCGTGTATATTTAGGCATGAAACAGGAAGCGCTGGCCGCCGATCTTGGTGTAAATCAGCAGGTCATTTCAAAGATTGAGAAACAAGAGGAAATAGAAGAAGGCTTTCTAAAAAGAATTGCTGAAGTGTTGGGGATATCCGAAGAAGTCATTAAAGACTTTGATGTTGAAAAGACGATTTTCAATATTAATCATCATAATTATAAGGATGCAAATATCTCTGAAGGTGCTACTACATACGCCATCGTTCAACAAATAAATCCACTTGAAAATAATAGTTGAGTTATATGAGCGTTTGTTGAAAAGTGAGCAAGATAAAATTGAGATTCTGAAAAAATATATGAAATAATCACTGCTAGATTCAGCAATCTAATATATAGAAGAATGGAAACAATAGAAAATAGAAAATATAAAATCAAATCACCTTCACCTTGGGAAAAAGATAGAACGTGTACGCATACTTCGCGGTATGACTCAAACGGAGCTAGGCCAATTATTAGGAATAACCAAGCAGGCTGTTTCAAAGATGGAACAAACCGAGAAAATTGACGATGAACGATTAGAAAAAATAGCCTCTGCATTAGGAGTTACTACCGACGGATTGAAAGAGTATAACGAAGAAACAGTTTTATATAACACAAATAATTTTTACGAGAATTGCGGTGTAAAAAATGCAATTGGTAATAACCAAACATTCAATAATTTTCCCATAGAACAAACGATTGAACTCTTTGAGAAACTGTTAGAGAAACAGAAAGAACAATTTGAGAGCTTAAAAAAAGAGAAATAGATGACCTTTATAAAATACTCAACTTCGTTTATAACAATTATTTCCCTAAGGAAGTTGTAGATGAATTGATTTCCTCAAAGAACAAAGAAATTGATTGGCTAAAAATAGAGATAAAGAACCTTAAACAAGAAAGAGAAACCTTGCTGCAAATAATTAGGGATATGTATTGAGTATCCCTAATTATCAAATGTTGATAAGAAATCCCCATTACATACAAATAAAACAATCCCAACGCTTCCCATTCCCAAAATAAAGTCCTACTTTTGTGAAGAATTCTGTTTCTATATTTACAACAATATTTCACAAATAAAATAAACCCTACAAGATGAAAGAAGAACCCGACAGTCTGTCTGTCCCTTACAATTTTGCCCGTTGCTTCAACGCTCAATGTCCACAAGCCCCCAAATGCCTGCGCCACATAGCTACACAACTTGATACAGCCGACAACCTATATATCACTATCATTAATCCGGCACGTTATCCTGCGGATGGAAACCAATGCGAATGTTTCAAGACTGCTGTCAAAGTTCATGTGGCATGGGGACTAAAACGGTTGCTTGACAGAATCCCCTATGAGGATGCGGTCAGTATCAGAATACAAATGGTCGGACACTATGGAAAAACGGGATATTATCGGTTCTATCGTGGAGAACGGGAGCTTATGCCTAAAGACCAAGCCTACATCAGACAACTATTCCGCAATAAAGGGATAAAAGAAGAGCCAACTTACCAACGCTATACAGAAGAATATATTTGGTGAGTTGCTGTCATCTGTCACAGTTTAGGGGTTAATTGTTTAGTAATTAGCCGATAAGACTGTGACAGCAAGAGGTGACGGCAGGGTGACGGCATTTTTGCCGTCACCTGGTTATTAGTCTTACAACATGATAGAGTGTACCGCTACGCGTATGCTTGGAAGGTATTTCTTGCTTTTTCAGTATTCTTCCGAAGGAATTAACCCTCTTGACAGACATCGGGATTGAACTGCCTTTTTGAATATCTTCCATAATCTCCGCTGGAGACAACCACTCCCCTTCTTCAGGCTGTGCGGCACGAAAATAACGGAAGAAAAGTTGCTCTTCCGGCGGGACTTGTTCAAATTCACGGTTGTTTTCCATCATGATCTTTTCTTCCTCCTGGTCGAACCAGTAACGTTCGCCATGTTCCAGTTCATACATAGCTTGTGCGTAAAGCTGCTCATAGTCTATCGGACGGTTAGTGTCAATCACTCCGGTCACTTCGATGCAAATAAAACGACGGCTGCCGGAAGGGTCGGTCAACAAGTCTTTCTGGTTACTCGTGGCTATGAATGAGGCGTACCGACGCATTTCAAGCACGGCACTGCCATGAGGTTTCTTCACATTCAGTACAGGCTTTTGCAGAATATGTTTCAGGAAGCCTTGTTGTGTCGAACTTACCTGGTCAAATTCATCGATATTAATAAGCGCAAAACGATTGAGGTAAAGTTCGGCATCTTTCTTCCGGGAAAAATCAATGCTGTCAGTATAGTAGGAACGCTCGGAAGGGGGCATTATGCTCCGGCAAAAGGTGGATTTACGTGTTCCTTGCGGTCCGACGAGTAAGGGCGAAACACTGTTTGCATACTTTTTATTGCTTCCTTTCCAATGAGAAACCATATTGAGGAACCAACGGTGGAACAAATCCATCCAATACGGATTCTTACAAGGAACGGTGGCTGCCAATGCACGAATACGGTCTTTACCGTCCCAAGCAGGAAGCCAGTAGAGAAAATCTTCCAACGGATTGAATACAGGCACGCGGTTGGAGTAAATATAACGACTAATGTCCCTGTCCCACAACGGGATACCTTCCATTTGCGCATCCAAAGCAATGCTGTTCAGCGCACGTTTATCGAGAGGATTGAAACGGAAACGAAAAGAAAGCCTTTCACGATATTCTACCTCACCAATTTGGGTATTATGGCGGAATTCATAGCGGCGTTTCATGAATTCTTCAGTCTGCAAGGCGAGTTGCTGCTCTTTGCTTAGGCTGATATTCTTGCCGAAACCTTTGCACTCGGTATATATATTACCAATCATTTGTCGGATAAGTTCTTCCTGTTTATACATATAGAAGTGGAAAACGGTACGTTTCACGACTTCTTCTTGCGGAAGTCCCGAAGCAAAACAGTTTTTAGCCAGTTGGACAACTAAAGGATGCCATGTGTCTTCGCTCAATTCGAGTCCCGCTTCCCGGAGATCGGCATAAGCTTTCCGAAAAGCGGCTTCAAAAAGCATCAGGAAGGCATTTTCCGCATCATATCCCGGTACGGCACGGGTCAATGGAGATTTCTCCGCCTGAACCGCTTCACGGAAAGTGGTTTCTTCGGGCATTGATGACGGTTGAGAGAGATAAAATTGGACTGAATCCGGACGATATATGATGTCCGGATCGTGGGATAATCGCGAATATTGTTCCAAAGTCGGTTCTTTGGGAAGTATATCGAACGGGATTTGGGGCTGATAACATTTCACAGCCAGTCGATAGGCGTGGGCGTGGAATAGTTCCGCTTCTTCTCGTGTTTTGGGAAGGGAGTTGTCCGGTCGGGTGAAGGTAGTCCATATCTTCACCGTTTTTCCACTTGAACCCATAAAAACACAACGAGTTTGTGGTTGCTCACAGGCTTTTTGTTTCACTAAAGCGATTTCCGACTTATTGGATAAAGGGCCGATGGTCAGTTCTACAATACCGTTGTAGTTTTTCATTTGTTTCTGACCGTTTACTTTTCGAAATTCGGCGGCAGGAATTATTTGGGGAAGTTTATTGGCAAACATACACCGTTCATCGGGAAGGATATATCGCAGATGCTCTCTGAATGTAGAAACAGGACGGGATTTTATTTCTGTCTTTATCTTATTTACCAGTATATCAAGATCCATTACGCTGAGCGCTATCGTATCTTCATTCTTACGAAATTGAGTAATTTTCATTAATTTGATAATAAATTGTTTTGTCAGCGCCTTTGTGATCGTTGAGACTGCTAAATTAGTCATAATATCCGAAACCGACAAGGAAAACAAGTTTTTAATACAGAAAATTATTGATATATCAAGCATCTCTTTAACCGAAAGAAACGGGATTGCCACCACTCTATTACGGGGCAAATTAGTTTTCTCCGCTTGAAACTACAGTTCCAGCGAAGGGAAACTATAGTTTCATCGGTGAGAAACCAATGGTTTCAAGTAATTGGAACTAGAGTTTCAAGCGTATGAAACTAAAGTTTCAAACCGCAGAACCAACAGTTTCGCACCTTGAAACTGTTGGTTTCAAGGCAGGACACAATTCATAAGTACGGGGGTAATAAAATGAACGACTTATCCATTTATGGCTAATACCATTTATTTTCGAACAGCGTCTTTATTTTGTCTTTGTTTTTTTAGGTGATAGCATTATTGCTATCACACTGCTGTCACCTTGTGCTGTCACAACATTAAGTACTTATACTCTGCAAGTTAGATTATAATCTGTGACAGATGACAGATATATTTTGTTTTTTCATTTCATAGAGAGCTGGATTCTGAGTTCAAGTTATAAATGTGACACCGACTTATTTCACAGGGAACAATTATTCAGTCATTGTATCATATTCCGCAATCTTCTCCTTACACAAGCGTTCAGTAATATCTTTCAGAATATCTACACGGGAAATAAGGTATTCTAGTTGTTCTTGTGAGATACTGAAATCTTTGTTATAGCGAGCTTCAATGTAAGAACGGCATAATAAATCAAAACATTCTTTCTCTGTATCCGTATTTTGAGGAAAGACAGTAGTTAATTCCATAGAAAAACGCTTTACCATCCCACCAAATTCTTTGATTTTATGACTCTTCGGACGATAGTTCGTAAAGACCATCAGAATACAATTATAAATCCAGCAAGACTGTCAATTTTTCCTGTGTACGTTTGGGTAAACGTTTTATAGACTTTTTCATTATCATTCTTATTTGTAACTTTACAAAAGTACGAACTTTGCCATACCCTAGCAACAAAGATACAAAAAACTTATAATAAAGTTGATATACACAAGTCTTTGGTACCGGAGACCATTCCTTAACTATTAAAATAATTCAAAAGCGCTATTTTAAATTCCGGATTCGTTGAGGCATACTCACTGATAAATTTAGAAAGTTCCTGCGGATTAATGAATGACAGCAATTGTTTGATGTCCACATCGGGCTGTACAACCTCTTCTTCCTTTGTAACTATTCTCATTTTTGAAAATGCACTACGACTTACTCGTTTATTATTATCACGAATTGCCAGAAGTGCTGCCACGACATGCTTGCAGATTTCTCCATCATACGGACAATCACAGTACCAGGATTCTACTTCCTTTCCGTTCATAGATATTTCTACATTATAATCATCCGTTCCCTCTACGGTTGCA
>ERZ773136.3622-NODE-3622-length-11163-cov-6.943734_pt1 | contig 11163 bp, 9 predicted proteins | sample MGYA00580855_ERZ773136 | MGnify/ENA primary metagenome ERZ773136 (study PRJEB29015, sample SAMEA2737860) | human gut metagenome | biome: human gut; feature: human-associated habitat; material: faeces | place: China | collected 2012 ... | reverse complement strand
AATATCAAATGAACCTAATTTAAATATGTATTGAGCACTTTCAATAGTTATAGTTAAAATTACAACACATAAAAAATAGTTTTTTACCCTTTTAAATTTATCACTTAATAAAGGTAGTAATACCGCAAGTGGAGTTAACATTAAAAGATTTCCAAGAGCATTATATAAAAAAGTCCTTTTTGAATATTTAAATAAATTTATCATTGATACAAAAGGTATTAAATTATTTTCTCTTTTTAAAATATTATTTATTGTAAGATAATTTACCCTATTATTTGAAAATGTAAAGCCAATTAACATGGTAATGTAAAGTATTAAATAATACCAAATAATATTTTTATCTTTTCATAGTATAATAAATATAATAAAAACATTAAACAAGGAAATATTATTATAAAAATATTTTCAAGTTCTTTTTTACCAGTTCCTAAATTTATATCAAATATAAACATTACTAAAACATATATTAAGCAAGATAAAATAGTTATAATTAAATTAATTTTCTTTTTCATAAAGCCTCATACCAATAGTATAATAATTTAAGTTTAAAAAAGCAAATAGTAAGTGTAAAATTTATAAAAAAAGCCTCAATCTATATTTGCATATAGATTGAAGCGTTAAGCCATTTATTGGCAGTGCTCGCAAAGAGTTTACGAGTAAGTTCCTTTTTATTATATGTAAGACTTTTTCTTACATACTTAATATAGCATTTTTTTGTTTTTTGTCTAGGTATGGCTAATTTTCTTTTTTAAACAAATTTTTAATTTTTGTCCATAAAGATGTTTTAGTTTCTTTAGTAGTGTTTTCTTTAACAGTATTTTTTTGTCTTTCACCATCGACTACCATAATAAACTTAGTTTCATCATTATTACTTAAATATTTATCTTCAACAGTTTTATATTTTTTAGCAAGTTTATTAAGTTCATTTAATCTTATTTCATACTCTTTAACATTATTATTAACAAGACTAGTTATAGCACTAATACCTTCATTATTATATTTAGTAATACCATTATTTAATAATGATGCACCATCATCAAGTTTTGTAATAGCACTCAAAAGGTCAGTTAATGATTTTTTTGTACTTTCTAATGCAGCACTTTTAACTTCATTTGCCACTGTAGTTGTTACACTTTCAGAAACACTTCCAGCAACAGATTTAGCAATATAAGTAGATATGTTTGTACTTACATCTTTTGCTGATACCTGGCTTGCATTAACCACTATACCAAGTATAGTTAAAGTATCTTTATGAGTATAAGCAAATACTTTTTCTTCATCAGTAAGTTCTATATTATTTTGCATTTTAGTCATTATAGTTAAATAAGTATTTGCATTACCTTCTTCATTAATTGAGGCTAAATAATTTAAAATAGCCTTTTTAACAGAGTTTGTAACAATAGTATTTACATTTTCATCCTTTGAACCTATTACATTACCATTTTCATCAGTAATAATATTTTCTTTCATTTGATTTAATGTACTATTTATAGCAGTTTCTTTAATATAGGAAACTTCACTACTTGTAAGTGCCTGTGAAGAGCTATTTAAAGTTGAAAGTGAAGTATTTAAAGTATTTTTTAATAATGTTAAACCATCACTAAGTTCTTTTGAGCCTTCGTTTATTTTATCGATTCCCTCTTGAAGATCACCTACTTTATCATAGATAGTACTTATTTTAGAAAGATTAAAGTTTCCATCACTTATAAGTTTATTTGAAACTATGTTATACATTGTTGGAACCTCAAATTTAGTGGTATCATAAGTAATAACTAAACTATCTAAATTAATTTCATTTATATTAAGGCTTTCTCTAAGTCCTGGAATTGAAAGGCCCACAATTACATCTTTATTACCATTTGAAACAACTTTACCATTATTTATTGTTACGTTTTTGTTATAAGTACTATCTAGCATCGTACCATACATTATCATAAATGGTGTATAAATACTTGCACTTTTTCCATTAACATTAATAGCTTTTTTTGAACTATTTTTATAATTAATAGTAATTTCTACTTTACCACTTTTACCTAAAATGTCTTTGGCACTTTCTTTTTTACCATTTAATTTATAAGTTATATTCATAGAAATTGGTAAGTTTTTTTGATATTTACCTTCATAATAAATATCATTTCCATTACTCATCCAAGTTAAATTATTTTTATCAAGGGTATAAGTTTCATTACCATTTTTATTTATAATATTTTCTAAAGTAGAATAATCTATAATTTCATTTTTACCTTCATTATTTTTAAGTATTTCTGAAACTATGATATTTTTAGTTTCACCATTATTATTTAAATGTGCATAAACCGTTTCATCTTTAGTAAGAGCATTTGCATTTAAAGGTAAACTAATTAGTAAACTTAAAAGTGCTGCACTTACTATTTTTTTATTTTTAATATTTTTCATATTATCAATTCCTTTCTTTCTAAATATTAATTTATCAAATGTAAGAAGTACTGTTGGAAGTGCTAAAATTACAACAGACATACTTATAAGGGCTCCCCTTGAAATTAATGTACAAAGTGATGAAATCATTTCAAGTTTAGAGTAAATGCCAACGCCAAATGTTGCAGCAAAGAAGCATAAACCACTTATAAGAATTGAGGATGTGCAGTAATTAAGAGTTTCTTCCATAGCCTTTTTCTTATCCATATTTTTTCTTTTTTCTCTGTAAGTTGTAGTTAAAAGTATAGCATAATCAATTGTTGCACCAAGCTCTATAGTACCAAGTACAATCGGAGCAACAAATGGAAGTGTAACACCACCAAAGTATGCAATACTCATGTTTATAAATATAGCAGCTTCAATTGAAATAATTAGTAAAAGTGGAAGAACAAATGCTTTTAAACAAATAACTAATATTATAAATATACATATTATGCTTGAATAATTAACATTATTAAAATCGGTATCGCTTATTTTTATTAAATCTTTCATAAGTGGACCTTCACCCGCAACTATAGCAGTTATATCATATTTTTTAACAATATCATTTACTAATGTAATTTGATTATTTATTTCATCACTTGCAACTTCGTAGATGCTATTTACAAGTACCATTTGATATTTACCACTTTTAAATATTTTAAGAAGTTCGTCTGGAATAACATTTTCAGATAATCCTAACTTTTCAAATTCAGAAAGTGATAAAGCAAAATCAATACCTGGGATATTTTTAATCTCTTTAATCATATTTGTAACATCACTTGTTTTAACATTACTATCTAATATAATCATTTCTGGACTTACAATATTAAATTTATCTTTTAACTCTTTATTTGCGCTAATACTTTCAAGCGTTTCTGGAAGAGTTTTATCCATTTTATAATAAACATCTATTTTAGAATATGCTAGATAAGCCGGTATAATTAAAAGTGCAAATATAATAAATATTACTTTATAACTTTTAACTATAAAATGATTTAATTTATCAAATACTAAATTTACTTTTTTATGTTTAGTTTTTTCTATATACTTATCAAATGTAAGAATGAGTGCTGGAAATAAAAGTAGTGTTGAAATAAGACCAATTAATACACCTTTTGCCATTACAATACCTAAGTCTTTTCCAAGTGTTAAACTCATAGTGCATAGTACCAAGAAACCTGCAATTGTTGTTAAACTACTACCAATAACAGAGGTAAATGTTTCTTCGATAGCACTAGACATTGCTTCTTCTTTAGATTTATATAATTCTTTTTTCTTTTCAAAACAATTATATAAGAATATTGAAAAGTCTGTTGTTACACCAAGTTGTAAAACTGCCACTAAAGCTTTTGTAATATAGGAGATTTCTCCGAAAAAGATATTTGTTCCCATATTTATTAAAATTGCTATTCCAATATTTGCAAGAAGTAAAACTGGAACTAAATATGAATCAAGTGATAACTCAAGTACTAAAGCACATAATATTACTGCAATAATAATATAAATAACTATTTCTTCATTAGATAAATTCATTGTATCAAGTACCATTGAACTCATTCCACCAAGTTTTATTTTATCACTAGTAAGATTTCTAATTTCCTTAACTGCATTTATGGTTTCTTCAGAGGAAGTACCACCAGAAAAAGTAATTAAGAAAATGTCTTCATCATCACTATGTAAATATTTTGTAACACTTTCAGGAAGCATATCAATAGGAATTACACCTACTGCATCATAAAGAGATACAACCTTATTAACTCCTTTCACATTTTTAATTTTATCCTCAATATTCATTATTTCTTTTGAGGACATATTTTTTGCTACTGCAATAGAATATGAACCCATTTCAAAATCATCAGTTAATATATTTTGACCTTTAATAGTTTCTATATTCTCAGGTAAATAAACTAAAATATCATAATTTACTTTAGTTAAATTCATACCTATAAATGATAAAACCATTAAAATACCTGTTATTATTAAAATTAGATTTTTATGTTCACATATTTTATTTGCAAACTTTTTCATATATATCTTTCCTTTCACACAAAACATTTTATTACAATAGTTATAAAAATAACACATACATATACTTAAGATTGTATGTTAAACAACAATTTATTATATTATGTATATTTTTAACCAACATTTTGTTATTTATCTTTTATTTTGATTAATAAAATGATATAATTTATTTGGTGAGAAAAATGGAAAAGAAAAAAGATTTAAGGGTTATTAAAACTAAAAAAATGATATATACCGCTTTAGTGGAACTTATGAAAGAAAAAACATTCGAAGAAATTAAAGTATCTGATATATGTGAAAAAGCTTTAATTAATAGATCTACATTTTATGCTCATTACGAAGATAAATATGAACTTTTAATTGATTTTATTAAAGATTTAAAAGAGGAATTTTCACAAAAACTAGAAAATAATAAAGCCCTAAATATAAAAGAATATTATCTTGAATTAATTAAAATATTTTTAAATCATGTTGAGGATAAAAAAGATATATACTCCTCAATCATGATTCATAATAGAAATAGTATAATGATGGATATTTTACTAAGTGCAATTAATGATGATATTTTAAAAAGAATTAGTAAAGAAAAATTTAGTGATGGAATTCCTGCCGAAATTATTGCAAAATTTTATGTAGGTGGAGTTTTAAATCTAGGATTTGAATATTTAAATTCTAATGGTAAATATTCTAAAGAAGATATTATCTCTTATATTGATAAACTTATTAAAGATGAAAAATAAAAATGCTACTATTTAAAGTAACATTTTTTTATTCTTCATATTCTTTTACACGAGTATTAACTCCATTTATAACTTTATATTCTCTATGAACATTTTTATTTATTTTATGAAGTATTTCTTTCTCTAAATCAATACCTAATATTTCACTTATTCCTAAAAGATAAATTACATCATCCGCTAATTCTTCACCTAAATCATTCTTTTTTTACGATAAGCTTTCATAAGCCTCAACCATTTCTCCATACGCTAAACAAAATTTTTTAGAAATATCAGTTACATTAAATCCTTTATTAATTTTATTTTCATTATATATTTTTTATAAATTCATAGCATATTTTGTCTTGTTTTGTCGAATTGCTTGCAATGCTAAATTATGTATGTATAATAACTACTTGAACGTGCAGGAATGGCGTTACCTTTCCAACAGTCCAGAGGGTTTTGGGTGTAATTTTGCATCTTTGATTTCAATGGAGAGGAGGAATGTGTGTGAAAAAGAGAACGTATGAAAAATTACTTATCTGTATCATATTATTTTGCTTGGTTGTAACAAATCAAGACAAAATAAGAAGCGTCATCCGTAGTATAATAGAATTCATCATTTGCTTATTACAACTTTTGATTTCTAGTATATAGGATAACGCTATCTTTGCAAAAACTTAGGTAACGTGATATCTTGCACGTTCCTTAATATTAATATAACATTTATTTATATGTTTATGCAAGATGTTTATCTTATATTTTTCATAAATTATTTTTATAAAAAAAATAGACTAACTACTAATCTATTTTAAAAGTTTAACAATTTCGTTAACATTCTTTTTAAAGATAATTGTATCAATAATATTACTTATTGCATAAACCATAATTACTATACCAACATAAGTTGTAATTACTTCACTTCCAACACCTGGATTTACAATAATATAAACACCACATATAATTCCAAGAAGTGAGCAAATAAATAATATTAACCAATTTTTGTAATTAACACTACTTAAATTAATTGAAATTCTTAAATCTAAAGCAGATTTAACTACCATAGAAATTCCTACGACAATTGGAAATAATGTTTTAACAATATCAGGATTTATTAACATTATGATACCCATTAAAAGTTCTAAAACTCCAAGAGTTAAGAATCCTGAAAAAAATATACTATTATCTTTTTCAATTATAAAATAAAGTCCATTAAGTATTAAGAAAATTGCGATTATATATGTAACTACTGAAAAAGATACTGATGGATAAATCATAAAAATAAGTCCTAAAATAAACATTAAAACTGAAAGTACAATCGAAGAGTTTAAGAATTTATTAAATTTCTCTAACATATTACTCCTTTCTACTATTTAAATTATACAAATATTTTAGAAATATGTAAATAAACAAAAAGCATAAATTTGTCTTTTAATTTACACTTTTTAAATAACTTGCCATATGTTTTCCCCAATTTTGGAAAAATGGTACTTTAGGATGTACTCCATCCGCGGAAAATGAATTTACTCTATCTGCTAAATAAACACCATTTTCTAAAAATTGAATACCTAACTCTTTTGCTAGATTTTTTAAAGCATCATTATACATAGGTTGATATGTAAATGAAGGATCATTTGCTGTAGCATAATCACTAACAGGTAGTACAGAATTTACAATTATTTTTGTATTTGGAAGTTCACTTTGTATTTTCATTATTGCTTCACGATATTTTGCAATCCAACCATCAACATTACTTGTCCAACTTTTTATATCATTTGCTCCATAGGCTAAAAATAGAAAGCTAGGATTATACGCTTTTACTTTTTCTAAATCAGCGCTCATAGTATCTATTCTTCTTCCCCTGTGCCAAACAACATTTTCTTTATTTAATACACCATAACAATCAAGTCCCTCAGCCATTGAATCACCTACTGCCATTGCATGCTTCTCATTAAATATTATTTTTGTTTCCTCAAGGGTAATATTCTCAATTGAAAATTCATCTTGAACATAAGAAGTATTAATTGTAACGCTTGGATTTTCACTAGGTTTTTCTATGGGAGTTGTATTATTTTGCACTGGTTTATCTTCAGTAGTATTATTTTCAGTAACTTTATTATTAGTTGTATTATTTTCCACTATATTTGTTCCATTATTACTAACAATAGAGTTTACATTAGAATTATTAGTCACTTTAAAAGCAAAACTTTTAAAAATAATATAGGAAAGCAAAATAATAGTTATTAAAATTATTAAAGTATACATAACAACATATTTTTGTTTTAACTTTATCATTCTATTCATCATTTCATCCTTACATATTAAGTTTAATCTAAATAAAGAAAAAAAGCAATAACTTTGCCTTTTCTTTACATTATTTTACTTACTTAAATTTAGAAATTACTCTCTTAAAAAATAATTTTTCTTTTTATTTTATATATATCAAATAAAAATAATAACAAACTAATTAAATTAGATATTAAAATTATTAATATCATGCTATAATTTATAACATAATAAATATTTTTATAACAATTAATAATATAAAAAATAATGTTACTTATTATTAAAAGTAAAAATTCCATAAATGTATTTAAAAGTGACACAGCAAAAACTAATTTATTATAATTAAAACCTAAAATATAATATAATTTAACACTACCTAAAATATTTAGAAAATAATATAAGTTGAAAAATATAATTAATACAAACACTATAATATAAAAGATTATTATTACTATATTTGTTATTTTTATAAGTAAAATATTGTTACTTTCATTTGCATTAGTCCACCTTTGATAAGTTAAAAAGCTTTCTTTATATTTCTTTTCAAAGTTTTCTAAATCCTTAATGTTATTAAATGTAACACTATATATTTTATCATTTTCATCATAACTAAAGTCTTTTATATTAACAAAATCCTCTTTAGTAAAAAGTTTTTCACTTTGAAAAGATGCACTTTTATAAGTATCATTATTATATTCTTTTTGAACATTTTCGTGCAAATAATTTTTATAAGTATTTAGTGAAAGTAACATTATCATTATAATGAATAACATTAAAATATACTTATAAATAATTTTCTTATTAATTAATCCTTTTAAAAATATTTTCATAATTTCATCCTTTTATATAATTTTTTATTTTCTTTGTTAACAATAAATATTGACAAAATAATTAGTATAAAAAGCATTATAAATACAGGTAATACATAAAGACTTGCCTTAACATACATATAGTCTGCAGTAGATTTAAAATAAATACTAAAGCAAATTTTAATAATTAAACATATTAACATGGTTATCATTAATGAAAATGCCACTATCTCATAAAAACTAAATAATATTATTTTATTTAAATCATTTTTACTATAACCTAAAAAATTATATAAATTAAGTGTCTTTTCTTTCTCTTTAATAAATACTTTTATATAAATATTAAACATTATTAAAAGTAATATAAAAAATATAATACTTAATATAAATGAGATATTTCTAATAAGATATATAAAAATAGTATCAACTTCACTTAAGTTATAAAACATATTATTACTATCAAATATTTTAGCAATAGTCTTGGCACCTTCATTACTTGTGGTGTAAATTCCAATCTCTTTTTGCATAGGAATTTCCGGAAAAGTTTCTGTAATTATTTCATCAAATTTTTCTTCATTAATATAACACTTACTATTTGATGAATCATATATAAGGCCTGTTAATTTAAACTTATAAGTAAAATAAATATTTTTATAATCATTAATTTCTTCATCATAAACTATCTTAGCAGTTTTAAAATTTAATGTTTTACCAAGATATTTTTTCATATCAATTAAATCTTTTGACTTGGTATTTTCAAAATAATTAGTTCTTAATAAACTACTACAAATGATTTCACTTTCATTTTTTATATTTTTACCAGAAACAATATCTTTTTCATAAATGTATGGATAAATATAAATATCATCTGACATACTATCACTAATTTCCTCAAAATAACCATTTTTAAAAGGCATTGTGTAATCTTTTTCTTTAATAAAATATTTACTTTCCTCTACTTTGTTTTTTATTTTTTCATAATTTTCCTTTTCATCATAATAAAAAGAAATTATCTTTGCACTGTCATCCTCATTTTCAAATCTTTTAAGTTCATTATCATAAGTTTTGAATATTGAAAAAGGAATTATTAATAATAGAAAAATTAAAATCATTATTACTGTATAAACTACTTTTTTATGAATACCACGATTATTTTTATGAGCAAGTATAAAAAGTTTAAAACTATTTTTCATTTAAAACACCATTCTCTAAATTATACACTTTGTCCGCATATTTAATTAAGTCAGTATTGTGAGTAACCATTATTACACATTTTCCACTGTTACTAATATTTTTTAAAATAAACATAACATTTTCTTCACTTTCTACATCTAAATTGCCCGTAGGTTCATCGGCAAGTAATATATCAGGATTATTTATTATTGCTCTTACTATAGCAACTCTTTGCTTTTCACCACCTGAAAGAGTGCTTGGTAAATGATTAGTCCTCTTATCTAAACCAAATTTATTAAGTAAATCTATGGCTTTAGTTTTTGCTTCTTTACTGCTTATATCTTTATTTATAATCGTAGGAAGTAAAACATTTTCAAGAGCAGTTAATTTTTCATCCAAATAATAATCTTGAAAAACAAAACCTATCTTTTTATTTCTTATATTAGAAAGCTCACTTAAAGATAAATCTTTAGTAAGCTTATTATTTAAATAATAATCACCAGTATACCCTAAATCTAAAAGTCCTAATATATTTAAAAGAGTACTTTTACCATTACCTGAATGACCCATTATAATGTAAAATTTACCCATTTCAAACTCTATATTTATTCCCTTTAAAACATTAATATTTTCATTAAATGTTCTTTTTATGTTTTCTAATTTTATAATCATTTTTTACTCCCTTCAAAAATAAAATTTTAAGTATTAAGGTTGAAAAATCAACCTTAATACTTATTCTTAATTACTTTGGTCTGAAATATAAACCATAACTTGTCCTTTTATTTCAAGAACACCATTATTATATAGTTCATATTTATAACTGCCACTAGGCATATCCATATATGTTGTAGATGCACTTACTCCGGCAACCGGATTAATAAAATTAACAGTTTTAATAACAGAATATAATAATCCATTTTTTCGTTTTGCTTTAACCGTTAAATAACACTTGTCAGTGTCCTTACTAACAAACGAAGGTGTATTTTGAATTTTTTGATAATTAAATCTTGTAGTTCTTGCATCAGTGGTTGCTCCATGAAGTGATGTTAAATGATAATCAATTGGTATTAAATCGATAGTTAATGCAAAAGCGGTAACTATTGATAAAATTGTAACCACTATAGCAACCAACAATAAACTAATTTTTTTCATACTTCTCCTTTCTGCAGAAATACTGCTTTTCGAACTGCAATTCTAATTTTACGTTACCAAAATTATATAAAAAAATCAAGCGACATTTTGGCTACATAAGAATTTAGATTATGAGACTTATCGGCTCATTGCAAATATTGTATTATTTATATATTTTTTTCAAATTTAAAAATCAAATTTTTATTTGAATAATCTAGTCTTAAATTTAATTTAATATTTTCATATGTACCATCACAATAATAAATATAAAGATTTAATTTGTTTTTATTCAACAAAATTTTTGATAATTCAAGTTCATTGTATCCACGACTTTCCAATAAAAAAATTTCATCACTAGTAGTTTCATAAATAATATTCTCCTCATTATTTATAGATACAACTAATTTCATTCGCAATATATCTTTTTTAGAATTGATTTTTCCTAAAGAAAGGTATTCTTTTTCTTTTGTGTATATGATAATACCATTATTAAAATAGCTTTCATTTCCATACCCATTAACTAAAAATATTTTATTACTATTATAAAAACTTAAAAAATAATAAATTAAAAATAATAAAATTATTAT
>ERZ773136.3621-NODE-3621-length-11167-cov-10.336213_pt1 | contig 11167 bp, 13 predicted proteins | sample MGYA00580855_ERZ773136 | MGnify/ENA primary metagenome ERZ773136 (study PRJEB29015, sample SAMEA2737860) | human gut metagenome | biome: human gut; feature: human-associated habitat; material: faeces | place: China | collected 2012 ... | reverse complement strand
GTGCGGGCCGGATGCGGCAGGCGGCGCGGGAGCTGGTAAAGGCATATATCCACGGCGTGGAAAGCACCGCGCTGGACGATGTGTTCGAGCTGCTGGCATGGAATCAAGGTATCGGCTTTTTCAGCAGCGAGATCGGCCCCTCGGCACTGTTTCAGGCGTACAAGCTCATTAAAAACGGTGAGAAGCAGGGCAAGTCCCGGGAGGATATCTGCAGCGCGCTGCGCGAGAAATTCGGGGAGAAGAACCCGGAGATGCAGGTCTTGCATTAAAAGCAGAGACCTTTACAAACGGCTGCGCGGCTGCGGAGGAACGCTCTCCGCAGCCGTGCAGCTTTTGGGTTTGGATCCTTTCGAGGGTACTCTCTTCTTGCTGCCCCTGCCTTTTTGCCCCAAGCGCTTTATTTCAGCGAATTTAAGATATATTTCCATTAAATCCCCGTTCTTAACAAAGATTTTAACCCATTCGCTTTATTATGGTAATAGAATGCAGCGTGTCTGTCCCACCAGCGCCGCCCTCTTCCGCTGCGGCCGTGGAGACAGTAAAAATAAACAGTCCTTGCGGCAGAAACACCGCAGAAGAACGACGACAAAGATCACGGAGGAACGAATATGAACACGAAGAAACTAATGACATTGCTGTTGGCAGTCGTGCTGGTGCTCTCTCTGGCCGCCTGCGGCGCAAAGGGCGGCGATCACATGGACGGCATGGACAACGAGCCGAAGAACGCCGAGGAGGCAGCCGCCATGCACAAGGAACTGACAGCGCAGGAGGCTGCTATTCTGGCGGAGAACACAGCACTTTGGGAAAAGGTCTTTATGGCAGCGGACAAGGGTAAGATCATGATGGAGGACGGCAAAAACTACGGCGACTTCCTGCTGGAAACCATCAACGCCGCCAAGGATCAGTTTTCGGCAGACGAGCTGAAGCTGCTTCAGGGCGAGGCGGAGAAGATTCGCGACATCGGAAACAAGCTGGCCGCACTGGAGGAAAAGTATCCCGAGATCGTGCAAAAATCTCTGGACAGCGATATGAATATGCCGACGGACAAGGATATGGACACGATGCCCGACAGCTGCAGTAAGGACAATAAAACCGACGGCGGCAACACAGGCAATAAGACCGATAGCGGCAGCACGGGCAACACCCCCGACAATGGCAGTACGGGCAACAAGACTGATAGTGGCAGCACGGGCAACAAGACGGATGACAGCAGCCTGCCGAAGTTCCCCGCCTTTGAGGGCAAGGATCTGGACGGGAATACGGTAAAGAGCAGCGATCTGTTCTCCGGCAAGGCCGTCACCGTGGTGAATTTCTGGTTCACCACCTGCGGTCCCTGTGTGGGAGAGTTGGGCGATCTGGACGCGCTGAATAAGGAACTTTCCGGTAAGGGCGGTGCGCTGATCGGCATCAACGCCTTTACGCTGGACGGCAACGAGGCGGCTATCTCTGAAGCAAAGGATGTGCTGACCCAGAGCGGTGCCACCTATCAGAACGTGTACTTCGATTCCGGCAGCGAGGCGGGCAAGTTCGTGGAGAGCATCTACGCCTATCCCACCACCTACGTAGTCAACCGCAGCGGCCGCATCGTGGGTGATCCCATTGTGGGGGCTATCACCAGTAAGGCACAGGCCGATGCACTGCAAGCCCAGATCGACAAGGCACTGGCTGCCGATATGGGCTGATCCAATATCTTCAAAGGGAGGACATTATGCAGAAAAAGAACTGTAAGCTGACGGGCATTCTGCGCGCCATTGCCCTGCCTCTGGTGGGCAGTGCCGGAGGGTGGCTGTACTACCGCTATGTGGGCTGCGCCACCGGCACCTGCGCCGTTACGTCCAGCCCGTGGCTCTCCACCGGCTTCGGCTGCGTCCTTGGGTCGCTGCTGTATACCGTCCTGCGGCCCGGCCGCGGCAAGAGACAGGACGGTAACGGGGCGGAGTGACCCTTGCTCCCCCTGAAAGGAGGAAACGCCATGTATCGAAGCGTATTGGCTCTTCTTTTCGCCTCGGTACTGCTGCTCAGCGGCTGCGCCGCAGAACGGCAGCATATACCGCAGGAAAAGGACACGCAGGGAACGGACATGTCCGGACAGTCCTCGGATATGTCCGGCGAGGAGGGTATGTATATGGACACCACGGAAAATGTCATCTATCTGGCAGGCGGCTGCTTCTGGGGCATGGAGCAGCTCATGCAATCCATCCCCGGCGTCATCGACGCCCAGAGCGGCTACGCCAATGGCACCTGCGAGGCGGACGCCACCTACCAGACCGTCTGCAAGGGCGACACCGGCTTCCGGGAGACCGTTCGGGTGGAATACGACCCCGAGCAGGTGAGCCTTGACGCGCTGCTGCTGGCCTACTTCTATGTGATCGACCCCACGGTGCAGAACCGGCAGGGCAACGACCGGGGCAGCCAGTATCAGACCGGCGTGTACTACACCAACGACAAGGCCAGGGAAACAGTGGAGCGCATCGCGGACATTGAGCGGGGCCGCAGCGAGAAATTCTTTGTGGAGATCGGTCCGCTGAGGAATTACTATCCCGCCGAGGAATATCACCAAAACTACTTAGAAAAGAACCCCAACGGCTATTGCCACATCCCCCGGGCGGAGATGGAGCTCTTTTCCCGGCTGCGCATCGACCCGGGTGACTATCAGAAGCCCGCGGCGGAGTCCATCCGGGACACGCTGACGGCGGAGCAGTACCGCGTCACACAGGAGAGCGGCACGGAGCGCGCCTTCACGGGCGAGCTCTGGGACAAGTTCGAAAAGGGCATCTATGTGGACATCGTCACCGGCGAGCCGCTGTTCTCCTCTACGGATAAGTTTGAAAGCGGCTGCGGCTGGCCTGCCTTTACAAAGCCCATCGAGAGTCCTGCTGTGGTGGAACGGGATGACTTGAGCCACGGCATGCGCCGCACGGAGGTGCGCAGCCGCGCCGGCGACTCCCATCTGGGTCATGTGTTCACCGGCGATCCGGAGTCGCCCAACGGTGTGCGCTACTGTATCAACAGCGCCGCCCTGCGCTTCGTGCCTTACGCGAGGATGGAGGCCGAGGGCTACGGATACCTTCTGAATTTGTTTGAGGGATAGGCCGGGCACGGATATGTTGACGCAGCAGAAAAGAAAGCCCCTGCTCGACTGAGCAGGCCACACAAACCGATTGACCCTCCGCATGCTTCAGTACATACGGAGGGTCAGCTGCTGTTCGTAATGAAATCCTTTTGCTCTGAAAGAGCTTTTGGGGTTTGATAAGTGTGAAGCATATCTTTTCAGGTTTTTCTACCGCTTTTTCACCTGGCATTTGCCGCTGCCTTTTCGCCGCCGAAAACAGAGCGCGGATCATTCAGCTCTGCCGCAGCCCATTTCGGCGGAGCAGGCACTATCCGTGCTGACGGTTAATTTGCGACGAATTTGCATATTGACATCGGGGCGGAATCATGTTATGCTGAATTGCAAATGAATTGCAAATTGGAGGCGTGGTGACTTGTCCAGTTACAGCACGCGGCAGAGGAAGGCTCTGCTTGCCTATTTGAGCCGGCACCCGGATGAGCTGCTGTCCGCACGGCAAATTGCGGACGCGCTGGCGGATGAAAAAATCAGCCTCAGCGCCGTGTATCGAAACCTTGCACAGTTAGAGGCGGAAGAAAAAGTGCGGCGCAGCAGCAAGAGCGGCACGCGGGAGGTCTACTATCAGTACCTTGACGCCGAGAGCTGCAAGGGTGCGCTGCACATGAGCTGTGTAAAATGCGGCAGGACCTTTCACATGGCAAGCGGCAACGCCGCCCTGTTTGCAAAGCACTTGGCGCAGAGCGAGCAATTCACGCTGGACGCCGCCGACACGATTCTCTATGGCACCTGCGCGGATTGCCGGGAAGAATAGTATTTGGAAGGAGGACAGGCTATGACAAAGAAATCTCGTTTGATCACAGGCTTGCTGGCAGCCGTGCTGGCGGCTGTCATGCTGTCCTCCGCTGTCTATATTGCGGTCGAAGCCAACCACAACTGCTCCGGCGAGGACTGCGCCATCTGCCACCAGCTGCAGGTCTGTGAAAATCTGCTCAAGAGCATTGGGCTTGCCGGTGCTGCCGCGGTTTTCGCCGCGGCGGTCAGGTATGCCCCGTGCAGGGTCATTCCCTCCTGCGCGGAGGTTGTCCGCACGTTTACTCTGGTTTCACTCAAGGTCAAGCTCTCAGATTAAATAAGAACTATTTACAAGGGTGTGGTCTATCCGTTTTCGGATAGGCTTTCGCGGCGTTGCCGTCACCCTTGTATTTTTGCGCCCATTTTTACGTTCTTATCATAATCTGGAGGTACATATAGCCTATGAAAAAGATAACTGCGCTGCTGCTTGCGCTAATGATGCTGGCCGGCATCCTTGCCGGCTGCGGAAAGCCGAAGGATACCGGAAAAGCCGGCAAATTGAAGGTCGTCACGACCATCTTCCCCGAATACGATTGGGTCAGGGCGATCCTGGGCGACAAGGCGGATAACGCCGAGATCACCATGCTGCTGGATAACGGCGTTGACCTGCACAGCTATCAGCCCACGGCAGATGATATTGTCAAGATCTCCGACTGCGACCTGTTCGTCTATGTGGGCGGCGAGTCCGATGGCTGGGTGGAAAACGCTCTGAAAAACGCCGCCAACAGGAATATGAAGGTCATCAATCTGCTGGAGGCGCTGGGTGATTCCGTGAAAGCGGAGGAGACCGTTGAGGGTATGCAGGAGGACGGTCACGACCACGGCCACAGCCACGATGAACAGCTCACAGAGAATGACATCAAGGATCGCACCCTCTCGGATTTCGCCGGTGCGTGGAAGTCCCTGCACCCCTATCTGCTGAACGGCGACCTGGACAAATTCTGCCAACACAGGGCGGAGGAGGACGAGGACAGCTCGACCACAAAGGACACCTATTGGGAGAAGTTTAAGGCTTCGTGGCAATGCGACGCCGAGAAGATCTCTATCAACGGGAACACGATCACCTTCACTTATGCAGACGGAAAAACCGTTTCCGCTGAATACACCTATGCCGGTTATCAACCGAAGCTGGATGACGAGGGTAAGATCCGCAGCGTCCGCTATCAGTTCGAAACCACCAGTGCCGATGCGCCCCAATATGTGCAGTTCAACGACCACGGCCACGAGCCGGGCGAGGCGGAGCATTTCCATATCTACTTCGGCAACGACGACTTCGATGCGCTGATGAGCGGCAAGACCAATCCGTTTTTTGTGAAGGACGCGCTTTCCGCAGAGGACATCCTTGACGAGCTGATGGGGCATGACCATGGGGAGGAAAAGGACGAGCACGTCTGGCTGTCCCTGAAGAACGCCCAAGTACTCTGCGTGACGCTTGCGGACGCGCTGTGTGCCATCGACCCGGACAACAAGAACACCTATATCGCCAACGCCGCGGCGTATAGGGACAAGCTGGCTGCTCTTGACGCAGACTATAAGGCGGCTGTGGACGGTGCGGCCCATAAGACCGTTTTGTTTGGCGACCGTTTCCCGTTCCGCTATCTGGTGGATGATTACGGTCTGGGCTACTACGCCGCCTTTGCGGGCTGCTCCGCTGAGACCGAGGCCAGCTTTGAAACCATTTCGTTCCTTGCTAAGAAGGTGGACGAGCTGGGACTTCCCTGCGTGCTGACCATCGAGGGCGCACAGAACAGGATCGCGGAAACCATCGTCCAGAACACCGCCGGGAAGAATCAGAAGGTGCTGACCATGGATTCCATGCAGTCCACCACCTCCAAGGACGTGGCAAACGGCGCCACCTACCTTTCCGTTATGGAGAAAAATCTCTCCGTGCTGAAGGAAGCGTTAGGGTAAGGAGGTAGGTCTATGGCTCAGCTCACTTGTCAAAATCTCTGTGCCGGCTACGATGGACGACCCGTTCTCCAAGACCTCAGCTTTGAGATCCTGGCAGGCGACTATCTCTGCATCGTAGGGGAAAACGGCTCCGGCAAGAGTACCCTTATGAAAACGATCCTCGGCTTGCAGGCCCCCATCAGCGGCAGAATTTTGACGGGCGATGGGCTGAGGAAAAACGAGATCGGCTATCTGCCGCAGCAGACAGTGGTACAAAAGGACTTCCCGGCATCCGTGAGAGAGATCGTTCTCTCCGGGTGCCAGGGACGCTGCGGCAGCCGTCCTTTTTATAACAAAGAAGAAAAGAATCTTGCGGTGGACGCCATGGAGAAAATGCAGATCACCCGGCTCGCAAGGCGGTGCTATCGGGAGCTGTCCGGCGGGCAGCAGCAGCGGGTGCTGCTTGCCCGCGCACTGTGCGCCACGCAAAAAATGCTGCTTCTGGATGAGCCTGTTTCCGGACTTGACCCCAAGGTGACGGTGGAAATGTATACGCTCATCGAAAAGCTCAACCGTGAGGACGGCATCACCGTGATCATGATCTCTCACGATGTGGCTGCCGCCGTCCGATACGCCAGCCATATTCTGCATATTGGCGACACTGTTTTCTTTGGGACAAGGGCGGACTATCTTCAAAGCCCGCAAGAGCGGCTGTTTGATGTGAAGAAGGGCGGTGACAGCCAATGACCGCTATCTTGGAAAAGCTGACTCTCTATTGGGCATATCCCTTTGTCCGCTATGCGCTCATTGTCGGTGTGCTGATCGCGCTTTGCTCCTCCCTGCTGGGCGTGACGCTGGTGCTGAAGCGGTTTTCCTTCATTGGTGACGGTCTGTCCCACGTGGCGTTCGGCGCAATGGCGATTGCCGCCGTGCTGCAGATCACCAACAAGATGCCCCTTGTCATGGTCATTACCATCCTCAGCGCCGTGCTGCTCCTGCGCACCGGGCAGAATATGAAAATCAAGGGCGACGCCGCCATCGCCATGATCTCGGTGGGAGCACTTGCTATCGGGTATCTTCTGATGAACATTTTTTCAACTTCATCCAACCTTTCGGGCGATGTGTGCAGCACGCTGTTCGGCTCCACCTCCATTCTGACGCTGTCCCCCGCAGAGGTATGGCTGTGCGTGGGAATGTCGGTGCTGGTCGTGGCGGTGTTCATCCTGTTTTACAATAAGATCTTCGCCGTGACCTTTGACGAGAGCTTTGCAAGGGCGACCGGCACGAGGGCGGGGCTTTACAACCTGCTGATCGCCGTCGTCGTTGCGGTCATCATCGTGCTGGCGATGAACCTTGTGGGTTCCCTGCTGATCTCCGCACTGGTGATCTTCCCGGCACTGTCTGCCATGCGGATGTTCAAGAGCTTTCGCAGCGTGACCATCTGCGCGGCAGTCCTTTCGGTTTTCTGTGCGCTGCTCGGCATTCTGGCGTCCATTCTCGCCGGTACGCCGGTAGGCTCCACCATCGTTGCCGTTCAGATCGGCGCTTTCGGTCTGTCATGGCTGGCAGGCACGGTATTGGGAGGTATTCGCAGATGAAAAAACTATTTTGCCTGCTGTTGGCGGCTCTGCTGCTCTGCACTCTCGCCGCCTGCGGCCGTGAGGATACCGCGCAAAAGCCCGCTGCGGAGGATGCAGACGGCACCGCCGCGGTCGACATTGACCTGACCGCACTCAGCGGCATCATGGTCTATTCCGAGGTCAACAGCATGATCTCCTTCCCGGATAACTACATCGGAAAAACCGTCAAAATGCAGGGGCAGTTCACCATATATCAGGCCACCGACGAAAACGGTGCTTTTATCCCGGACAAAATGTTCTTCGCCTGCATGATCGCCGATGCCACCGCCTGCTGCGCACAGGGGCTGGAGTTTGCCCTCGCCGGAAAGCCCGTCTATCCCGATGAGTATCCGGAGCTGGGGGCAGAGATCACCGTGGTGGGTACGTTTGAATGGTACGAGGAGGATGGTTTCCGGTACTACCGGCTGGGAAACGCATCGTTTGTAAACTGAGGCAGCGTGGGTCGTATCAACCGGAAATTCCGTGCCACGCTTCGATCACGAGATAAGCAGCAGCACCCCGGACAATGAAACGTCCGGGGTGCTGCTGCTTGTCGTTAGATGTCCATTGTCAAGAGGTATGCGGCGTCTGTCGCCCAATCATATACGCACAGGGAAACATTTGTGTATACGCTCGTTCCCGGGTTTCGATCCACCATTTTCCAGTAGCCGTCCGCGAACGTGGGCAGCTCCAAATAGGTGGAAAGGCTCTCCAAGAAGTGCTCGGCCTCTTCGGAGAAGGGTAAGCGTTCCCATTGCAGGAACGCCTGGCGCACGTCCTCTCCAACGGTCAGCTTATATAGTGCTATTCCCTCATAAGGAAAACCTCCGTAGTTATTGAAGAGTTCCTCAAGCACACAGTCTTTCTTTTCAATATGCAAGCCAAAATCCCGAATAAACTGTGCCTTGGGATTGTCAAGGCGTTTTGACCCACACGACACCAGAAGCATTCCGATACACACGAGAGCCATAACGCATAGCAGCTTTTTCATGGTTTTGCTCCTTGTATATCACTCCTTAATAGGAGGGTACTTATACTTACCATCATAAGGATATTCTAATACAACAGAGTTTTCTCGTCAATAATAGTCAATGTCATTCTAACATTCGTGCATTTGACCCGCTTTGGCTCAATGGCAAAAGGTATTCACTGTACCTCGCTGGGCTTTGTACCGACCTCCACAACGGTATCGCAGCAGCTCTCGATCAGCTCCCTGTCGTGGGTGATCACGAGAATGGTTCTGCCGCTCCGCACCTCGCTTTTCAGCCTTTCTGCGATCAGGCGCATAATTCTGCCCGTCAAGACCGCTGGGTGACTCATCAAGAATCAGTATCCTTCCTTTGAAGCATTCTCCAAAGCTATTGCTGATTATATCGACTATTACAATAACAGCAGGATCCAAGCGAAAACAAAATGGATGCCTCCCTCTAAATTCAGGGAAGCATCCATGACGGAAGCTTAATTATTCAATTTTGAACCAGTGTCCAGAAAACCGGGTACATATCAATTACAGAGCAGAGAATTGTTGTAGATTATAGGTGTCCCCGGAAACAAAAGTGAACTTTCAACATCTTTCCACAATGTTTTCAATCGGGGAAATTACTGGTCTGATAAGTCGAAAAAGTCGCATGAATCCTAAAGAATCTCGGTCAATTGGCCGGGATTTTTTGTTTATTTGGTAAGTTTGATTTTACTGTCCCGGCGGGTATTGTGCGTCATCTGCTCCAACGGATTCAGCGCGTCGTAGTTGGCCTTTAGATCGTCCGAATAGAGCGCAACGTACTTCCGCGTCATCGAGAGGTCAGAGTGGCCCAGAAGCTTTTGGAGCCGGAACGGGTCGCCGCCAGCTTGGATGTACAGCTTGGCGTAGGTGTGCCGGAACAGATGGACGGACGTTTTCTCGACGCCTCGCTTGTGATTGTAGGCCCACACTGCATTCCCCAGTGCGCTGACGGTCAATTGTACGCCATACTCCGATACGAACAGCAGGTCAGAGGGAGCACCATCCCGATATACCAGGTACTCTTCCAGAATTTTGGTCAGCGCCCGGGTAAGAGGGACGACTTGTTGATTTCGGGTCTTCATGTGGCGGAAGAGCACCGTCCCATCGGAGAAGTTGATATCCTCGATTTTCAGGTTGACCAGCGTGGACGCACAGCACCCGGTTCCCAACAGAAAGTTGACTATGACCCAATTGCGGTACTCGGCAAAGGAGCAGGTTTTCTGGTCCGGCGTTTCAAGCAGGCGCTCCAATTCGTTGCTGGTGTAGGCTTCTTTGATGGGACTGTCTGCCCGTATCAGTCGGATGGGAAAGCGCTCCAAATACCCTTTGTCCATGCACCAATACAGAAACGCCCGGACCATGCGGAGATAAGTGTTGATGGTCGTATCGTGGAGTTGCTTCTCCTTTAGATGAAAAATATAATCTACCACCGTCTCTTCTGTGATGGAATCAATGGGTTGGTCAGTGTTCTCAAGAAAGTTGAAGAAGCGTCGTGCTTTTGATGAATAAAAATCAATAGTTCCCTGAGAAAGATTCTTGAGTTGATTCTGCTTCTGGAACTGTTCAAATGCCATTTTTATGGACGGAAGTGCCCTGGAAGTGGGTTGTAAAGTACGTTCGCGCACGAGAGAGATTCCTCCTTTTTCGCTGAAAAATCCCTCTCGGTTCGTCAGGAATGATTCTCACATTCACGACCATCCCGGCCAAACAAAAAAGCCCACGATTGCACGAATCAACGCACAATCATAGGCTTCGTTATGCCGGTGGTGGGGGTCGAACCCACACGTGTTATTAGCACAAGGGATTTTGAGTTTTTATCCTCATCTTCCATCTGGTGTCATCCAGTGATATCTAGTGATATCTGGTTCCCACTGTGCAAAGGCAAAATTCACGCCTCAACGAACAATAATTTGAAATATCCACGATTTTTCGATGCGTTTTTCCTCTACTCTGTTTTTTCGGTTTGGACCGCCCAAATGGAAATTGGAGGGATGTTCAGGAGGGATGCAGGGCAAAACGCTCCTCTGCTTAGGCACAAAACGAAAGGAAAGTCAAGGATAATGAATCAAAATCAAGCAAAAGAGTATTATAAAAAATTATTTGTGAACTATCCTGATGTGCTGTCTGTCGAAGAAGCAACAACTTTACTCGGTTTCAAAAGCCAGACTGCCATCATCAGAAGAATCCATCAACATAGAATTCGCTGCCTGAAAGTCGGACGATCTTTCATGATTCCGAAAGAATATCTCATCGACTATCTTTTGGATAGCTAAATTATATAGCCATTATATTACATAGCGCACCACTTTTCAATAAGAAAAGAGTGCGCTTTTTATTTTCAAACGAAAGGCGGTTGATTTTTTGAACACAAGCTGGAGCAAAACGTTGAAAAAGCCACATGACCCTTGACTACTTTTACGGACAAGCCGGAGAACTGTTTTCATTCTACCGCATTCCCAAGGCTCTTTTTCAGGAGCCACGGTTCCAGAGTCTGTCCACCGATGCAAAAACCCTGTACGGCATCCTGCTGGACCGCATGAGCCTGTCTGTGAAAAACGGCTGGCTGGACGAGCAGAACCGGGTGTTCATCATCTTCACGATAGAGGATGTCAAGAGGGCGTTGTGTTGCGCAGACAACAAAGCGACCAAGCTGCTCCGGGAACTCGAAAAGTTTGGTCTGATTGAACGAAAACGCAGAGGTCTGGGAAAGCCAAGTTTGGTGTATGTGAAGAA
>ERZ773136.3607-NODE-3607-length-11212-cov-3.960921_pt1 | contig 11212 bp, 13 predicted proteins | sample MGYA00580855_ERZ773136 | MGnify/ENA primary metagenome ERZ773136 (study PRJEB29015, sample SAMEA2737860) | human gut metagenome | biome: human gut; feature: human-associated habitat; material: faeces | place: China | collected 2012 ... | reverse complement strand
CACTTGGTGTATTAAGCTCTTTATATTCAATAAAAGATAATTTGTAATAAATATCTCTAGAACCATCTTGCTCACGATAAGTAAATTCTTTTAATCCCATCATTAAGTTTACAGGACTATCTGTAATAATTACTCTTATAGGTTTTTTAGCTTCCTTCCATTTTATTAAAAGTTCAACCCACTCATTTGGAGTTTTTATATCACCAACGATAAATGGATAACTATGTTTAGGGTCTGGAAAAAAACTAGAGAAGCTAAGTCTTTTTAGTTTTGCGTTACCAAAAAACATAGCTTCTCCAAAATCTAAAATATCTATTGTTTCATTATTTTGTGCTGTTTTAACTTCATAACCTTGAGGTGGTGTAACTGGAAGTATAACTTTCTCATTATTAACGCTTAATATTATCTGTCTTTTACTAGCACTATCTTTACCTAATGCTAAAGATAATATGTTGACAATATTATTTGCTCTATTCATGAAACTATCAATGCTCATCAATATACACCTCCGTAGTTAGCATCAACTTGACGCATAAGAGACATTAATCTATATGCTATTTCATCAATATCTTGCTCGTTGCGTACAATAAAAGTATTTCCTGTAATAGTAATATTCCCACCATTAATTTTAGAATAATTATTTGTAAGTTCATTTTTTATAATACGTTCGGTTGTTTGTGCTGGATAAATTCTGCTACCAGTTGGTAAATCAACAATTTCTCCACCACGTTCATTAATTTCGGTAAGACCGCCTTCCCAGTTCATTGTCCCTGTAGCATTATGTCCTAATCCGCCATCAACAAAATTTAAAACACCTTGAACTGGATTTGGAGCCATATTCTTTAATTCTAAATATTTACTTCTCAATGGAGAAAATATATTACTATCGAACCAAGAAACTAACTCATTATACGCAGATTTTATGCTAGATATTCCGCTATTTATGCCATTTGCAATAGCAGTACCTGTACTATTTGCAATAGATAATATTGGCATATACACATTTGCACTAAACCAATCTACCGACTCCGACCATTTTATTTTTATATATTCCCAAGCATTACATCCAGATTCTTTTATACTTTCCCAAATAAAAGAAATATTTTCAGCTTGTGATTGTATGGTTTGTAATTGTGATTGACTATTTTGTTCTATTGAATTAGTTATATCAGTAAATGCATTATTTGCAATTTCTTTTAAATTTAAATACATTTGTTCTGTTGTTTCTATCTGAGCTTGCGAAGATTGTAATGTATTATTTCCATAATCATTTACAGATTGATTAATAAAATCAGTAATAGGTCTAAAAGTATTACTAGCTTGTGTAATTGATTCTGTACCAAAAATAGTTCCAAAAATGTTTTTTATATTATTTAATCCATTAGATTGCGATAGTACATTTGAAAAAGAAGTTAACTTATCATTTAAAAATGTACTAATATTTTTATATCCTTCTAGTTGATTATTATCTTGTTTTATTTTCCTATTTGAAGCAGATAGTGATGTATCTACTAAATTTTTATAAATATTTCCAAAAATACTTCTTACATATTTAGAATATTCTTGAGCATAATTTAAATCTTTATTAGCTTTATCTATTTGTATATTTTTATTAACAGAAATAATATTATTATCATTATTAAAGTCTAAGTATCTAGAAACTTTATCTCCTATTTTTTGACCACTGAATCCACCAATTATTGAACCACCAACAGCACCAATATTAGCTCCAGCACTAGCACCAGCAACAGTGCCAACTCCTGGGATTGCAGAACCAATACCTGCACCTATAATTCCACCAACTACTGAACCAATTTTCGCTCCACCCAATCCACCTAATAAACCACCAAAAAATTGTGAAACAGCTGAACCTTGTTCTCCTTTTTCGGCAGTAAATATATCATAAAGACCAATTGGAATATTTAATAACATACTCTTTAAACTTAAATCAGAAACAATATCTTTGCCATAATTTGCACCAAATTTTAATTTATCGAGAACCGAAGATATTGGCTGTTTTAATCTATCCCAAAAACCTATTGGTATTTGTGGCAAGTTGTTTTTCTTTGTTGGTCCTGATGGTTGTGTTTTCTCTTTCTCTGGATAAGATGGGCTCATTGGAGAATTTTGATTTTTACCATTAACGTAAACATTTTGAGCTGTTATTATTATATCTTTAGTAACTTGTTGATTTGGCAACTCTGTAGGCAGGTTTTTCGGTATATTTTTAGCTAAATTAATAATATCCTTTATTTTAAATACAATACTTGTAGAAATATTAAATATTTTCTTTAATCCCCAAAACAAAGCTCCACCTGCTAAAATAGAGCCAATACCATCAAATGCTATAAATTTATTTGTTAAATCAATAATACCTTTTTTGGCTAAAGTGAATATATCATCTAATCCAAATCCATCCTTTAATCCAGATGTAGCTATTTTTACGATATCTGTTAGTTCTTGAACTAATGACCTAAGTCCAGAATTAGCACTTCCAGACATTAAAGTGATTTGAAAATTTTCCCAAGCACCAGATAATTCTTCGATATCACCTTTTAAATTATCCAACATAGTAATTGCTACATCTTTAGCTGTAACCTTATTCATTTCATTAAACATTTTAGTTACACCTTCAGCACCTTCTCGCATTAAAATCATACCACCACGAATAGCGTCAGAACCAAACATATCATACAATGTAGCAAGTTGTTCTTCTTTTGTCATTCCTTTTAATCTATCTTGTAATAGACCTGCTATTTCTGCTAATGTTTTAACCTTACCTTGCTGGTCAAAAAAAGCACTAGTTCCTTTTTCTGTAATAAGATTTAATTTACTAAAAGCTTCAATTTGTGTTTTTGTTTTTGGTATTAAATTAGATAACATTGTTTTTAGTGAGGTACCTGCATCTGAGCCTTTTAAGCCATTTTGTGCAAACACAGCTAATGTAGTATTTGTATCCTCAAAGCTAACACCTGCACCAGAAGCAACAGCTGAACACATGGATAATGCATATCTTAATTCATGAACATCCGTAGCAGAAGCATTTGCAGCACCAGCTAAAATGTTTGCAGCATGAGTTGCATCATTTACTTTAAATGCATTCATAGCAGTACTCATCGTTTCAGCTGATTCAGCTAAATCCAAACCACCTGCTGTAGCCAAATTAAGTGCTGCTTCAGATGCTTCGCCTAATACATCTTTTAATTGTACACCTGCTTTTATTAATTCAGTCATTCCCTTTGCAACTTCTGTATTTCCGAATACAGTATCTTGTCCAAGTTGCATAGCACGAGCTCTAACTTGAGACATTATTTCATCTCGTGTTTGTCCATCTATCCCATCTTTTGGAATTAAAGCTTTTATCGCAGATAATTGTGAATCAAAATCCATAGGTGTTTTTATAGTATCATATACTGTATATCCAATACCTGCCATGCCAGCCATTTGCAAACTAGTTCCCATTAACATACCATCAGCAAAATTTTGAAATTTATTATTAAAATTAAAAGCACCATTGGGCATATTAGTTTTAATATTTACATAAGTTGTAAAAGCTTTACTTGCTAAACCTGCCAATTCTGATTTAACTTTTATAATTTGTGTAGAAGCTCTATCTTTTATTGATAATAACGAAGAATAATCCTTATTTTTAAATTGTTCTAATAATGATTTGGCTTTTACAGTAGCTTGAGATATCTTATCTTTTGCTGATAATGTAATTGAATAGTCACCTTTTAGTTTATCTAAATTTCCTTTTAATTCATCAGAAGTTTTTGATGTTTTTTCTAATTCTTTAGCTACACCAGACAATGCATATTGAGTTTTCTTAAGACCAGCAGTCATTTTATCTTTTAATTCTAATGTTGCACTCAAAACAAAATTATCCATTTTTTTAAACTCCTTTCAAACCCAATATGCTGGCTAATGTTTTTAATATCATATCTAATTTTTGATGTTCATGTTCTTTTTCTTTTATCATTGCTGTGTATACAAATAATCTTTCAAAATTAGATAATGAAAAAAAATAATCTAATTTATGACCTTTGAGGACCAAATAAGCACATGTTGATGCCATCCAGTCCTCTTCTATTAGTTTTTTAATTCATCATGTACTTTAAATTTTAATTCATTCCCATAACCTGCACTAGACATGATAGCCTTAGAAAGAAAAGCTATTTCACCTGCTTTAAAAATCTTATTAACTATATCTGTAGGTTCAGTACATGCATATTCTTTCAATAAGGTAGAATCTTTTAAGTTTGGTTCAACAAAACTTTCATAAATCAAATATTGGTCACTGTCTTTATCCATTGATGTGGCTTCTGCAATCAATCCCATTGTTGGTTGTTTTACAGTAACCACACCGAAATTTGGAATTTCTATATCATATAATTTATTTTTTCTTTCTTGAATAGATTCTTTATTCTTTATCAAATCTTGAATACTAACGATTTTTTTATTTTCCATAAAATTTTTCCTCCTAAAAAAACATCTCTAAAGTGACGCAATAATTATTATGATGCAATTGTTTCGATGAATGTTGAATCTTCTGGGGTAAATCCACCAGTATATTCTTTTTCAACAACTTTTCCTTTTTCAAAACTCATTAAGGTTAATTCATTAAACCAAATATTCTCAATAGAAATTCGTTCCTTCTGTCCGTCTACTGCATCAGGATCATCAATCAATCCAATAAAAACAGCACGTGGATCTGTTCCATTTTTCCATGCTTCTAAATATTTATTTATGTTTCTATTTATAACATTTTTAAGTGTAAAATTTATATCTCCTTTCAAAGACACAATCTTACTATCTACACTATTTCCAATAAGAACATCTTCACGATTAGCAGTAACTTTTGCTTCAAACTTTACAATCTCGAACAAAAGTTCTCCATCCCACCATGCTTTACCATGTGAACCATTCCATCGTTTATTACCACGATATTTATATGCTTCTTCTTCTCTAGCAAAATATTGCAAATTAAATAAACGACTTTTTATTAAATATTCTGTTGTTGTAGGAATTATATTTTTCATATTTTCACCACCATTACATACTAAAATCAATTGTTAAATCTTCCATTGCATTAACTGGTGTAATACGTCCTGTTAAGTAAACATTAGTACCTGTATTATATTCGCGAATTTGTTGTGCAGTCATATTTTCAACATCTTCGCCCTTTAAAATCGCATAATTTTTCTGTTGTTCTTCATCTATATCTATCGTATTCTGAGCTGTAGGACTATTATCTAAAACATTACCTTTTAATCCATTAAAATATATACCAATTGCTGAAATAAATAGCATTTTATGATTATAATCATTTATTACTTTACCAACATAATCAGATTTAAAAGTATCTCTGATATCATCTTGTATCATATCGACACATTCAACAATTTTAATAAAGCGAAAATCTTGTCCTACATCCGTAGTAAATGTTGTAAGAGAATTGCATGCACGTGCTATTTTAACACCATCGCCATCACCTTCGTCTATAAGTAAAAGTTGTCCTTTATCAATAAGGCTATCAATATCTTCATATGTTTCCACACTAACAACTTCGCTCAATTGATAATACGTAGCACTTCTATCTAAAGGCAATCCTGCTAAAATACCTGCTATACGTGCAGTATATTCTTTAGCTGTATAAATTATATACTCTTCTTCCTTATCTTCTGCTACAAAAGATATATCTGTATATGCTTCATCTACATATCCAATTTCCTGAGAATTACCATCGTCAGCTTTATAATTAGGATTAGCTACCTTTATCTGTTCTGTACAAAAATTTATAATCCCTTTATCATCTGCTTCTTGATGAGCACAAACTGCTTTAAAAGTTTTCTTTTTATTGTTACGTTGAGATTTAACCCAACTTACTAAATCTTCTTGTTCTTGTTCGGTAGATGTTGGAGCACAGATATAATTCCATTTAATATTGGCAATTTCTTTTAAGACGCTGTTCTGATTTATAGTAGCATCTTCTACATCATCATTAGGTATGGTATATACCAAAACCCTTAAAGGTGTTCCTAATAAACATTTTTTTACTAAATCAATGTTTTTAGTTGTTAATCCTACTTCTGGAGTAGTTGTTGGTATATCTGTTACATCAGAAATTTTATATCTTTTCATAATATCTGATGTTTCGTTTTTCAAAATCATGACAACAATTCCTCTAGCAGAACGAGATATTGCTGTTGTAGATTTAGTTTTAAAGGTTATTTGCACCTTAGGTAATCCAAAAACTTCTGTCTCATTAGCCATAATTTAAACCTCCTTATTCTTGAGTTATTTTGAATGAAATTTTTCTTATATTATTATCATTAGTTTTATATGTTCCAGACAATCCTTTAAGATTTCCACTAGAATCTGTAATTGCTGTTAATTCCATATCTGATAAATTATCACTATCTAAATAAGGAATTTTATCACCAACAGTAACATTATCTTCAGATACTTTTTCTATTCGATAAATAGAGTTTGTTGTATCACAAATTAAGTCTCCTACTAATATTTCTGTTGCTCCTGGAATATTTGTTTTACTTACTGATGAATTAGGTTTAATTTCTATATTAGCAATATGCATAACATTTTCTCCATTTGTTTGTTCCATTTTTTTATATAAATTAGCTACAGCTTCTTCTAAATCATTTAATTTAGGAGCTGTTATAGCTTCTTTACTTTTCCATACTCGAGGCTTATAGCTCAAAATATTTACCTCCTACAGAAATTTAATAAAAAAGACGCTTTTATAATAAAAGCGTCTTTCTACATATTATGCGGTTTTTAAACTAAATAATTTTTCGGATAAATTTATTGTGGAGTCACTAATAGATGTTACAGTAAAAACATCACCGTTAATGTCTATAATGGTATCATTTTGAGCAATATTTTCTCCATTATTAATTTTATCTGCCGTAGTAGTTCCACTAGGTGTTAATGCTTCTTTTGCTGTAAAAATTCCTTGACCCTTGGCTCCACTGTCGCCTTTATCGCCTTTATCGCCTTTATCGCCTTTATCACCTTTATCACCATTATCGCCTTTGCTACCTTTTAAATTTTTAAAAGAAAAACTAAACGTTCTGGCTTCTTCTGTACCGCCTAAACTTACTTCTACTTCTGGTGTTCCTGTATTAGCATCAACTGTTGCAGTAACATCTGTTATTGTTGCATTTTCTGGCATATTTACATATTCTAAGGCATTGTCTTCTCCTAAACTCAAAATTTGCCCTGATGTTCCTTCTTCGGTTGGTTTAGTTAATTTTTTATTAACTTCAGTAGTTAAACTTTCAACATCTTTATGCGCATTCTCAATACCAGTTTCAATGTTATTCATTGCATTTGTAGTTATCAATTCTTTACTTACCCATGTTTTTTTCGTATAACTCATACTCTATTACCTCCATGTCATTTCTAAATGTTTCATTAACTCATATTTAATGCCACCAAATTCTTCATCACTTAAACAATCTACAAAATTTAATTCAAAGCTAAAATGAAGAATATCGTCCACGATAGTAGTAGATGTTTCTAGAATAGTAAAAGCTCTATCTTTAACTTTAAATACAGGTCTAAATAATATATCAATTTTAGAAATACTATCTTGCAATTTTCGCCTATCAATTTTTTTGTTTTCATCTAAAGCCAATACATAATCTATATCTATTTTAATAATTTTATTTGTATAAATATCATCTATAGTTTTTGACTTTGGTGTAAATTCAATATAAAAATAATCATCTGTACTATTTTCTACATCATCAAAAAATACTTTTATATTTTGAAATTTACTTTTTAATGCTGTAGTTATAGCTTTTCTAATATCTGCTAAAGTAATCACTTAAATAAATCTCCTAATATTGCTTCGGCATCTTGTATAAATGTTTGTTTAATATCAAAAAGTCCCCTAGAAAGCATTTTATACCCTTTAATAAATCTAGGTTTTAACATCATACCAGATTCTTTCTCATCTGGGTCATAAACAAAGTGTCCATTTTCCCATCTGCCTGGAACCCAACGTTTTTTTTGACGATGACCATATTCTACATGAAGAGCATAATCTGTATTATTATATACATGAACAATACCTTCTTTTGCTCGTGTTCTTTTCCAACTTTCACGTAAAGTACCGCCATCAACTTCAGCAACAGGAGTATAGTTTTTTGTGTTAGATAATAAATTCTCTGCTTCACGAGCTACAAATCTATTACGTTGAATAGCTTGATTTTTAGATATTTGAACTAATTTTTTATTTAGCTCATCAAAACCATCTAACTTCATGCATCACTCTTCTTTCTTACACTTACTTCCATATGCGTAGGATATTTAAAGGGTTTAATTATATCTAAAATTAATTTCTGATTAAGATTTGTTGTTATTATAGCCACATCATTTGGTTTTAATTCATAGTTTGGAGATAAAGTGAGTATATAATCTTCAGATATACTAGTTGCTCTATCGTTTTTATCTGATAATATACTTCGATTATTCTGAGATAATTTACATGGTATATCTACATATATCTCAGCCAGATTATATTTATCCGAACCATCTTCCAATAATACTATTTGAGACCGTTTGATAGTAACTTTATCTTTATACATAAGTGCATCTAAATATTTTTGCAAACTAGATATTTTCAACAAAATCCCCTAACTTTTCTATAAATATTTAACATCGGTTTTAATTGCTCAAAAAAGTAAATAGAATTTTTTTCAACTATTACTTGTTCCTGGAAATTAAATTCAAATTCAGTATCATTCATCTTTAATCTTTTTAAATTTCTTATATCTACTTCACTTAAATTATTAGATTCATTATCAGAAATAATTTTATTATAAAACTGTTCTATAATACTCATCTTTACAGCTTCTGGTAAATCTTTTCTATTACAATAATTCAAAATACGTCTTACAAGAGCTTCGATATTAAAATTTAATAAATTCTCATTTATTACCAGCGGATTTTCTTGTGGAAGTAGTTTTTTGATTTGTTCCACTATTTCCGATGCTATTTCTTTTGGTGATTTTAATATTGGATTTTTTTTGTAATCCATTTTTTTTCTCGCTTTCTTCATATAAGAAAAAGCCCCTATCTTTATATAAAAGATTAAAGGCTTTTCTTGTAACATATATAATTTTTTTACCATCAGTATATTTATTAAGCATTAAGCAACACCTCTAAGCAACTTCATTTTCATCTGTATATGCTTCATCTGTTTTAGCTTTTAATTCATCTTCTTCTGGTTTAGGTACAAGCATTGCAAAAGCGTTTTCTTTTACAGGTAAAAATCCAAAACGAGCTGTAGCTTTAATTGCAATCATATCATTTTCAGCAAGAGATAATGGTTTTCCATCACTCATAGTTACATTTTGTAGTGTAGCTTCTTTCAAAATTTGATATTCAATTTCATCACGAACACCTACAATAGAATAATTCCAATTGCCTGCAATAGCAATAGCTTTACTTTCATCCCATGCTCCATTACGAACAAATTCAATTGGATTATTATATAATTGATTCTGGTCCACACCTGGTACATATAAATTATCCCCATTGGCATTACGAAGTTTTCTTAAACTATTCTTTAATTTATAAGATGCAGTAAAACCATTTACATCTTCCCCACCATCCTCAACTAGAGCCATTACGTCTGAAATATCTAAATCTAATGCACCACCATTAGTACCTAATGAAATAGATTTATCTTCAGCTATACTATAAATACTTTTTTCAAATGGAGAACCTGTACCAAACAAGCAAGCTGCATCTAAAGCTTTAGCTATAGCTTCTGCAATATGAGGCTTAATTTCTTCAAATACATTTATATCTGTATCATTAATTTTTTCTTTTGTTACAGGGATAATTACAGCAATTTTTTTTGCTTTAATTTCTGGAAAAATCCACTGTGCTTTATCTGTTCTAATACGGTCAGATTCACCAACCCAATAAGCTCCTGGTCCATCTACCATAACTCTAAATTGTTTTGTATCAGACTCCATACTTTGAACATTAGATAATCTTAAAATACTAGAACCACGAGTTGTTAATGCAATAATGTCCTTAGCCTGTTCTACTGGTACAAAGCCAACTAAATTATCTTTTAAATAGTTTGAATCAGCAAATAATTGTAATTTAAATATTAAATTCATGATAATAACTCCTTATCTTTTAACTTGATTTTGTTTAATAATGTCAATAATATTTGTTTTTTTCTCAGACAAGCCTTTAAAACCGCCACTAATAGAACCACCAGATGCAGGTGTTTTCCCTTTTAATTTTTCCTTAACTTGTGCATCTACTAATTTTTTTAATTCCTTTTCAAAAGTAGTAATATTTTCCATGTTTTTATCATTATCAGTACCTGTAACTAAAAATGGCATAAATGCAATAGGAATACCTCTAGAATTCAATACAGATATAGCTTCGTTTTGCTGTTCTTTAAGTTTTATTGCTTCTTCACGTTCAGTAAGTTCAACTTCTCTGCGTTCAAGTTCAGCTTGTTTACGTTCATCTTCACTTAATTTAGATAAACGTTCCTGTTCTTTTTTTTCATGTTCAGCTTTTTTCTTAAATTCTTTTTCCCATTTAGATTTTTCAGCAATAAGACGTTCTGCTAATGTAGCTTCTAATTGTTTGTTAAGTTCATTTTTAGTGTTGATATGTTGTCTATTTCTATGTTTCCTTTTAATGTTTGGTTTTCTGCGTTTAGTGTTAAGTTTCCTCCGTTTGTTCCTGTTGTTCCCCATTCTGTTGTTCCTTTGTTGCTTATTAATGTGTTGCTTCCGTAAGTTAGTTGGCAGTTTTTTAGGTTTATTATTGCGTCTGTGTTTGTGCTGTCTCCTCCTGTTTTTGATATTGTTGCTCCTTCTATTGTTGCGTTTCCTCCATTTTCTACTAATATTGCACTTTTGTCACTGTCTGTTGTTGTGTATTCTTCTTTTAGTGTTTCTGTTTCTCCTGTTATTGTTTTTTCTCCTGTTGCTTCTGCTGTTTGACTTGAATTGTTTATTTCTTGTGGCATCATTTGTGTGTTTTCTGTGTTGTTTGTTTTGTTTATTATGTTTTGTGCTATATATATTTGTCCTATTGTTAGTATTGTTGTTAATAGTATTGTTATTGCTATAAATATTATTTTTGTTTCTGTGCTTTTTAATGTTTCTTTTAGTGTTAGTTTATTGAATTTTGATAATGCTATATATGT
>ERZ773136.3606-NODE-3606-length-11213-cov-12.631027_pt1 | contig 11213 bp, 10 predicted proteins | sample MGYA00580855_ERZ773136 | MGnify/ENA primary metagenome ERZ773136 (study PRJEB29015, sample SAMEA2737860) | human gut metagenome | biome: human gut; feature: human-associated habitat; material: faeces | place: China | collected 2012 ... | reverse complement strand
CGGGCACAGGTGCGCGGGGCGTTGGGCTGGGCGGACGCGGTGTTTTCGGCCGGTTGGGACGTCGGGGGATACGGCGTCTTCGGAGCGGCTGGCTGCTCGGGCAGCATGGCGCCGCAGGCGCGGCAGATCACGGCGCTGTCGGACAGCTGCGCGCCGCATTTCGGGCAGAGCATGGCAAAACCTCGTTTCTGTTTTGGATTTTTCTCATTGTAACATCCGGCTTTCGATTTTACAATCCATTCTTTGCGTGTTATACTCACATTATCTCATATTCTGATTCTTCCGGAGGCAACGAACCCATGAACATCACTGCCATCATCTATGACGCCGACGCGCGCCGCACGGCCTACATCCTCGGTACGGTCATCGGCAACTGCAAGCTCTTCCCCGCAGAGCGCGCCCCGCGCGACTGGAGCGGGTATGCAAACGTCATCACCGTCGCCGCGGGCGAGGACGGCCCAGTCGTGACAGCCGGGCTGCAAAAGCGCGTGACCTTCCGCCCGAAGGGCGAGGACGAGACCGTCGCCGCGGCCGAGCTGATCGCGAAAGCCTTCTGCCCGCCGGAGGCACCGATGCCGACGGACGCGCTCAGGGCGCGCATCGACGCCTTTCTGGAAGCACACAACACGCTCGCGCTCGCGACCGGCTGCGGCAAATGGGTGCGGTGCACCCCGCTGGAATACCTGCGCGTGGACGGCAAGCTCTATGTTCTCACCGAGGGCGGGCTGAAGTTCAAGGGCATCTGGTGGAACGGGGCGATCTCCGCCGCCGTGTACGACAGCTACGCGGGCATGGACTCGCTCGCCGGACTGCAGATGACAGGCACGGCCGTGTATATCGACCCGCTGAGCGACGAGTACCGCAGCGTGATTGAGGCGCGCGGCGTGCAGCTGCAGCAGCTGCAGCAGATGCCCGCGATGCTGCACGCGGTGCGGCTGGACATCACGCGCTATGAGCTGCTCGACGGCGCTCTGCGCAGCGAGGGCTATGCCGCGCGGCAAGTGCTCGATCTGGGCTGATGCATTCTATTTTCCCATCTGTGCCATACTATGGTTAAGGAGCACCCGCTCCGAAACCGGACACAGAGGAAGGTGGAACCTTTGCACGAAACAGGCATGCAGCCGGCCATCCCGGTCGGGCTGGGCATGGCGCTGGTGCACAACCAGCAGGCGCTGACGAAATTTTCAGCGCTCACGTACGAAGAAAAGCGCGCGTTCATCGCAGGCGTGCACGGCATCGACTCGCGGCAGGAAATGCGCGCATATGTCGACCGGTTCGCGGAAAGCTGAAAAATGCCCCCGCTGCGAAAAGCGCAGCGGGGGTATCTTCATGTCTCGAAGCGGATGAGCGTGCAGAGCGTGTCCGCGCTGTAGACGCACACGAAGGGGCCGGTGTCCGTCAGGGTGTATTTGAGCGTGACGGAATTTGCATCCTTGACTGCCTTCGGATAGATCATACGGATGCCGGTAAACGCGTCGCGCGGCACGCTGTCCGGCAGCGCCTCAAGCGCGAAGTCAAGATACTTCGTGTTATGTACGTGACCGTTGAAGTCAATGTCGCTGCGGCGCAGGGGCAGCGTTTTCTCCCCGTCGAACGCAGCGGGCGCGCGCAGGCGCGGCGCAGCGGACGCAAACACGCCGCGCGCCTCCGGCTGATAGGACCGGAACCGCGGCTGGTCGATACGGATGATCTTCTGCGCGCGCAGGTCAAACAAAACGAGCCGCGATTCAGCGCAGACGAGCTCCGTGCCGGTCTCGTCCGCAAGCGTATAGTCACGGAAAACGCGGCCGGTGGGCACACTGTCGCGCACCCAGGTCGTGACGCGCAGGGGCGCCTTGCTGTCCGGCCGGCGCACAATCTGGACGCGCCAGTCGGTCAGCACCCAGGTGATGCCGTGCCGGCTTTCCGCAATGATGTCGTCGCCCGAGCTGTCGGAATGGCGGCTGGCCGTGTTTTCAAAAATGCGCAGGATCGCTTCATAGCCCAGCTTGCCGCCGCGGTCAAAATCGGCAACGCCCGGCTGATAAATTTCCGAATAAAACATGATAATCGCTCCATAATCGTGAATGTGTTCCTTCAGACGCCCGGCAGGCAGCCGTTTGCGAACATCCAGCTGTAGGCCAGCGCCCAGGAACCGAACAGGTCCGTCTCGTGCAGGGCGCGCACCTGCGCGCGCGTGTACCACGCCGACTCGATCTCCTCCATGGGGTCGGTGCTCGGGCGGAACGTCCCCTCCGCTGTGCCGAAAACGCAGACCGTGCGTTCATCGCCGATGCCGACCGTGCACGCCGCCGGCGGCAGGACGTGCGTGATGGCCGTCAGGCGCAGGCCGGTCTCCTCGCGCAGCTCGCGGCGGGCCGCCTGTTCGGGCGTCTCCCCCGGCTCGATGAGGCCGCCGGGCAGACCGTAGATGCGCTGGCCGAGCTCCATGCGAAACTCGTGGATGAGCGCGATGTGCTCGCGCGCGGCATCCGTGAGCACCATGACGACCGCGTCCGTGCGGTGGTGCTGCAGATGCTCGAGCGAGTCGATGTTCCGGTCACGGCTGACCATCTCATACGTGCGCGGGCAGCCGGTGCGGTCGATATAATGCAGGTCGTAGCGGTGCAGGAACGCACCGCCGTCCTTCTTTTCAATGTCAACAAATTGCAATGGTGGTCGCCTCTCTGGTCATGATAGCTTAGGATACCACGTTTTGCGCCGGTCTACAACCGGAAATGACGGCAGCGGCGTGTTTTCCACTGCACATGCAGAGCAGCCGCTGCGCTGGCACGCAAGATTCCATTCGAGGCGGGCCTTGCCCCCTCGAGCTCCCCCGCTGCTCTATATCTTTTCCCCAGCCTGAGCAAACGCAGAGCAGCCGCTGTCACTTTCGACAGCGGCTGCTCTGTTGGGGGAAGAAAAAAGGGAGGATGGCGGGCGGGCCGGACGACCGCGCCCAGTATAAAGATAGCACACCTTTCTTAAAATATCATGAGTGTCAGCCGATTTCCGGCAGCGGCACGATGCCGTGCGAGAGTTTGAGCTGCAGCACGCGCAGCACACTCTGGTCGAGCGCCGCCTGCGTGAGCGTGCCGTCCGCGAGCGCCTGCTCCACGGCCGCGACCGCGCCGGGCACATCGCTGATCTCGAGCAGCATGTCGTTGCCGGCAGAGAGGGCGAGCACGGCCTTCTCCCCGTCGGTATACTGCGCGAGGGCCTGCATCTGCAGCCCGTCCGTGACGATGACGCCGCGGAAACCGAGGTCGTAGCGCAGCAGGTTCGTGACGAGCTTGTGCGAGAGAGATGCCGGCACATCGTCCATCGTCGGCACAGTCAGGTGGCCGACCATGACCATGTCCGCCCCGGCGGCAATGCCGGAGACGAAGGGCTTGAGGTCCTCCTGCCGGAGCTGCGGGAGCGTCTTGTCGACCGTGGCAGCGCCGTTGTGCGAGTCCGTGGCCGTGCTGCCGTGGCCGGGAAAATGCTTCAGGCAGCAGATGACCCCGGCGTCGCGAAAGCCGCTCACGGCGGTGGCAACAAGCTCCGCCGCCTCGTCATAATCATCGCTGTAGGCGCGGTCACCGATGGCGTTGCTGCGCTTGTTCGTCCAGACATCGGCCACAGGCGCAAAGTCCGTATTGAAGCCGTAGGCCGCGATGTCGTGCGCGAGGGTCTGGGCGTTGTCATACGCCACCTGCGTGCCCTGTGCGCGGTAGCTGTACATACTGCCGAGCTTCGTCGTGCCGACGGTGTTCATCAGCCGCGCGACGCGGCCGCCCTCCTCATCGACCGAGATGAGCGGCGCCGTTTTGCAGCCGTCCGCAAGCGCTCCGGTGAGCGCCGCGAGCTGTTCGCCGGAGGTCATGTTCTGCGCCGCGAGCTGTTCGCCGGAGGTCATGTTCTGCGCCGAGAGCAGCACGCCGCCGACCGGATATTCCCGCAGCGCGGCAGCGAGCTCGTCCGTCATACCCGTGACGGTGCTGCCGCCGGTGAGTGCCTCAGGCTGCACGATCAGCAGCTGGCAGATCTTCTCGTGCGTGGTCATGCTGTCCAGCAGTGCCTGCGCCGCGTCCTTGCGCACCTTGGCCGAGGTGCGCGGCGTGGGCGAGGGCTGCGCGGCATCCTGTCCGCGCCGGACGCATACGACCACGAGCACGACCGCCAACACTGTGAGCACGAGCAGGTAGGCGAGTGTGCGCCAATTTCGTTTTGCAGTTGTCCAAAAATCACTTCGTTTCATGCCGTCATTTTACCGCAGCGGCAGCAAAAACGCAACCACATCCCATCGACGCGGCGGACTTGTTTCGTTCACAATTTCGTGCTATAATAATGGACAAAATTTCGGGAGCGCGTGCTCCCAGACAGGAAGTGCTTTCTTTTATGACAAAAATTGATATTTTCTCCGGCTTTCTCGGTGCCGGCAAAACCACGCTGATCAAAAAGCTGATCGCCGAGGCCTACACGGGCGAAAAGATCGTGCTGATCGAAAATGAGTTCGGTGAGATCGCCATCGACGGCGGCTTCCTCAAGGACTCCGGCGTGCAGATCAACGAGATGAACTCCGGCTGCATCTGCTGCAGCCTCGTGGGCGACTTTGCCGACGCGCTGCAGAAAGTGCTCGCGCAATTCCACCCCGACCGCATCCTCATCGAGCCGTCGGGCGTCGGCAAGCTGAGCGACGTCATCCGCGCCGTGCAGGGCGTGCAGTCCGACGAGCTGGTGCTCAACGGTTTCACGACCGTAGTCGACGCGAACAAGTGCAAGATGTACATGAAGAACTTCGGTGAGTTCTTCAACAACCAGGTTGAAAACGCGAGCGCCATCATCCTCTCGCGCACCGAGGGCATCCGTCCCGAGAAGCTCGACGCCGCTGTGGCGCTGCTGCGCGAGAAGAACCCGACCGCCACGATTGTGACCACGCCGTGGACGGAGCTCGACGGCAAGCAGATCCTCGAGACGATGGAGCGGCGCGACACGCTGTCCGCCGAGCTCGAACACCTCAAGGCCGAGGCCGCCGAGGAGGACGACGAGGACGAGCACGAGCACCATCACCATCATCACGACGACGAGGACGAGCACGAGCACGAATGCTGCTGCGGCCATCATCACCATGACGACGATGAGGATGACGATGACCACGAACATGAGCACGAGCATCATCATGACCACGACGAGCATGACCACGATCACTGCTGCGGCCACGATCATGACCACGATGACCACGATCATGACGAGCACGGCCACGACCACTGCTGCGGCCATCATCACCATCACCACCACGCGGATGAGGTGTTCACGAGCTGGGGCACCGAGACGCCGCGCAAATACACCGATGATGAGATCCGCACCGCACTCGACGCGCTCATCAACGAGCACCGCTATGGCGTCGTGCTGCGCGCCAAGGGCATTGTGCCCGCGACCGACGGCGGCTGGATCCACTTTGACTACGTGCCCGGCGAGTCCGATGTCCGCCGCGGCAGCGCACAGGTCACCGGCCGCGTGTGCGTGATCGGGTCGCACCTGGCCGAGGATGCACTGAAGGAGCTGTTCCACATTGGCTGACACAAAACAGCAGGCACCGGATCTGCCGGTATACCTGTTCACCGGCTTTCTGGAAGCCGGCAAGACGAAATTCATCCAGGAGACGCTCGAGGACAGCCGCTTCCACAAGGGCGAGCGCACGCTGCTGCTGCTGTGCGAAGAGGGCGAGGAGGTCTATGAGCCGGACAAGTTCTGCGCCGGGAACGTCTTTGTGCGCAACATTGACGAGGAGTCCGACCTCACGGTCGAACACCTGAAGGCGCTGCAGGACGAGATCCGCCCCGAGCGTGTGCTTGTGGAGTTCAACGGCATGTGGATGCTCGACTCGCTCTACGGCAACCTGCCGGAGGGCTGGGCAGTCGCGCAGGAGTTCCTGTTTTGCGACGCGACGTCGTTTTTGAGCTACAACGCGAATATGCGCCAGCTCATGGTGGACAAGCTCAAGAGTGCCGAGCTCGTCGTGCTCAACCGCTACAACGACAGCATGGATCGCATGGAGATGCACCGCATCATCCGCGCCATCTCCCGCCGGTGCGACATCGCGTATGAATACACCGACGGCAAGGTCGTGTACGACGACATTGAGGACCCGCTGCCGTTCGACCTCGACGCCCCGGTCGTCGAAATCGAGGACCGCGACTTCGCCATCTGGTACCGCGACATGTCCGAGGAGCCGAAAAAATACGACGGCAAGACCATCGAGGTCAAGTGCCGCTGCCTCGTGCGCAAGAACGTGCCGAAGGGCTGCTTCATCGCCGGGCGGCACATCATGACCTGCTGCGTGCAGGACATTCAGTTCGCGGGCATCATCTGCGTGTGGGATCGCGCGGACGAGATCCGCAACGACGAGTGGGCCATCATCACGGCCCGGTTGGACTACAAGTTCCACCGCGCCTACGGGCGCAAGGGCCCCGTGTTCACGGTGCAGTCCGTGCAGGAGGTCGAAAAGCCGGAGGAACCGGTGGCCACGTTCTATTAAGTTTACAGGCACAAAAAATCAGCCGCCCTGCGGGCGGCTGATTTTTCTTTGCCGGGGTTCAGTTTTCCGGATCCTCGGCCGTGGACAGCAGGACGCGGTCGTTATCAAACGCCTCGCCCGCCTTGGCGGCGAAGGCATCGAGCAGGCCCTGCACGGTCATGCCCGCGCGCTCCGGGCCGGAGACATCGAGCACGATGCGGCCGGCATCCATCATGAGCGTGCGCGTGCCGAGCTCGAGAGCCTGGTGCATATTGTGCGTGATCATGAGGCAGGAGATGCTGCGCTCGGACACGACGCTGCGCGTGAGCGCGAGCACCTTGTCGGCCGTGACGGGGTCGAGCGCGGCCGTGTGCTCGTCGAGCAGCAGCAGCTCGGGCGTGACCATGGTGGCCATGAGCAGCGTCAGCGCCTGGCGCTGGCCGCCGGAAAGCAGGCCGACGGGCGTGTTCATACGGTCCTCCAGCCCCATGTCGAGCTGGGCGAGCGCATCGCGGAAAAAGTCGCGGTCCTTACGGGTCACGCGGCCGAAGAGCACGTGCCGGTCCGAAGAGCGCAGGTAGGCTACGGCGAGGTTCTCCTCGATGGTCATGTGCGGCGCGGTGCCCTTGAGCGGGTCCTGGAACAGGTGGCCGATACGGCGGCTGCGCTGATACGACGGCAGGAACGTGATATCCCGCCCGTCAAGCGTGATGGCGCCGGAATCCACATAAAACACGCCGGCAATGGCATTGAAGAGCGTGCTCTTGCCGGCACCGTTGGAGCCGACGATGGTGGCAAACTCCCCGTCGGCCAGCCGGAGCGAGAGGTCGGAAATGGCGCGCTTCTCGTTCACGGTGCCGGCGTTGAACGTCTTGGAAATGTGGGAAACTTCAAGCATCGGTCTCGTCCCCCTTTCCGGACAGGGCGCGCAGCTTGCGGGCATTGGACTTGATCTTCGCCAGCCGGACGTAGCCCTTCATGTTCGGTGCGGCGATGGCAACGGCCACGATGACGGCAGACACGAGCTTGAAATACTCGGCCGAGATGTTCAGCCGCAGCGCCAGCGCAATGATAAAGCGGTAGACGATGCTGCCGAGCACGACGCAGACGATGCGCTTGCCCACGCCGCCGCGGTGACCGGCAAAGACCTCGCCGATGATGAGACTCGCCAGCGCGATCGTGACCATGCCGGTGCCGAGGTTGATGTCACAGAACTTGTTATACTCCCCGATCAGGCAGCCGGACAGCGCCGTGAGAGCGTTGGCCAGGCACAGGCCGATCGTGATGGTGGCTTTGGGGTTGATGGAGGAAGCGCTGACCATATCGAGACTGTCGCCCGTGGCACGGATGGACAGGCCGAGTGACGTGCCGAAAAAGCGGATGAGCACGATCACGATGACCGCCGCGATGAGCGCGAGCAGGATCAGCCGGCTCCACTGCCCGCCGACGAGGCCCTTGAAGAGCGAGAACACCGTATCGACCCCGGTGATGGACACGTTGGACGAAAAGCCCATGACCGCGAGGTTGATCGTGTAAAGGCCGGTGTTTGAGATGATGCCGGCGAGGATGCTCTCGACACCGAGGCGCGTCTGCAAAAAGGCCGTGACGTAGCCCGAGAGCATACCCGCCGCCATGGCCGCGAATAGCGCAAGGATCGGGTGGCCGGCGATGGTGAGCATGGCGCCGACGGCACAGCCGAGCGTGAAGCAGCCGTCCGTGGAGAGATCGGCGATATTCAGGATGGAAAAGCTAATGAACAGCGCCAGCGCGACGAGGCCGTAAATGAGGCCGACCTCGAGCGCCGTCTGCAAAACGGTCAGCATGGAGCTCCCTCCTTCGGGATGTCAGATATCAGTCAAAATTCTGCTGCGTGGTCGTCTCGAGCACGGAGCTGCACTTGCCGTCAAACGCCTGCTTGACAGCCGTGAGGTCATAGCCGAGGGCGGTGCAGCTTTCGGTGTTGATCATGGCGATGCCGTTATCGAACGTGGTCACGGGCAGCGTGGCGGGGTCCTTACCGTCGACCAGGACCTGCACGACCATGTCGGCCGTGATGGTGCCGAGCTTGGTGTAATCCACGCCGTAGCCGACAAACGCGCCGTTGAGGGCGAAGGAGTCCGCGCCGCAGTACTGCGGGATCTTGGCATTGAGGAACTTCTCGTAGATGGCGAGCTCGGCGGTCATGATGGTGTTGTCGGTCGGGGTGAAGACGGCGTCGACCTTCTCGGCGATGAGCGCGTCGACGGCGGAGGTGACTTCATCGGTGGTGGTGCCGGTCTTTTCCACGCAGCGGATGCCCTTGCCCTCGAGGTAGGCCTTCGCGTCCTCGATCGGCTGCTTGGAGGAATCCTCGCTCTTGGAGTAGAGCAGGCCAACGGTCTTGGTGTCCGGGTTCTGGGCGAGCATCAGGTCGAGCAGGCCCTTGGTGTTGAGCGCGTCGCTCGTGCCGGTGATGCGGCCGCCGGGCGCGTCGAGCGAATCGACGATGCCCGCGCCGACAGGGTCAGACACGGCGGAGAAAACGATGGGGATCTCGGTGTCCTCAGTGGCGGACTGCATGATCTTCACGGCCGGGGTCGCGATCGGGACGATGAGGTCCACACCCTTGCCGACGAGCTCGGCGCCGATCTGGTTGAGCGTCGTGGCGTCGCCCTGACCGTTGTAGAGCGTGTAGTCAAAGGTCACGCCCAGCTCCGTGGCCTTCGCGTCGAGCTCGGCCTCGATGGCCGCCTCGATCTGGTTGAGGGACGCATCGTCCACAAACTGCACGATGCCGACCTTATAGGTCTTGCCTTCGGCCTTGTTGTCCTCGGTCTTGCTGCCACAGGCGGACAGGCCCATGAGCGCGGTGACGGCGAGCACGCCGCCGACGATCTTCTGGAAAGTCTGATTCATAGTATATTCTCCTTATATTGAAAGTAGTTGGTTTTGAAACGTTTGGATACGGTCTGACGCGGCAAAAATTCTCCGGCCGCCACGCCATCGTCTGGTTCTCCGTGTCATATGCATCCCTCCTGCGGTGATTTGCGCAATAAAAAAAGCCTCGTCCACGAAACGGTTCCTTCCGTTTCATGGGACAAGACTGTAACTCCTGCGGTGCCACCCATGTTGGCGCTCATGCGCCCACTTTGCACGTACGATCATACGCTCCGCCGGATAACGGCCGCGGCCACCGTCGCCCCTCATGCTGCTGCAATCGGTTTGCCCTCGCGAGTCCATTTGCCATTCGTCCGCTGCAGCGCTTCCACCGTCCGCTGCTCTCTGAAAGCTTCGTAAATGGGTACTCCTCTCGGTCATCGGTTTCTCGATGGTGTTACTCTACCACTTCCCGCGTCGGATTGCAAGCCCCATTTTCACAAATCTGCATGGAGGCAGCAAAAAAAGATTTGTACAAGGCAAACAAACGTCCCTGACTGGCGGTCAGGGACGTTGCGGATGGCCTATTTTCCGGCATAGACAAAGGCGTTCGGCAGCGTGCGCCCGGCGGTGAGCGCAGGGTTGGAGCTGCGCATGATGTACTTGCCCTTGTACCAGATCATGGCGCTGGTGCCACCGTCGAGGTTCATGGCCTGCATGCAGTCATGCTTGGCCATAATGGCCGCGCAGTCCGGCACGCTGATGCCGACCGACGTCGTGAGCCGGCCCTCGACGAGCAGGGCGATGATCTCGCCGTACTTCGACTGGCCGAGGCAGGCGCGCGGCTGCAGATCCGAGAAGCCGCTGCGGGCATTGACGACCGTCTCCCCGTCAATGATCATGGCGGGCGAGAACTCGACCGCGTCCGTCGTGCCGGGCGAGACCTCGGAATCGCTGTCGCGGATGTAGATGCGGTTGTCCTCATGCAGTTCGAGGCGCTTGTAGCCGTAGCCCATGTGGCCGCCGTAGGACTTGCCGTTGCACATGGCGTAACCCGCGAGGGTTCCGCCGTTGCCGGTGCCGCCCGGGTCGATGAAGCCCGAGCCGGTCATGCCGATAACGCCGCCGTGGGCCTCGGCAATCTTGCCGCAGACCTGACCGACGCTCCCGAGCGTAGACGCGGCCTGCAGACTCAGGCGCGACGGATCCTTCATGATGACAAGCACGCCGCGGTAAGTACTGCCCTTTTCGCGCGCGATGAGAATCTCATTCTGCGCGTCGATCGCGAGCACCTGCTCGCCCTGGATGGTACGGATGCTGGTGCCGTCGCCCGTGAGGGCGGACTTGTCGATGTTGATGCGGCTCCAGCCGGCGGCGAGGGCATCGGGGTGCTCCTTGACATACGCCTGCATGCTCGGCACATCCACCTCCCAGAAGAGGTTATAGAACGCGATCTCTTCCTTGCTCATGCCCTTGGTATCCGTGAGCGTCGGGTTGCGGGACTCGATCTCTTCCTCGTCCCACTCGCTGTTGACACCGATCTGCGCCTCCCTGGCCGCCTCCATTTCGGCGACGACCTTGTCAATGACGCTGCGCGGGATGAACGCCGTGGCCAGCCACTGGTGGCTGAGCGTGTTCATGGCCGTCTGGATATAGGCCGTGCGCCACTTGGCGATGAACGGAATATCGGAATAAACCGCCGTCAGGTACAGGCCGGCGAGGATGGCCAGCACGAGAAACAGGATCAGCAGCCGGCGGCCGAGGCTCTTTTTCTTCTTCGGCTTTTTGGCCTTTTTCGCTTTGCGGCCGTGTTTGCCGGCCGGGGCCGGGGCAGGCTGCTGCACACGCCGGCGGTCGTCCGGCGCGCTGCGGCGTG
>ERZ773136.3604-NODE-3604-length-11221-cov-3.903994_pt1 | contig 11221 bp, 9 predicted proteins | sample MGYA00580855_ERZ773136 | MGnify/ENA primary metagenome ERZ773136 (study PRJEB29015, sample SAMEA2737860) | human gut metagenome | biome: human gut; feature: human-associated habitat; material: faeces | place: China | collected 2012 ... | reverse complement strand
CTCTTCTCACGGAACAACAAGAACAAGCAAAGAAATATCTGCGCTATCTTTTGGACACACAAGAGAAAACGTCTTTGTAATCATAACGTACAAGAAAACCGCTTATATAGCGGTTTTTGTTTTTTCTATGCAATCCGATATTCCAAAACAACCGCTCACTGTTTTTCCGCAGCGAACATCAGTAAAAAGCTCACCAACAGCAACGCACAGCTGACCCAAATCGTTTCATGCCCCCAAAGGCTTGTAAGAACGCTGCCTAAGCCTGCACCAAGGGCAAAAAGCAAGATGACAAAAAAGTAAATGCCTGCTTTTTTTAATATTTCCCTGTCGCGCGTTTGAAAAAATGCATATAAGGCCTCCGAGCCGGTTCGCATATTACCGATACACATGGTGCTTGCGTAAACATGTCCGCGCACCTTTCGGAAGGTCTGTACCTGAAGTGCACAAACAAACGACACTAATGCATTAGCGGCGGCATTTTGGTCTTGCGGCAGAAAGCCAACAGCGAATAACAGCACAATTTCAAAAGCCAAAATGATTTGACGCCAATGCAGCTTTTCATAGTGCTTTAACCGGCTGTGCACGGCTTCCGCAAAAAATGTGCCGACCAAAAAAGCCGCAATCGGTATCATATAACGAAGGCTATCCGCGTAACGCCCGTCAAACAAATGCGTACTCATCAAAACGATATTTCCGGTCTGGGCGTTGGCAAACACCTTGCCGCGGCATACATACGTATAGGAATCCTGAAAACCTCCGGACAGAACAATAAACATAGCCGTCAAAAGCGAATCGGACATTTGTCCCTTATGAAATACTCCCATACCCATTCCTCTTTTCATTTTTCATTATAGTCCTTATGCATTGCTTTGTCAATACTTTCCGGCATCCTGTGTATATCAGTCATCTTTATATTTCCCGTCCCCATTTTTACACATTTGGTCTTTTTCTTGACAAAAAACGACATTTCCCTTATAATAGAGCTATATTCAACGGATGAGGTATATTCACATGCAATCTTTACGCGTCGGAACCTACAATATTTGCCATGCAGCCTATGCGGACGGCGATTTACAGAAAATTGGCGGTGTTATCCGCGAAAACGGACTTGATATCTGCGGAATTCAAGAAATCGAATATAAATCCACACGCGTCGGCGGCGTTAACCAGCCGAAGCTGCTTTCCGAAGCCTGCGGTCTTCCCTATTACCGCTTTGTCCGCGCCATCGATTACGCAGACGGCTATTACGGCACCATGATTCTCTCGCGTTTTCCGATCGTCGGCTTTTCCATGGAGGAGTTGGAGTCCGGCGCCTCCGAAAGACGCGCGGTCGGACATGCCGTACTCGATTTAGGCACGCAGACGCTCGATTTTTTCTGCACGCATTTATCGGTTGAATCCCCCGAGCTTCGCGCACCGCAGTTTTCGCGGCTTTCTGAGTTACTTGCACCGTGCAAGTCCTTTATCCTGACCGGCGACTTCAACACAGAGCAGTTTGATGAATTCTCTGTTTTACATGCTGCCGACATGGCGAATAAGACCGAACGGCGCATTGTCACGTTTCCGGGTACACAATGCGCAATTGACAACATTGTGCTTTCGCAAAACATGAAATTTGAAAAAATCGGCACGGTCACCGAATCCTTTACCGACCACTACATGCTGTGGGCAGACGTAACGGTCGGATAACATCAAGTGTAAATGTCGGAATGTCGTAATTTTTTTGCTGTTTTTTGCAAAAATCGGTGAAAAAAGGTTGACAAATCCATAAAACGATGTTATAATATATAGCGTTGAGTCGGTCATACGACTCGCATGGAGGCATAGCTCAGCTGGTTAGAGTGCTTGCTTGACATGCAAGAGGTCAGTGGTTCGATTCCACTTGTCTCCACCAAATAAGGCACTTGCTTTTGCAAGTGCCTTTTTGCTGTATACGATAAAATCGGGAGGTTTTACCATGGCACAACAAAAAAGACTTTGGACACTTCTTGCACTCTTGCTTTTGTGCGCCCTTGTTCCCTTGACCGCGTTCGCCGCCGGAGAAACATCCGGACAATGCGGCGATAATGCGTTTTGGAGCTACGACGCCGAAACCAAAACTTTCACCATTAACGGCTCAGGAGAAATGTATCGCTATGCTTATTCCACTCCTTGGGATTCCTACAAAAGCGAAATGGAAAACGCTATTGTGGAAGACGGCATTACCTTAATCGGCGAATCCGCTTTTGTCAACTGCTCCGTTTTGAAAACGCTCGTCATCGGAAAATCCGTAAGCGAAATCAATCGCTACGCTTTCCGCAGCGACATGGAAGCGTACCAAAAAAATTACACTGTCGCGCCGCTTGAAAGCATTACAGTAAGCGAAGAAAACGAGTATTTTTGCTCCCGCGACAACGTTCTTTTTGACAAAGAGCAAACGCGCCTTATCCTCTATCCTGCCGGCTGCACGGATACGGAATATACCTTTCCGGAAACCGTCCGCACAGTCGCTTATAAAGCTTTTTCCGAGAGCAACAGCTTAGAAAAGATACATATGAACGATGGACTGTTGAACATCGAAGCCGAAGCCTTTAAGAACTGTCTTTCCCTTGCAGAAGCCCTGCTTCCGGATTCGGTTGCCAATATTTCCACGCAAATCTTTAACGGTACACCGTTTTACGAAAACACCGAGAACCGTGAAAACGGGGTGTTGTATAACGGAAAATGGGTTATCTACATTGATCCGCAAACGGTCACGTTAAATATCAAAGACGGCACCTACGGTTTTGCATCAGACTGCATCCCCACCGGCTCATTTTCCAACAAACCCAAGATACAGACCGCCTCTTTACCGGCAAGCATAGTAAATATCGCACACAGTCTGCTTGTAGGCTGTCCTAACCTTGCAAGCATTTCCGTTGACGCGGATAATCCGCTCTACACCTCGGAAAACGGCATTTTATACAACAAGGACAAAACCGCGCTCCTTAGGCTGCCGCCTCAATTCGCGCTCACAAGCTTTAGCATTCCCGAAACCGTGACCGAAATCGGCAATTATGCCTGCGACAGCTGCAAAAACCTGCAAACCGTCCTCTTCCCTGCCGGATTAAAAAAAGTCGGTGCTCACGCTTTTGACAACTGTAAAAACCTTGTGAATGCCTTGCTGCCGGACGGCGTGGAGGATATCGATGAATACGCTTTCGACGACTGCTCAAAGCTCGCAAACATACGGATCCCGGCAAGCGTCACGCGTATCGGCTACGACGCCTTTTCCTTTACCGCTTTCTATAACGACGATACCGCATGGGAGGACGGCAAATACCTATATTTAGACGACTGCCTGCTTTGCGCAAGAAACGGAGAAGACGTTAAAGACTTTGCGGTTCGCAAAGGCACTCGCTTAATTGCTGAGTTCACTTTCTACTATAATTATACCGACATGACCGAGCTTACTTTGCCGGAATCGCTTGTCTATATTGGTAAAGAAGCTTTTTATCATCCCTCAAACATTGAAACGGTTTATGTATATCAAACGCCCGAACAATGGGCAAGCGTCTCGATCGGCGAGCGCAACGAGAATCTGACAAAAGCAAATATCGTCTATATGCCTTTTACCCACAGTAAGGCAGCACGTACAACGGACGGCAACACCGTCGTCACCGTTTCCGCTTTCAACGTTCCGCGCGGCACATACATTTTCGTTGCCGGTTACGAAAGCGGCAAGCTGACTGACATCCAAGTTCAAGCCTATGCGGGAAGCAACGCGATTTTCACACTCAAAGGCACGCCCGACGCCGTTAAGATCTTTGTTCTTGACAAAAACCTTTCGCCGGTTGTGCAAACGCCCGAAGAGATCGCAGCTACCCAAATACTCGATTTGGTGACAGAATAAAGAATAGATTTGCCGACAAAAATCCCTTAACGCTAAAAAGCGTTAAGGGATTTTTCTATGCACGCAGATCAATTATCTTCCGGGCGTGTGATGATGACCTGTTCGTCGTCTTCTATCCATTCTACCTCTGCGCCAAGCTCTTCGGAAATGAAGCGTATCGGCGTATAGGTGCGGTCATTCTGCAAAAAGGCCGATGAATCAAGCGTCACGGTCTTGCCGTTAACGGTAGCCTTATCCGATCCGATGGTAATGAGAATCGTAATCGGTTTGCCGGTCTTCAAGTGGAAGCCGCTGATTGTGACAATCTCTTCTTCCTCATTCCACGAGACCTTCGCGCCTAAGGATTCTGCCACAAAGCGCGCCGGAAGCATCGTGCGGTCGTTGACGATAAGCGGTGCTACGTCGTTGGATACGCGTTCACCAAAGACACGCGCATTCTTGCTGCCGATCGTAAGAATGATCTCGTTTGCAGAATTGTCTTTCTTGACCCATTTTGCATAAAGTGTGATATTAGACGTCACCTTAGACGAGAAATTATAGGCGTTCTTGAGATTCTTATCGGTATACCAACCGGCAAAATCATAATCCGCTCTTTCAGGAGCATCCGGCTCGCTTGCTGTGTAGCCGCTTCGTACACGCGCGCTCGCGACCGAACTGCCGCCATTGGTTTGATAAGAAACTGTGTAGTATGTGTAGTAATTTACCGCCGAAACCTGGCTTATCTTATAGACCACTACTTCGACATCCAATTCCACCGAATTGTAATGTGCCGTATCATTCGGAACAAATACGATATTTCTCGTATAATTGCCGGTTTCTTTCATTACCTCTGAATCGTCTTGCCACGAGAAAGTACCGGGCAATTCTTTGCCGGCTGCGTCAAGCACTACGCCGCCCGAAAGCTTGGAGTTCGAAAGCGCTTTGCCCACAAGCAAACGGCTTGCCTTGGGATGAACGGTAACAAGCGGTGTTGCAGGAAGAACGGAAAACGTTTTTTCCGCCGTGCCCGAATAATTGCCGGTAAAGGTGATCGTTACCTTTGCCGTGCCGGGTTCGGTATTGCTTTCAAAAGAAACCGTGTAGTCTGTATCTTTCACAAGTTTGACTTCACCGTCTGTTACGGTAAGCTCCGGTTCGATCGGCGAAGCGGTATAGAACTGTGCCGGAATGTCGGCAACTTCACCGGCAAAGGCTTTCGGAGCGATGACAAAGGTCTTTTCCGCAGTGCCGGAATAATTTCCGATAAACGTGACCGTTACCTTTGCTGTTCCGGCAGCTGTGTTGCTTTCATATGCAACCGTGTAATCGGTATCTTTGACAAGCTTTGTCTCACCGTCCGTCACATTGATCTCCGGTTCGATCGGCGAACCGGTGTAGGTCTGTGCCGGAATGTCGGCAATCTCACCGGCAAAGGCTTTCGGATCGATAACAAAGGTCTTTTCCGCCGTGCCGGAATAGTTGCCGGTAAAAGTAATCGTTGCCTTGGCGGTGCCGGGCACGGTATTGCTTTCAAAAGAAACCGTATAGTCCGTGGTCTTAACGAGTTTGGTCTCGCCGTCCGTTACGGTAAGCTCCGGTTCGACAGGTGAACCGGTAAAGAATTGCGCCGGAATATCGGCGATATTCTCTGCATTGAGCGTCTTGGGCGAAACTGTAAACGTACCGATCTCAAGTTCGCTTACAGCATCATAATCGCCGTCCGCCGCCATGGTTGCCTTGACCGTATAGGTTCCGGCCTGAAGCATAGCCGTTTCTTTTCCGGAAACGTCATAGGTTTTTAGGGTTACCGACACTGCTTCATTCGGAAGGAATTTAGCGATCAAAGTCTTAGCCGTACCGTCGTAAACGGCGCTTTGATCGGCTGCAAGTGCAAACGTAAAATCTTCCTTAAGCGGGATTTTTGGATCCTCCGCAAGGACAACCGGAGCGGCGTCCTGTTTTAATGCGTTTGCCGGCTTTGCACTTACCTGCATGCCAATCGGCTGTGCAAGCAGAGCCGTCACGGATAATGCCGCAAAAATGCGTTTTAAGTTGTTCTTTTTCATCATAAGTACCTCCTTTGATTAGAAAATCAAAATGTATAAATAACTTGAATATCCGTTTTCCATTTCTTTATAATAGCTTATAAAGGAATGCTGCGCTTTTCATTTCATCACACTCACCTCTTTCGTGTTTTAAAATTATCTTGCTTTTGACGTACAGCTATGTTAAAATAAAAATGAAAGAAAGGCGGCAATTTCATGATACTTAAAACCGAACAAGCCGAATTATTCGAGCTTTTAAAGGCTTTTTACGAAATCACCGGTATAAAAACGGCGCTGTACAACACCGATTTTGAAGAAATATTGGCCTACCCTATCGAAAACTGTCCGCTCTGCCGCGAGATTCAAAAATGCTATTCCACTCGCTGCACAAAAAGCAACATGCTTTTGTTTGAAGAATGCAAGAAGCAGGACAATGTCGTTATCCGAACCTGTCATGCCGGACTTACCGAAGCGGCGTGTCCGTTAAAAACGGAGGGCGGCACAGTGATCGGCTACATTATGTATGGGCAAATTACCAATCAGCCCGACCGCAAACGCTTTTGTGAAAGCATTTCAGAAAAGCTTTCTGAAATGCCGCAGATCGACGCCGGGATTGCCGAATCCTCTAAAGATATCACTTGCTTTTCCGACAGTCAGCTTAAGGCGGTTTCACGTATTTTTACGGCGTTAAATGCCTATATCCGGCTAAAGCATTTGGCATATGCCGCAGAAAAGCCTCTCATGTATGCGGTCATGGACTATATTTCCGAACATCTTAACGAGGATTTGTCGGTAAGCGCGCTCTGCCGAAGATTCGGCGTTTCACGCGCCGAGCTATATAAACTGTCAAAAAGCTATATGCCGGACGGAATCGCAGAATTTATCAAAAATGCACGGCTTGCACGCGCGGCAGAGCTGTTGAAAAAGACAGACGAACCGGTTTGGCTTATTGCGGAAAACACCGGTTTTTCCGACAAAGACCATTTTTTGCGGCTGTTCAAGAAAAAATATGGAGTCCCGGCCGGAAAGTACCGAAAAAATTTGTAGACGTTTTTACAGTTTTTATAAACGACTTTCACTGTTTTTTTGCTTCACGGCGCGGTATGATTAAAGAAAACAAAACTTTACGTTTGAATCGCTCAAGCACATAGGATCTATGAGGGAGGAAACAAATTCATGACAACGCTTGCACAAAAGCTCTTATCGCACGATTTATGGAACATTTCAGGGAATTTCGGAAAATACACGGCAGACGCCTTTCATTCCAAAAATGATTTTCTCGAAGTCAACGCGAGCTATACCGAAGACAACAATCACGTGTTCCACTATACCGGCCTTTTGGAAAACCTTTCGCAAAACGCGCTCGCCTTAAACTGTCTTCATGCCAAATTTCATCTCGGAAGCGGCGAATTTGAGGTATACACGCAATATAATGGCTGGCAAAATGAAAACACCGGCGCATGGCAGCCGCTCGTTTCGGAGGTTCGCGTTTCATCGGATACCATTCGTACCGCTTACGGCGCGGCGCCGTTTATGGCGCTCCGCAACAAGCAGACCGGACGCGGCGTTGTTTTTCACCTTGTCTGCGACTATGCATGGTCGATTAGCGTAAAGCTTGTGCCGCAGAACGGCGAGGTCGCTGTAGCTGAATTGGAAATCGGTCTCAATTCCGAGAACCTCTTTTTAGACGTACCGGCCGGTGAAAAAGTTCCGACGCCGGAAGTGATTTTTTATGAATTCACAAACACGGTCGATTTAGACTGTGCAAAGCTGCATAAATTCTGCCTTGCTAACTACAAAAGAAAAGAAATGCCGGTCATTTATAACACTTGGCTTGCAAACTTTGATAACATAAACGTCGATTTTGTCTGTGCGCAAATACCCAAAGCCGCCGCGATTGGCTGCGAGTATTTTGTTATCGACGCCGGCTGGTTCGGAAAAGGCGACGATTGGTACAGCTGCCGCGGCGATTGGAAAGAACAAGCAAGCGGAAAGCTCCAAGGCAAGGTTTTTGAAATATCCGAAAAAGTACGCCATAGCGGTATGAAATTCGGGCTTTGGTTTGAAATAGAATCCGCAAACAAAAAAGCGGACGCGATCCAATTACACCCAGAGGATTATTTTACACCGAACGGTAACATGTATTTCTTGGATTTCTCAAACGAACAAGCACGTCAGAGGATCCTTGAGGTACTTTCTGAAAACATTAAAAAGTACCAAATTGAATTTATCAAATTCGACTTTAATCAAGATGTCCGTTACGATGCAAAAAAATCCGCCTATACTGCCTATTACCGCGGTTATGAGCTGTTTTTAGCTTCTCTCAAGGAGCGTTATCCGAACATCTATCTCGAAAACTGCGCCTCCGGCGGAATGCGTATCGATTTAAAAAACGCGTCCCGTTTCGACAGCTTTTGGTTAAGCGACAACCAAAGTCCTTATGAAGGAATGCGGATTTTCAAAGAAGGCATCAAGCGTCTTCCTCCGCAGTGTATCGAAAAATGGGCGGTACTCACCTCATTGGAAAATTTCTTTCCGACATACGCCAGTACAGAAAAAGAAAAAATTCTTTCCACGCATGACGCAACCTGGGACAGCATTGTAGGAGTCCATGAATCCTTTCTGAAAGGCTTTCTTTCGGGCAGCCCAATCGGAATCAGCTGCGATCTGACGCGCATTTCCGATTCGCTTACCGAGATCTTACGTCAGCATATCGCTGAATTCAAAGAAAGCCGGAGCTTTTGGGAATCGGCTGTATGCAGCATTTTGGCCGACACGGAGAAAATTTTGGTTTTACAATATGAAACGGATACGCAAATCCGGATTTTGGCTTTTTCCTACAAAACCATGCAGCATAAACTCACCGTTTACCCGAAAGTCGATATAGGCGCTGCATATCTTATCGAAAACGAGCGTATTCCCGGAGACGAATTAACACAAAACGGTATCGAGCTTAACATTTCCGGCAACTACCGCACGGCGTTTTTGCAGCTTGAAAAGGCGGCGCGCAACTAACATGTACTACGTTCTTTTGTTTATTTCGGTTTTTACCGATACGTTAAAAAACATTTGGTATAACCAGTTCAGCAACAGCGTTTTGAAATCGATAAGCGACGCGGTATTATTCAATGCCGTGTGCGGTGTCGGTGCAGTCGGCTTTTTTCTCTGCACCGGCTGCGGCTTTCAGATATCCGCGTTTTCCCTTGTTTTAGCGCTGTTTTTTGCCCTTGTCACGGCAGCGGCGCAGTTCTTTTCACTTATGGCAATGTCCGCAGGCTCGATGTCATTCAGCGTTCTGTTCACCTATCTCGGCATGATCATTCCGACGCTTTTCGGGATAATCGTTTACCGTCAGCCGGTAGGTCCGCTGCAAATAATCGGTCTTGTTCTTATGATGGCAGCGCTGTATCTCAGCTCTGGCATCAAAAAAGGCGAAAGAATAAACTTGAAATGGCTACTCTTTGCGCTCGGAAGTTTTGTAGCATGGGGCCTTGTAGGAGTCATCCAACAGATTCATCAGAATTCGGCAAAAGCGTATGAAATCAACGTTTTCCTAGTTTGGTCCTTTCTGTTTCTGACCGTATTCTTCACACTCATTTATGTGTTTCTGCCAAAATCGAACCGCAATTACCGCTTAAAAAACAAGGCGACGTTTCCATCGCTTATTTCGGGTGTTATCATCGGCGCAGTAAACCTTATCAATCTGTATTTGAGCGCAAAGCTCCCAAGCATCGTGCTGTTTCCGATTCTCAACGGCGGTGTTATCGTGCTTTCGGGACTTGCCGCACTGCTTATTTTCAAGGAAAAGCTATCGCGCTCGGAATACGCCGGAATCGCAATCGGAACGCTTGCGATCTGCTTGCTTGGAATTTAACGAAAAAAGCTTGAAAAGTGAGAGGCTTTTCAAGCTTTTTCTATTGACAAGAAGAGATTTTCAACGTATACTGTTCTTAACAAATCTCTGGAGGTGGACTATGAAAACGGATTATGACGTCATTATCATTGGCGGCGGAACGGCCGGCGTCATTGCCGCCGTTCAGGCAGGACGTGCCGGCGTACAAACGTTACTTGTCGAAAAGGATGAAATATTAGGCGGTACGCTCACCAAGGCCGGAATCTCCTGCCCCGGTCCGTTTTATGCCTGGCGAAAGCCGGCCATTGCCGGAATCGGTTACGAGCTTGTTACCAAATGCGCCGCCGAATCGGATATTCCCCTGCCCGATTATTCCACGCAAGAACCGTGTCCACAAGGACGTTGGGCGGTTCATGTCAACCCGCATGTTTATGCGCTTATCTGCGACCAAGCGGTAAACGACGCCGGCGTTGATGTTCTGTTTGACGCGATGTGCGCACGGATCGAAGAAACGGACAATACGAAAAAAGTAACGCTTTGTCTGAAGGAAGGCCTACGCGATTTCACCTGCAAGGTGCTTATTGACGCGACCGGCGACGCAAATGCCGTAAGTCTTGCCGGGTATGATGTTATCCGCGTGAAGGACGTGCAGCCGGCGACCTATACCGCAAAGCTCGAAGGTGTTCCCAAGCTTTCCGACGAAGAACTCTCTGCACTGCGAGCTGATTACGAGAATACTGTCAGGCAAGGTCTATTACGCTACACTGACAGCGGTTGGAACTCTCACGGCATGGACACGCGCTTTCTTTCAACGCGCGGCCATAACGGCAATCACATCTTTCTGTCCGGTATCGACGCGTCCACAAGCGCCGGAATCAGTGCATATGCTTTAGAGGGTCGTGCCGCAATTCTGCGTTTGCTCCGCTTCTACAAAAAATACGACTTCTTTAAGGATTTGAAGCTTACCTGGCTCAGTCCCGTATGCGGCATTCGCGAAACGGTACGCATTGTCGGCAAACAGACCGTCACCGAAGAAAAATATCTTTCCGGGGAGCGTTATGGCGACGACGTATGTTTTGCATACTATCCGGTCGATCTGCACGACGCCAGTTCTTACGGCAGAAAAAAGATATACCATGAGCCGGAGGTCGTCCCGACTGTGCCGCGCGGTGCGCTGCTTCCAAAAGGCAGCCGCAATCTTATCACCGCCGGACGCTGTATCAGTGCAGACAGAGCTTCCCTTTCCGCGCTTCGCGTGGAAGCGGCCTGCATGGCTACCGGACAGGTTGCCGGCGCACTTGCGGCGCTTGCTGTAAAGACCGGAATCGAAGCAAGTGAGATTCCCATGAGCGATTTAAAAAATCTGCTTGAAGCGCACGGCGCAATCGTTCCGTAAAAATATAAACGCAGTCACAAGAAATTCTTGTGACTGCGTTTCAGACTGTTGCAAAAGTCTATAAGGCTTTTCGGGCA
>ERZ773136.3588-NODE-3588-length-11263-cov-7.516595_pt1 | contig 11263 bp, 9 predicted proteins | sample MGYA00580855_ERZ773136 | MGnify/ENA primary metagenome ERZ773136 (study PRJEB29015, sample SAMEA2737860) | human gut metagenome | biome: human gut; feature: human-associated habitat; material: faeces | place: China | collected 2012 ... | reverse complement strand
CCAAGGGCAAGTTCCCCACCTGGCTGGCTCCCACGCAGGTCAAGGTGCTGCCCGTTTCCGAAAAGACGCTGGACTACGCCGAGGGCGTGACCGAAAAGCTGGTGGAAGCCGGTGTCCGTGTTGTGCTGGACGACGACAACCAGAAGATCGGCTACAAGATCCGCGAGGCACAGCAGGTGGACCGTGTGCCTTATATGCTGGTTCTGGGTGCCAAGGAAGCCGAGGCAGGCAACATCTCGGTGCGTGACCGCAAGGGCGAGACCACCACGATGGAGCTGGATGCGTTCATCGCAAAGGTGACTGCCGAGATCCGCAACCGCAGCCTGTAAGCAGACACTGCAAAACACAAAGCGCCGCTTTCCCGGCAGGGGAGAGCGGCGCTTTTTTTGCATGGCAACAACGAATGTAAGGATCCATATGGATGCCGCAAACTGAAAAAAATACCGCCGCCTTGACTTTTTTGCAAGGATGCATATAATAAGGGTAGAGAAAGTTGATAGAGATTGAGTATTACATCGGTCTCACACAAAAGTGAACCCCCTCGGAGTTGCCGCTCCAAGGGGGTTCTTGTGCTTACTTGCCCTTGCGGTGACTATCAAGCCACTTGCACAGATAGTTTGCCGTTACCTGCGCTGCGACAGCCACGAGAAAGTTGACTAAAATTGAGTTCATCGGTCCTCACCCCCTTCTGATGCCAGAATGGGAAGGGCAGCGCGACCAGTATAGCACAAAAATCGACAGTGTGCAATTTTCGGCAAATAACAACACATAAACGGGAAGGCCCTGTTCCGATCGGAACGGGGCCTTCGCTTATGTTATATAGTCCGTAAAGAGAGTTACGCGTTTTCCTTCTGGACGCTCTTGACGGCCAGAGCCTTGGCGGGCTTCATCAGCAGCACGCACACGCCGTTGAAGAGAACGGAACCCACGATGAAGGTGATGAAGAACTGGGGCAGGTGGGTGGCCAGAGCGGTGGTGTCGATGCAGGCCACAGTCAGGTAGGCAAAGCCCACGTTGTTCAGCACCTTGGGTGCGTAGGGGTGCAGGATGATGAGGATGAACAGCACCACGGCCAGCGGGATGAGGAAGCCGAAGAAGCCGCCCAGCACCGGGGTCAGGGCCGTGATGGAAAGCAGAGCGATCACAGTGAGGATCAGGCCCACAAGACCACCCAGCTCAACGGTGACGAAGCGATCCTTCACATCGCCTTCCAGCGTGAACATCATGATATTGCTCAGAAAGATCAGCCAGCTGTACTCCAGGCCGGTCACATGGATGATGGCATTGGCAATCAGGATCCACACCAGCAGCATCAGGCGGAAATACAGCAGAAAGCGCTTGGTAACGGCTTCATTCATGATAAAATACCTCTTTCTTGATTGTATTGGAAAGCTTTGCTTTCACTAAAGGACACTTTTTGACAGGTAAAACCTGCATTGATGCCGCCATTATACAATATTCACATGGCAAAAACAATACTTTTGCAAGAATAAATTGCATATTTTGGAAATTTTAACTTGCGAAACGAAGGGACGATTGAAAAATGGCAGAGCGAGGCGGAGCCATTTCAAATTGTTTTTCTGTCCAAAATGGAGTATAATGAGACAATAAATATTCTGCCGCGGCTGCGGCTCAGATACGGGAGGAACCTTATATGAACAAACCGGTACTGGTGGTCATGGCGGCTGGCATGGGCAGCCGCTACGGCGGCATGAAGCAGATCGACCCGGTGGGGCCGAACGGTCAGGTGATCGTGGATTATTCCCTTTACGATGCCCGCCGCGCAGGCTTTGAGACGGTGATCTTTGTTATCAAGCATGAGATCGAGGATGCTTTCAAGGCAGCCATCGGCGAGCGTGTATCCAAGGCCATGAACGTGAAATATGCCTTCCAGCAGCTGGATGAGCTGCCCGCAGGCTTTGCCGTTCCGGAGGGCCGTGTCAAGCCCTGGGGCACCTGCCACGCCGTTCTGGCTGCAAAGGACCTCATCGACGGCCCGTTTGCAGTCATCAATGCCGATGATTATTACGGCCCGGAGGCCTTCCGGGTGATGTATGATTACCTGTCCACCCACGAGGACGGCAGCTATTACGACTACTGCATGGTAAGCTATCTGCTCCGGAACACTGTCTCCGAGAATGGCAGCGTGGCCCGCGGCGTATGCGTGACCGAACCCGACGGCACCCTGCACAGTGTGACCGAACGCACCCGCATTGAAACGTACGAAAACGGCGTACACTTCACCGAGGACGGCGGCGCAAGCTGGACCGATCTGCCCGGCGATACCCCGGTGAGCATGAACCTGTGGGGCTTTGGCAAAAGCTTTCTGGACGAAGCCGAGCAGCGCTTTGCGGGCTGGCTGACCGAAAATCTGCCTAAAAACCCGCTCAAGTGTGAGTATTTCCTGCCGCTGGTGGTCACGGAGCTGATCGAAGAGGGCAAGGCAAAAATTCAGGTGCTGCGCAGCACGGATAAATGGTACGGCGTTACCTACCGTGAGGACAAGCCGCTGGTGGTGGAAGCCATCGCCCGCAAAACGGCAGAGGGCCAGTACCCGGAGAATTTGTGGGCCTGACCATCTTGACCATTTAGAATGGCCTCCGCGTGCGCTCTGGCCATAATCAGTGGAATTATTATTTTTATTTTGAACTCCAGAAAAATCTGCGGATTTTTCTGGAGTTCTTTTTCACGGGGAGGGGGTCGAAATTGGCAAATGCTGCTGCCCGGCACAACTTTTCTGTAAAACAAAAATCGGAAACGACCGCAGTCGTTTCCGATTTTTTTAACGTTTAATCACTTATTTTGTCTGGGGAGGGGTAAGGGATGCCCCTTCATCCGAGAAGATCCAGAGCGTTTCATCGATATGAGAGCCACTCCTGGAGTAGGGTGTCACCTTGACGCGGAAGGTGGTGTCGTCGGTCTTTTTATAGGTGTGCTCCACGATGTCGCCGGTCAGGACCTTGCTGCGGATATAGTTGTAGTCCAGCAGGTCCGCCAGACTCTCGCGGTAGGCGGGCTGCACCTGCGTATCACGGTACTGCTGCAGAACGGCGAGGAAAGAGCCGCCGGAGGTGTCCAGAATTTTCTGGAAATAGTCCGGGACGATCACGCCGCGCATACGGTCGGTCTTCAGATCCACAACGAACACGCTCTTGTACTTGGGGGCAAGGACCCGCAGGAAATGCTCGGCATCCCGCTTTTCGGTCAGGGTCTGCTCCAGCTTCTCGTTCAGGCCCCGCAGCTGGCGCTCCTGGCCGTTGCGGGCATAATAGGCCTGCTTGTCCTGCCGCATGGCAGCTTCGGCCTGATTCATGGCATCGTCCAGCCGGTGCAGGTCGTTGGTGCTCTGGATGCCCACCGAGATCTCATATTCCTTCTCGCGCAGGAAAGCACGCATCTTGTCCACAGCCACCCACACGCTGTAGGGCGGCTGGTTCGGGGTGAGGATCACGAATTCGTCACCGCCGATGCGGTAGATGCGGCTGGAAACAAAGAACTTGCGGGCCGCATTGGCAATGAAGCAGAGCATGGCATCGCCGCTGCGGTGGCCCAGATGGTTGTTGATCTCGTGCAGGCCCACCACATCGATGTAGGTGCACACCATGGAGTCGTATTCGCTGGACTGCAGCGTCCGCAGATCGGTCTCGAAGAGGCTGCGGTTCAGCAGGCCAGTCAGGGTGTCATGGCTGTAGGAGAAGTCCAGCTCCTCGCTGAGATGGTCGGCCTGTGCATCCTCACGCACCACCACGGTGGCCCATGGGTTCTGGGCGCAGCAGTTGCGGCAGGGCAGAAATTCCATGGTGATCCACACGAACTGGCCGGACACGTTTTTGCGGAAGCGGTAGGCCTCCGGCTGCTGGGTGCTGAAAACAGCGGAGCGCAGGGTCTCCAGATCGGTCTGGTCGGTGAACATCTCCGCGTCGTCCGGGTGGATCACCTTGTTCGTCACCATGCGCTCACAGTAAGCGGCAAAGTCCTCCTCAGTGTCCGAACCCGCACCGGGCAGGCGCGGATCCCGCTTGATGACCCGGTATTCGCCGGTGGAAAGGTTCAGCAGAGAAAGCTCCAGCACATTATCCGCAAAGATCTGGTAGGCCTGCAGCGCCAGTGCGGTCTGCTCGCTGTCGGAGATGGGTGCCCGGCGGTCACGGCACATCAGGTCGCGGCGCATATCCCAGTAATCCTCGCTGTTGGGCTGGGCCAGCAGGGCCTCGGCATTCTCCACCGGCATGGGCTTGTAGAAATAATAGCCCTGCGTATACAGGCAGTCGGCGGCCTGCAGCATGGAGACCTGCTCCGGCGTTTCCACGCCTTCGGCGATGATGGGCAGATTCAGGCGGTGGGCCATATCCACCACCGATTCCACGATCTGCACGCCCTTGCTGCGGTTTTGCTGGTTCATGTCGATGAGCTTCATGTCCAGCTTAATGGCATCCACGTTGGTGTCCTTGAGCATATTCAGCGAAGAATAGCCGCTGCCAAAATCGTCCATCATCACAGAGAAACCTTTGCGGTGCAGGCCCTGGATGGTGTTTTCCACCAGAGAAGCGTTTTTGGCCAGCATGGTCTCGGTGATCTCGGCCAGCAGGAGCTTGGGCTCCAGCTGATACTTTTCCACAAGGTTGGAGAAGATCTGCGGCACGTCCAGATTGACGATATCCACCACAGAAACGTTCACAGATACAGGCACAAGATTGCTGCCGCTCTCCTGCCACTTGTGCAGGGTCTTGCAGACAGACTCCCAGATGTACTGATCCAGCTGGGTCACAAGGCCGGTGCTTTCCAGCAGGGGCATGAACTCAGACGGGGGCACGCAGCCGCGGGTGGGGTGGTTCCAGCGCACCAGTGCTTCCATGCCCACGATGGCGCGGGTCATGCTGTTGCACTTGGGCTGCAGAAAGAAGCAGAACTCGTGATTTTTCAGGGCGTGCTCCAGCTCGCTCAGCAGCTGACGCTGCTCCTTGATCCGGCTGAGCATGGTCGGCGTAAAGCGGTGCACACCGCCCACGGCCGGGCTGGGGTCTACCGATGCGATCTGTGCAAGTGCATCGGGTTGCGGTGCGCCGACATTTTCATTCAACTTCAGTTCTTCGAACATGATAAATCCCTCGCTGTTGGATGTTTTCGACAAAATATGGCATTTTATAAAACAGTATAGCACGATTTTAAACCTTTGAAAATAGATATTTAAAACATTGCGACATTGCGGCAAAAAGAACGGAACACCAGACGGGTCCGAAAGGCGGGGCATAAAAAGACCGCTGCATTCCTGTGCAGCGGTCTTTTGGGCAGCGGTCTCAGGCATCCTTGCGGGTGTCGGAGCCGTTTTTCTTCGGTTCTTCTTCGGGGCTTTCCCGGCGGGTAAGACCAAGGCGCAGGGCCTTGAGGGTGGTCTTTTTTACGCCATGCTTCAGGCCGGGGAAGGCGCGCAGCATGCGGCGCGGGCCAACGATGCGGGGGGTGCGCAGCAGCTGGGCCTGCATTTCATCGCTGCGGGCCTGCAGCTCCTCGGCCAGCTGTTCCAGACGCAGCAGCTCGGCAGCGCGCTCCATCGTGCCCTTGGCGGCCAGCTGTGCAGCCTTGGCGGCTTCGGCCGTGTTGAGCTTGGCGATCTCGGAAGCACGCTTTGCGGCCTCGCGGGCCTCTTCGGTCTTGGCACGGACGGCGGCCAGCGTTTCACGCAGGGCGCGCTTTTTCGGTGCGGCTTCGCGGGCCTCGGCGGCAGCAAGCTTGAGCTGCAGGCGCTGCTCGTCCAGCTTCTGGTCGGCGTTCAGGGTGGTGGTGCCCAGCAGCTGGGTCATGGCATCGCTGACGGCATGGATACTGTCGGCCAGCTGCTCCATGGCATCCAGCGTCTTGGCCAGACCGGAGGCGGCAAAGGCCGTAACGACTACGTCTGCCGCGTAGACTGCATAGAGCACACACATAACGACAAAGCCCACAAAGGGCGGGATCATATCCACAAGACCGGCGACGACCGGGTGGACGATGCGCATGACCACCAGCGTGCCCACGCCCCACAGCAGGCTGAATTCCAGACAGATGTAGCCGCCAATGTTGAAGGGAAAGTCGCTGTAGTCCCACCAGCGGGTGTGATAGAGCTTATACAGTGCCCAGCCGCCTACCAGTTCCAGCGCACTGGGCAGGATGACACCGCCGATGTACAGCAGCAGGACGCTGTCCTGCAAAGGGGTCAGGGTGAACAGCACGATGACCATGCCGAAGCCGTAAATGGGGCACACCGGGCCGTTGAGAAAGCCGCGGTTCACCAGCTGACCGGTGGTGGCGGCGGCAAAGATGACCTCCAGACACCAGCCGGTGCAGGAATAAATGAGGAAGAAGGCCAGCACATGATACAGCGAAAAGCCGCATACTGTGGTGGTCGTGAGAAAGTTGAGCATAAAACACCTCCTGTGAGAATCATGCTGCTGTGCAGGTCAGTTCTGCTTTTGTACGATCTTGTATTCATCGCCCGGCTCAAAGAACGGGCAGGCAGCCGTGCTGCAGGAAAGATAGCGGGCCATCTCGTCCTCGTCCAGACAGCCGCCCTGAGCACAGTACCAGCTGCCGTACTCGTCCTGCACATTGTTCAGGCAGATCTCGCAGGGGTCATTCATTGCCTTCGCCTTCCTGTGCAGCCTTGGCAGCAGCCTCGGCCTCGGCCGCTTCGCGGGCCTGACGCTTGAGGATCTTCGGCTCGATCCAGGTCACGCTGGCGGGGTCCGAGTCCTTGCGGGCGATCAGGGCCTTGATCTTGATGCCCATTTCGGTGAACATGCCCTCGTGTTCGGTGCGGATGTTCCACTCCGGCTCGTTCTCATGGAGGTCAAAGGTCATCCACTCGATGTCGTAGCCGGAAGCGGGGAAGTATTCCAGACTGTCGCGGAACAGATCATCGTCGTCGGTCTTGAAGTAGATCTCGCCGCCGTCCTTGAGGAACTCACGGTAGTTGATGAGCTGGCGCGGGTAGGTGAGGCGGTGCTTGTGGGAAGAGCCGTTCTTGCTCCACGGATTGCAGAAGTTGATGTAGATGCGGCTGACCGTATCCTCGGCGGTAATGACCCCCTTGATGCGCTCGATGTCGGTGCTCATGATCTTCACGTTGTCGATGGGGCGGCCTGCAGCCTGATAGGCGGCTTCGATCTTGCGCTTGGCGAGGATGAGCACCTTATCGGTGATATCGATGCCCAGATAGTTGTTTTCCGGGTGGGCGCAGGCCAACTGGGAGATAAAGCCGCCCTTGCCGCAGCCCAGTTCCAGCACAAAGGGCTGCTCCGGGCGGGCATACTGGGCGTGCCACTTGCCGCCCCAGATCAGCGGCTCGTGCACATGGAAGTCGGCTGCCATCAGCTCGTCGTGGGCATAGGGTTTGAAACGCATTCTCATAGTTTGTTGTTCTCCTTGATGTTGTGAACCCTCTCAGCCTCGCATTCGCTCGGCAGCTCCCCCGAAAGGGGGAGCTTTTTGACCATAAGAGGGAAAGCTATTCGGTTTTGCAATAGAAGCCCCCTGAGAGGAAAGACTTCCCCCGGCCGGGACAGATTCTCCCCGCGCCGGGGAGAAATGTCACCGCAGGTGACAAAGAGAGGAACAGATGCCACGCAAGTGACAAAAAGGGGAGCAGTGGCATCGAGCAGCGATGACGGAAGGAGTTATTTCGTCTTTCTTAAAAATTCCTCCACCTGTTCCGGTGCAGCGGCGCAGCTGCCCTGACAGATGCCGGGCTTGCCGCCGCCGCGTCCGTTCAGGGCGGCGTTCAGGGCTTTGGTCAGGGCGCGCACATCGCCGTCTGCCTGCGCGATGCAGTAGCCGGTGCCCTTTTCGGTGGGGGTCAGGGCGGCGCAGAGACCGGTGGTGGCTTCGGTCAGGCGCACCGCCAGCCGGTGCAGGCCGTCCGGGTCAAGGCCGGGCACTGTGCGGATGGCATCCTCACCGGGGTTTGCCAGCTGGGCAAGTGCATCGAACAGCTGAGAACATACACCAAAGTGTGTAAACTTGAGCGCAGTATACTCATCGTAGACACGATGCACCGCCACAGCGGTCTGGTCGGCCTTGGCCGAGAGCAGCGCCCCGATCTCTGCCTGCCGCTGGCGCATGGCCTGTGCAGCAAGCAATGCCCGCTGGCCGCACACCACGCTCAGCCGCACGCCGCCCTTGTAGTTCTCGCTGGCCAGAATTTTGATCTGTCCCACCTGTCCGGTGGTGCGGGTGTGGGTGCCGCAGCAGGCGCAGACATCCGCACCGGGAATGGTCACGATGCGCACCTGCCCTTCGATCTCCTTTTTGGAGCGGTAGACAAGGGCGGCAAGCTCCTCCCGGGTGGGGTAGCTGACCAGCACCGGCACATCCTGCCACACGATGCGGTTGGCGGCAAGCTCGGCTGCCTGCAGGCCCTCGGCAGAAATGGGCACGCTGGTGTCCATGCGCACAGCCTCGGAACCGATGTGGAAGCCCACGTTCTCGGCCCCGAACATCTGGTGCAGGATGCCGGAAAGAATGTGCTCACCGGTGTGCTGCTGCATTTTGTCAAACCGCCATTCCCAGTCGATGCAGCCGGAAACGGCAGTGCCGGGAACAGCGCTTTCCGGCAGAGCGTCCACGCTGTGCCAGAGGATGCCGTCATGCTCGTGCACATCGGTCACATTCAGCGTGGCACCGTCCGGCAGGGTCAGGGTGCCCCGGTCGGCAGGCTGACCGCCGCCCTCCGGGTAGAACACCGTGCCGTCCAGCGCAATGCGCCCGCCGCCGGTCTTTTCGTCCGGCTCTGCGGCAAGGATGGTGCTCTCGCACTGGGTGCGGAAGGCGTCCTGTTCAAAATATTTTTCTGTGCGCTGCATGGCGCGGGTACCTCCTGTTCAGGGTGCAGTTTGACGATTTAAAATGGCCGCCGCAGGCTCTGGCCATATTCAGCGGAAAATTTATTTTTATTTTTGCAGAATTGGAACGACTGCGGTCGTTCCGATTCTGCTTTTCCACGCAAGGGGCCGTAAAGGCCAACAACAAAAGAGATTTTACTGCATCTGCCGGTTTCGGCCCTTCTGGTGAAAATGCGTTTGGAGCGGCCTTGCCCCGACAAGTTCCGCAGGCCGCGACAAACGCGAAATAAAAAATCTGGATTCCGCTGAACATAGCCAGAGCGAAAGCGGAGGCTATTTAAAATCGAAAAAGGGATACACACCCAGTTTAAAAATAAGTATACCACGTTTTTTGCCTGTGGAAAATAGTCTGCGGATATGTTATGATAAGAAACAACGATATTCCCATAAAATGTTAAAAATGAGGAAGGTAATAGCATGCGTGAAAGTGGAATCCTGATGCCGGTGTCCAGCCTGCCCGGCCCTTACGGTATTGGCTGCTTTGGCAAGGAAGCATTCAAGTTTGTGGATTTTCTGGCACAAGCGGGCCAGAAGATCTGGCAGATCCTGCCGCTCAGCCCCACCGGCTACGGTGACAGCCCCTATCAGAGCTGCTCGGCCTTTGCGGGCAACCCCTATTTTATCGACCTCGACGCTTTGAAGGAAGAGGGCCTGCTCACCGCCGCCCAGCTCAAGGCCGAAAAATGGGGCACAGACCCCAAAGAGGTGGACTACGGCACTTTGTATGTGAGCCGCTTTAAAGTCCTGCGCACCGCCTACGCCGCATGGCGCAAGCAGTGCACTGGGCTGCACGGCTGCAGCTATTACTTCCCGGATGATTACTATGCCTTTACCCTCGCCAATGAGGAATGGCTGGACGACTACGCCCTGTACATGGCCCTGAAAGTGGCCAACGGCATGAAGAACTGGGTGGAGTGGGACAAGCCCTACCGCCTGCGCGACAAGAAGGCCCTTGCTGCCTTTGCCGCCGAAAACGAGGAAGAGATCGGCTTCTGGAAGTTTGTACAGTACAAGTTCAGCACCCAGTGGCAGGCTGTGAAGCAGTATGCCAACGACAAGGGTGTGCAGATCCTGGGCGATATCCCCATCTATGTCTCGGCAGATTCCGTGGATGCCTGGGTGGGCGGCCCGCTGTTTGAGCTGGATGCAGACGGCGGTTTTGCCCGGGTGGCAGGCTGCCCGCCGGATTACTTCTCGGCAGACGGCCAGCTCTGGGGCAACCCGCTGTACAACTGGCCCTACCATAAGCAGACCGGCTATGCCTGGTGGATCCAGCGTGTCCGCCATGCGCTGGGCATCTATGACCTGCTCCGCATCGACCACTTCCGTGGTTTTGATACCTACTGGGCCATCCCGGCAGACAGCACTACCGCCAAGACCGGCAAGTGGGAGACCGGCCCCCGGATGGAGCTGTTCAACGCGCTGGAAGGTGCACTGGGCAAGCTGCCCATCATCGCCGAGGATCTGGGTGAGCTGTTCCCCAGTGTGCGGGAGCTGCTGGCAGACAGCACCTTCCCGGGCATGAAGGTGCTGCAGTTCGCGTTTGGCGGCGGGGACAGCGAGTACCTGCCCCACAACCACGTCAAGAACAGCGTGGTCTACCCCGGCACCCACGACAACACGACGCTGACCGCCTGGTGGGACGAGAGTGCATCGGCCAAGGAGAAGGCTGTGGCCGCCGCCTACCTGCATCTGACCGGCTGTCAGCCCACCGCAAAGGAGGTGGCCGCTGTCAAAACAGAGGCGGCCCGCACCGCGCTGCTCCGGGCTGTGCTGGGCTCTGTGGCCGACCGTGCCATCATCCCCATGGCCGACTGGCTGGGCCTGGGCGAGGAAGCCCACCTGAACAGCCCCGGCAAGCTGGGCGGAAACTGGAGCTGGCGCGCCGCCGATGGGTTCGACACTGCCGCGCTGGCCAAGCGCATTCTGGCGGAGTGCGCCGTGTACTGCCGTACAGAACCGGGCCGGAAACCCGGAGTGTGTTTAGCAGTTTGACGAAAATGTAAAAAATTACGTTAAAGTTTGTGCGTTTTGCTGGAAACGCCCGGCATAAGATGGTATAATTCCGGTAATGGGGGCTGCGCTTTCAGCGGCCGTGTGGCAAAGCTGTGCCGGCAGGGAGAGAGTCCGGCACCGGATAATGGGGAAAAACGCATGAAAAAAGAATGGACGGAACAGGATCTGCGCGCCTTTGCAGAGAACGCACAGACCGCCTTTGAGGACGTGACCCTGACGGAAGCCGATGAGGAGGCCGCGGACACCTGGCAGGACGATGGCCTGCAGGTGGATTATGTCCTGCGCAATGGGCAGGTGGACTGCGTGCTGCGCCGCCTGATCGAGGCGGACGGCAAGCTCTGGCAGCTGCAGATGACGGCTCCGCTGGCGGG
>ERZ773136.3586-NODE-3586-length-11266-cov-4.121220_pt1 | contig 11266 bp, 9 predicted proteins | sample MGYA00580855_ERZ773136 | MGnify/ENA primary metagenome ERZ773136 (study PRJEB29015, sample SAMEA2737860) | human gut metagenome | biome: human gut; feature: human-associated habitat; material: faeces | place: China | collected 2012 ... | reverse complement strand
CCATCTTCGCTTAATTTCCACCAAAAATCACAAGGGGGAAATGACTCGAAATCAGGTAGTCGCGCAAGCGGCTCGTGGGTTCGAATCCCACCCTGTCCGCCAATTATGCGGGTTTGCTTACTTTTGCGAACCCGCATTTACTTTGTGTTTTTTGCCCAATTTTGCCTTAAACCTCTCCATTATTCGTTACCGTACAGTATATTCTTCATCTCTTTTGTTGCGGAAACCTTATCCGCATAATCAAGATGAGAATAAATATTTGCCGTTGTCGCATAATCGCTGTGACCAAGTATCATTTGAATTTGTTTCATACTTACACCGTTTTTCAGCATTATGCTCGCTGCCGTGTGTCTGCAATCGTAAAGCCTTAAATTTCGGATATTGTTTTTCTTGATAATTCTCTTAAAATTATCAGAAAGAGTTCTCGGTCGTATCAACTCCCCGATTTCATTAACGCACACATAATCCGAGTATTTGCTGCAATAACCGCTTTTGAAAAGCTTTTTGCACTCATAAATACTCTTTCTTTTTTCGTTCAAAAGCTCTTTAATCGGTGCTACCAGCGGCAGACTTCTAAAGCTGCTGTTGTTTTTGGTCAGGTCTTTTTGTATCATTTGCAAATGTCCGTCAACTCTTGTTTCGGTTACTGTATGACCGATAAGAATACTGTCATTTTCAAAATCAATGTTAGACCATTTAAGACCGATTGCTTCTTCTCTGCGTAATCCGTAAAACAGCATCATCGTAATTGGAATTTCAAAAATTGTGTCGCTCACCAAAGCAAGAATTTTTTGAGATTCTTCAATCGTATAGGCTTGCCCGTGAAAAGGCTGTGCTTTCGGCGGTTCAACACAATCCATAGGATTGGAATCAATAATTTGAAGCCGCCGTGCATCTTTAAATGCCTTGTGTATATTTGCGTGATACCTTTTAACCGTTTTACCTGATACACGTTTCATCTGCTCGGTGTAAAAATCCTGAATATGCTGTGCCGTAACATCTCTGAGCTTCAATTTAAGCGGCTTGAAATACGGTATAATTATACTGCATACATTGTCGCGATAGCCGCTGTATGTAGTAAGCTGAATACTCGGTTTGACGCGTTCAAGCCATTGCTGCATATAATCCGTGAAAAGAATATCCGTTGCCGAATCGCCGCTTGCGGCAATTTCAGCTTCCTGTTCACGCATAAAGTCGATAAGCATATCGTTTGCTCGTTTTTTATTTCCTCGTTCAGCCAATCCGGTGCTTTTTGATTTGCGGCGGCGTTTTCCGGCATCGTCTATCCACGAAAGCTTCATATGATAAACTCCGCCGATTGCCTCCAAATGTCCCGAAACCTTAACTTCTTTTTTCGTATTCATCACTACCTTCCTACTACAAGCATTTCAATCAGTTTTGATTTTACTATCTTATATTCCCGACCGACCTTTACGGCGTGAATATCCTTGCTTTTGATTGCTTTATAGATTGTTTTCTTGCTCACATCAAGAATTTCAGCCGCTTGATCTGCCGACAGAACATCGGGATATTGTTTAAATTTGCGTGTGTCGTTTATAATGCTCATATTTCTGACCTCCTTTCCGATATAGTATACGCACGGATATGCGAAACGATTATAAAGCTAAATATACTTATCGTCGTTTATAGTATATCACACGCTTATAAGTTTGTCAAGTATTATTTTTCAAAAATATTTTATAATCGTTTTGTATATTTGTTGACTTTTGAAAAACGATATGATATAATAGTTACAAGTATTAAATATATTCGTTATGCAAAGCAGGTGTGTTATGAAAGACAATATAAAAATATTCGGCTTTTCAAAAAACAAGCGGACATACTATAAGTTAAAATTCAGTCAGATAGAGGAAACTGAGATAAGCTCTGTTTCGGGCAAAGCGGTTTTTGATTTTTTGTGGATCGACGGGAGCGATTTCGAAACTATATTTACAAAAACACTTTCATCATTTGCCGCAGGCGGTGTAAGCGAGGCTATAAAAGCCGCTGCACCGTTCGTAGATAAAAACAGCTATTTAACGGTCTATATTGCTGCATTTATCGAATACCTTGCCGAGGGAACAGACGAAGCTCTTGCAGAATTTACAGTGTTTATGGGCAGTGATTTTGTTGCGCCTCCAAAAGATTCGGCGCATTATATGATGAATTTTATCAATGCTATGACGGCAAGTATTGAGCAGAAAAAAGCCGAAATCAAGTTTTATATAAATAACATTATGAAAGATAAAAACGGCTCCCTTAATCAGCGTTTTGTAAACTGCGAAAAAGAGAGCAAACTGTTTGATTTTCAATTTGATTCGCATTTTGATTTTGAAAGCGATGTAATTATCTACCCTCTCGAAACTATGGATGATGTAATTCGCTTTGATATAATGCAGATGCTTGCAAATAAGATTAAATTCAAGCCGTGTAAATGCTGCGGTCATTATTTTGTGCCCGGCGGGCGCACAAACAGCGAATACTGCGACAGAATTATGCCCGGCGAAACAAGACCTTGCAATGAGTTCGGCGCACTTAAAACATTTGATATCACCCATAAAAACGACGATATTCATAAAGCCTATATCACCGCTTACCGCCGTATGGACTCGCGCCAGCGAGCAAAGCTCATCACTAAAGATGAGTTCAAGCAGTTTGGCAAAATCGCCCGTGCCGAGCGAAAAAAATGCTATAACGGAGAAATCACCCTCGAACGGTTCCAAACTTGGCTTGACGATTTTAGATAAATATAGTAAAAGCAGCAGATTGCGGTCTGCTGCTTTTGTGTTTTTAATGCTCAACCTTGAATTTACTCCAATTCTTTGCAACATACATCTCCGTCCCATTTTCAAGAGCCTTGAAATGCTCTGTTCCGCAATGAATTTTAAGCTGTTCAGGAGTACGCAAGCCAAAAATGTCAGTCGTTCCTTTTGTTTCAAGTATGAAGTACATCTTTTTGTCTCCGTCACGCTCCAAATACACAGCCCAATCGGGATTATATGTGCCTATCGGCGTTTCAATTTTGAACCGCTCCGGTATCTTAAAGAACATCTTAACATCAGGATCGTCATCAAGTGCTTTTGCAAACGGTTTTTCTATTGTGGAGCTGTCATAAATTATATAGTCATACACGCTGCGGTTCACCGCAACCGCATTTTTATCAAGATTAGCCGATAACTCCTCCGAATCGAAAATCTCCTGCGCGTAATACTCCTGCCCGTCAAGCTTAACATATTTAATTCCGTCTATCGCCAAAGCGTGGCGGTTTTTCTTTATGATTTCAAGGCATCTTTCCAAAAACGCTTGCGGATTGTTAAGAAAATCTCCGCCTCTGCCGCTCTCAATGATTATCCTCGCAACAGTTGCTCGCTTTATAAGTGTTTCTTCACTGATAATTCCGAGAATATACGGCAGGCTTGAATATGTATCTTCCAAATCCATCACACGCATTTCCCTTTCGGTGTAGGTTACACCGGGATTCTGAATGTTTATATTTGCCGTTTTGGAAACAAGCCTTGCTTTCGGAATCGGCTCCATAGCTTTAAGCTCTTTCACGCAAGTTTCAACAAGCTTTTCGGTGTCAATCTGCACACGGTAAGCCGTTTTCTGCTTAATCTTGTTCCATAACTCCATAAATTCGGGCGACAGCATTGCCTGTTTTTTAAGATGAACAATAACCTCTTTTGACGCATCTCTGACCGGCACTTTATTATCAGCCTTCTTAACAACGCTTTCCAAGCGTTCACGGGCAGTCTCAAATTTTTTCGGCAAATCAAGAGTACCGCTGAGCAGTGCATTTTTCATCGTGTCCTTTATCTTGCCCGACTTTGACACATAGCCTTTATCCTCAAAGTGCTGCATAAGTTCCTGAGCGTCGTCATAGCTTACTTCCTTTTCAACAATAACCGTTTTAGTATATGTTTTGCCTATTATATCATCTGCTTTTACGGCTGTGTTCTCCGTTATAGCCTTTTCGATAGACTCTTTTGCGGTTTCAAGCTGTTTCGGAAGCTCTATAGTTTTCTCAACAACCGCTTTCTTTGCCGTTTCGGTGGGCTTTCCGCTGTCATCGACAAATCCGTGAGCCGCCATATAATTCATTATAAGCTGTGCATCCGAATTATCAACCTTCTTTTCGGTAACGATTTTTTCTTCGTATTTCATACCGGAGAAAAGGCTAATCTGAAGCACACCGAATTTAACGCCGGTTTCGGTTTCAATCTCTTTTTGCAATGTTTCGGCAAATTCAGAGAATGATTCGTTTGCCATAACGTGAAGAATGTTAATGTTTTTATCTTCTATTCTCTCTCCGTCCTGATTTACACAAAGTCTTAAACCTCTGCCGACTTTTTGGCGGCAGGTGAAGGTCGATTTCTGCTCAATAAGCGTGCATACCTGAAAAACATTTGGGTTATCCCAGCCCTCTTTAAGAGCTGAGTGTGAGAAAATAAATCTGAGCGGACATTCAAAGCTCAAAAGCCACTCTTTATCCTTCATAATCGTGTTGTATGTGTCGTAATCGGCAACGGTATCGCCTTTTGTATCTTTAAATGTTCCTTTTTTATCCTGAGAAAAATAGCCGTTATGTACCTTAGCCGCATCCAAAGTGAACTTTGCTTTAAGCTCCGCATATTTGGGCATATTCATAAGCTCACTATAGCACTTCTCAAACATTTCGGCATAGATACCCTTTTCGCCGTCAGCCGTTCTGTACTTTTTAACCTCATCAATAAAGAACAGCGAAAGCACCTTGATACCTTTTTCGGTATATCGGAGTTCCTTGTCAAGATGTGCCTGAATGGTTCTTCTGATCTGTGCTTCTTTGATTATATTCTCGTCTATGCTGCCGATTGCCTTGCCAAGCTTTACAAACTCGGTATTTGAAAACTCCACCATTTCACTTTCAGGGGTACAGTCTATTCCGGCAACGGAGTATCCCTCATACAGCTCTCTTTCACCCGATATAAGGAATAAATCATCATTCGGCTTTACTGTTACGGTTTTTCTCGATACAATGCCGTCTTTATTTTGCACATCAATTTCAAGCTTTGCACGGAATCCGTTATCATTCGATACCGACAAAAGCTTTATATACGGCTTATTAAAATCGTTTGCCACCGTGTTTGATGAAACGCATATCTGCTTTACAAGTCCCATTTGATAAGCGTCAACAGGCGTCAGACGATAAAGCAAATTCATCTTTTCCCTGTGGGTTGCGGAATATCTGAACACGCAAAGCGGATTGAGCGAGCTTATCGCCTCTTTCGCTTTCGGCGTATTGTCAACCGATTGCGGTTCGTCAATAATAACGACTGGATTTGTATTTTGTATGTATGACATTGCCGTTTCGCCGTTCAGCTTGTCCTGTGCCTGATTGATGATATTTTCCGACTTTTTGAAAGCGTCGATATTAATTATCATAATCTCTATATTGCTGCTTGTGGCAAACTGCTTGACCTCCGAAAGTTTTGCAGAATTGTATATAAAATATCGGTACGGCACATTATCGTACTGATTCAGAAAATGCTCCCTTGTGGTTTCAAGAGATTTATACACGCCCTCACGAATGGCAACAGACGGCACAACAACAATAAACTTTGTAAATCCGTAGCGTTTGTGCAGTTCAAAAACCGTCTTTGTGTAGACATAGGTTTTTCCTGTACCCGTTTCCATCTCAATGCAGAAAGAACGCATACCGTCTTGAATGTCAGACGGTGCAAGGCTGTTTCTTTTCTGTACCTCGTGCATATTTGCGTTTAACTGTTCATCGGATATGAGTATTCCGTTTCCGATTCCGAGTTCATTTTCCACCAAACTGAGCTGCGGTCCCTGTGTGATTTCAAAGGTTGACTGCATTTTCTCCTGTCCGGAAAATAAATCGGCAACGGCGTTTACAGCATAAGTCTGAAATTGTTGGTTCTTAAATTTTAGTTTCATTGTTTGTCACCTCGCTTCCTCTAACATTATCATCCAACTTCCTTAAATCCAGTATATCCACACTAATACCTCGCGCCTTGCATACTTCATTAAGTATTCCTTTAATACTTTCTTTGTTTAATAAATATTCTTTGGGTATTACATTAAAGCCAAAGACATCTGTGCTTATCAAACCGACATTATTAATAAAAGCTGTTTTTATTTCACTGCACTCACCAACTTTATAATATAACAAATATATGTAATCATCTTTCAAAACCATATCACCGACTTTCGATGAAAATAAATGAACATCATCTATTTGCGCTTTTTTGTTAGGTTTATAACTTTTGCACCCTTTAAATGTTGCATATATAATTTTATTTTCATCTGTTATTATTTCAAGATGTATGTTTGCTTGCCCGTGAACGAGTTTACTTAAATCATTCATGCTAACTATGTCCATACTCGTATATTCCGGCATCACAATATCCAGAGTTTTTAATGGATCCAAAACTTTGGGAGTACTATAATCTTCAATCGGTAATCTGTATTTGTTATCAAAAACGGCATATACTTTTGAAATTAAAACCGTTTTTAATGTCAGATTTTTAATTAAAAAATTTACGGTTTCACTTTTCCACATACCAAACGAAAATTTCACAGATAGTATTTTCACATTGTTAGATAAAAATGTCAAATAAAATGTATATAAAGCAATCATAAATAAAACTATATCTATAATACTTGACACCAATGTTGCAACATTTGCAATCATTTCCATTCCTTGACCACCTCACACCAACTTTAACTCAATTTGTTTATCTCTCAAAATATAATGCGCATTTGAAAGGGCAGTGTCGTCCTTAAATCCCTGTTCTGCACAAACGATTTTTGCCGGAGCATATGCCGCCATTGCATCTATATCCTCGGCGGTTATATCGTTATAGAGAGCAATCATCAAAAGGAAATCGCCGACAATATACACGATTTTACCGTCAATTTCTATGTACTGAACAGCCGTGTCAAGCGGAACACCCATTTTGAGCATAATTTCATAGATAACATCCATATCGGATCTGTCATCTTTTATGCTTTCAATCATTGAGTTCATACGCTCGATAAACATTTCAAGCTGATTATCTCCCGTAATCGGTGTGCTGTCCCAAAGCTTGAGATTTGATGTATCAAGCCTGAAAACCTTAAAACCAATATCAAGCGGTTTCTTTTCCTCATCGCCCATTGCAATTTGAGTGTCTTGTTCTTCAAGTATCTTTTGACCTGCTCTGCGTATGCGTTCTTCACCAATTTCGCATATCGTTTTGTATCCTGCCTTGTATGCCTCAGATTTTTCGTCACACAGTTCCGGCAGCTGAACACAAATAAATTTTCTGTTACCGCCGTCCTCTGCGTTAAGCTGCATTACAGCGTGTGCAGTCGTAGCACTGCCGGAGAAAAAGTCGAGAATGATGTCATCGCTGTCTGTTCCAATAGATAGCAATAGTTTTATTAATTCTATCGGCTTTGGAAAATCGAATAACCCTTTTCCTAATAGTTCTTGGACTTCTTTAGTTCCCTTGTTAGAAATATAGTTCTTATCCATTAAAACGGTTTTTGCCATTTGTGTCAATTTGCGTTCTTTTTGAAAAATACGTATTTCTCCGTCGTTTCCTTTGTATGCAGCAAGTTCATCAATTTCATTTTGTGCTTTTTCTTTTCCCCAACGCCAAATACTTTCCAATCCATTAATGGTACTTGCCCAAACTTCTTGATAATCTTCAATTGGTTCAAGACTAACTTTGCACAGATTATTCTTATCAGGATTATTAATATTTACGTAAAATGGGTAGCGCAAATTAGGTCTGTTACTTGAATTAAAGGCTTGAACATTACGGTTACGCAGACCTTTAAGATTAAATCCACCAATTTCATCATAATACTGGTACGTACTTCCATCAACAACAATCTCGTTTAAGTGTATTTTATCAATGTTTTTTGCAAAAACAAGAATATTTTCATGCGTTTTTGCGAAAAAACCGTACCTACGACCTTCTGGTTTAACAATTGTTGTTAGTTGTGCAACAAAATTTTCTTCACCAAAAACCTCATCACTAATTTTTCTCAAATTAGTGATCTCATTATCATCAATACTGATAAAAATCACGCCGTCATCGGTAAGCAAATTCGCCGCAAGCCGTAATCTCGGATACATCATATTGAGCCAATTTGTGTGGTATCTGCCCATTGTTTCGGGATTGGATTTTGTGGTCTGCTGCGTTACCTCTTTATACCGTGCCATAGGATCGGCGAAATCATCCTCGTATACAAAGTCATTGCCTGTGTTGTACGGAGGATCAATATATATCATTTTGATTTTATTAAAATACGCCGTCTGCAAAAGTTTCAGCACTTCGAGGTTATCGCCCTCTATGTAAACATTCTGCGTATCGTCAAAATGTACGCTCTTTTCCTTGCAAGGGCGCAGTGTTCCTGCCGAGCGTTTCTGTGCCAACCGCAAACACTCCGATTTACCTTTCCACTCAAACTTGTATTTTTCAAAATCGTTGTCGATATATTCGCCGCAAAGAGATAAAAGCTTGTCTATATCAAGCTTTCCCTCCGAAAAACATTCCGGGAATACCGACTTTAACTTCTCCCTATTAACCTTTTCCAAATCCATTGATAATCCGTCCAACTTCTCACACATTTTTATTTTCCTCCGTAAACACGCTTTTTTCTATTTTGTCAAATTCAAGGCAGGCTTTCTCTTTTTTTCGCTATTTTCAAAAATAATGCAAGCTCTTCGGGAAAAAGCAACTTGCTCATAATACCGCCTCACTAATATACAGATCAGGATATGATCCGCTGAATTATATTTCAATTATATCCTCATATTCAACCAAATTCACATTACCCATTTCACTTGCCTTATCTTCACAGCCTTTTGTAAAGCCTGATTTTGAGAACAGATAATAATATTTAGTTTTGTAATTGAACAGCTCGCTTCGTTTAACAAGTGTTTCCAACACGCCGAGATCGACCTTTTCGTTTGTCCACTTACACTCTGCAAAAAGGGCGGTGTTTTTATCTTGTTCGCCCATAATGTCAATTTCCTCCTGACGCTTTTCTTTCGGATTATTGCCCCACCAGCGACCGAGAGCCGTAAACTCAACAGGGCAGTTGCCGGAAAGGAGTTGTTTCCACAAATACTGTTTACAAATTTCCTCAAAAACCTTGCCCATATAGTCCGAAAGCTGCGGCTCGATACGCCTATATGCCAAATCTGCGGCGCCGCGGGCGATAATTGAATTATTTTCAAACACGAACCGATACCAAAAGCGGAACATATTATCTTCAATCGAATAAACTGACTTTCGAGAAGCCTTTTCGCCGTACGGTGTTTCTTTCTGCACAATTCCCAAGTTAATCAGATTTTTAAGATACATTGCGCAAACATTGGTATCTTCGCCGACCTTGCCCGAAATCTCCGACATTCTCGACGCTCCCGTTGCAATAGCGGCAATTATCGCCGTATAGATTGCCGGTTCTCTGACTTCCTGTTTCAAGAGGTTTATCGGCTCTTCATACAAGAATGAAACGGGGTTCAAAAATGTATCTTTGATATTATCCTCAACGCTCAATGCGTCATTAATCTGCAATAGATATTGCGGAGTACCGCCGACAACCCCATAGATAAGAGCTTTATCTTCGGCAGTGAAATTTTTGAAGTAGCGGCAGGTTTCCTCAAAGTCGAACGGCAAAAGCTTCATTTGCGCCGTTCTTCTGCCATACAGAGGTGCTTTATAGGCAAGAACGTGATCCTCCATATACGACATTGATGAACCGCAGAGAATCAGCATCAGCTTTGATTTATCCTTATATTTATCAATCAAAAGCTGGAGGGTAGAAGCAAGGCTCTTTGACGAGCGTGCAACATACGGGTATTCGTCGATTGCAAGAATGATGCGTTCTTTTTCGGCAAGTCGGAACACATATTCGAGCGCCGATTGAAACGACGAGAATATGCTGTCAATCTCCGTACCGCTGACATACTCCATAATGCTCTTTGAAAAATTTTCGAGATTTTGCTTTGCGTTGCTCTCAACACCCATAAAATAAATAGCATTTTTATCATCAATAAATTTGTTGATAAGTGCGGTTTTACCCACACGGCGTCTGCCATAGATAACCGCAAATTCAAATTTATCCGATTTGTATAATCTTTCAAGAGCTGAAAGCTCTCGCCCTCTGCCTATAAACATAATTCAACCTCCAATTCGAGTTATTATCATTATATCACAAATCTTATAAATAGTCAAGTGTAATTGAGTAATTTGTAATTTGATAAGTGTGTTTTATTTATAGCTCCGAACGCATCTCCAAACATCATTCATTAAATTCACAGCACTATCAATTCTATCATCTGAAATATGTCTTTCAGCGTTTGAAATATGGGCGATCTGATTGATATTGTTGCCGATGTGGTTCAGCTCATTATAAATCTTTAAAAGCTCATCCGTCTTGAGTGGGTGAATCTCACACTCCAATATAAGCTTTGTAATAACCGCCGTCATTGTCAAACCGGAATCTTTCGATAAGCCTTTCAAGCTTTTTTCGCACCGCATCGGAAACATAAAAATTCAGTTTATTTGTATTTGCTCTCATTGTTTTTTTCTCCTTTCAAAACAGGGGTTTTAGGGGCGAAGCCACAAACAAGTGGGCTTTTGGGAGTACAAATGCCGTGCTTGCTAATACATTTGCTGTGCGCTGTTGTCAGTTTCCTGAATGTAATCCATCAACTTGCTGCTGAGCTTCAAACTTGTATAAAAACAACTGCGGTGAGCTTTTATGTACCTTAAACGCATCATTCCGAATCTACCGATATTGTACTCTTTGTTTGGCACGGTCAAGTCGGGTAAATAATAATCTCCGTATTTTGTATAACTAATTTTCATTGTCAATCATCCTTTCAAATTCTTGTAATTTTGCCTTAAGTTTCTTTGATTTTACGTGCATATTGTAAAATTTACTGCTGCTCATAAATTCAAGCAGTGATGACTTTGGAATTTTGTTTGATCTGCCTGTCAAAAAGGCTTTTATCAAGCCTCTGTCAATCCATCCCTGAACCGAGGTTTTGCAATAACCCGTAATCGCTTTTATTTCAAGCACGGTTAAAATATCAGGAGAATCTTCTAACCATTGCTCACAAAATTTGCACCATTTTTTGTCCATACCGGAGCAACAAGAGAACCTATCGGGAGTTGCGTCAACTCAGCGATGAGATATGCAAGGAATACGGGCTGTCTGTGATCCCTCCGTCGCAGAACAAGGGCATGGACTACAAGGAATA
>ERZ773136.3584-NODE-3584-length-11272-cov-37.051707_pt1 | contig 11272 bp, 11 predicted proteins | sample MGYA00580855_ERZ773136 | MGnify/ENA primary metagenome ERZ773136 (study PRJEB29015, sample SAMEA2737860) | human gut metagenome | biome: human gut; feature: human-associated habitat; material: faeces | place: China | collected 2012 ... | reverse complement strand
CACGGGGATAGCTTGCTTATGCTTACAACAAAAGTTGTATCGAACAAGAAGCCCCCACTTCTAAGCGATAGCGAAAGTGGTGGGAGTACATCACTTGCCTATACTTTTCTATTGTCTTATAATAAAAGTAGCTTAAAAAACACGAGAGGAGTTTTTAAAAATGGCTTATAAAATTACAGAAGCAGAATATAATAAATTAAGTGCAGAAGAGCAGGAAAAATATACAAAACGTGGTAAAATTAGAACCAAATTAAAAAAGTTTTTAACTAATGAAGAAAAAGAAGAATTTATAAAAGAGAAGCAAAAAAAGACAAATTCTGTTATAAAGAAAATGCGTGATGAAGTTAAAAAGGACGAAGAAAAAAGAATTTTAAAAGCTGTTTATAATTCTGCTAAAAAATTTGAAAAAGAAGGCTATAAATTTAACGTTAAAGACTTTGAAAAATTTATGAAATTAAATGAAGAAGCATATAAAAATATTTGCTTAAAAAAATAAAAATTAGTTATAAGATAGGTTATATTTATTGTAATCTATCTTATTTTTTTGATGAAATATATATAAATAAGTAGTATAATATTTATATAAGGTTTTAACTTTATTGAGCTTGAAGAATTGCGAACGCTTGAGCAATTATTAAAGCTCAGTAGTTTTTTGGATTTTAAAGATTGAGCTTATTATTTTATTTATTCAGACCACCGCAACCCTTACGGGTAGACTAAGCCTTTAAAATAAAGGCTTAAAGCGAATGTCGTTTGACATTCATATATATAAATGATGACATTCATATATATATATATATATTGATTTTAAAGGCTTTTTTTGAATGTCAAAGTTTTTTAAAAAAATGAGGTATTTTAATGGGACAAATTACAATAAGACTTAAAGACGAAGATGAAAAAAAATTAAAAATAGAGGCTGAAAAAAATAATTTAAGTTTGGCTGAATTTTGCAGAAAATTGTTGTTAGAACAAAAAAATTATAATGAAGAAAATACAAACAACTTAGATGATATTAATAATAAGATTTTAAAAGTTAATACTAATGTTATTAAATCCCATAATATTTTAGATAATAATTTGTCTAAAATAGAAATGCAAATAAACACATTAGTATATTTTATTTTATTGCTAATAAATTTATTTAAACCTGATAGTTATGAAAAAGCTAAAACAATTTTGGATAAGGCAAAAAATAGTGCTAAAATGGAATGGGAAGCCAATAAAAAATGATGACAGTACAGACAGTATCCGCTGGCATGGCAACAACATATTATAACAAGGATAATTATTACACTAAAGATTTATCTAGCCTTGATAGTTGGCAAGGTGTTATTTCTAAAAAATTAGATTTAGAAAATACGAAAATAGAACCTGAAATTTTTGACAACTTTGTAAAAAAAATGACTGAACGAAACGGCGGAAATGATAATAAAAAACGTGTAGGAATAGATTTAACTTTTAGTTGTCCAAAATCTATATCTTTAGCGACTGCTAAAGATGAAGAAACTAAAAAAGATATACTTGAGGCACAACAAAAAGCCGTAACTGAAACACTTGATTTTATTGAAAAAAACGGCGGTTTTACTTTTAGAACTACAAAAAATAAAGTAACAACAGAAAATAAGGCAGATAATTTATTAATTGGTAAATTTAACCATTTTGTAAATCGCAATGGAGAGTTAGACCTGCACACGCATTGCGTCGTTTTTAATTTGACAGAAAAGGACGGAAAAGAGTACAGTTTAAACGCTAAGGAAATTTTAAAAAAGCAAACAGAATGGGGCTTGTTATTTAGGCAAAAAATGGCAAAAAACTTGCAGGCTAAAGGCTATAAACTAACTATAACAGATAGCAAAAAAGGACTGTTTGAATTATCGGGCTTTGATAGGGAAACGATAGAAAAATATTCTACACGTACAAGGGAAATAGAAGAATATTTAAAAAAAGAAGGTATTGAAAAGGGAACAAAAAAAGCATATATTGCTAAAATGGAAATTAGAAAAAATAAAAAAAAAGTTGACCTAGATAAAATCTATGATGAAGTTAATAAAGAAATTTTTGCAAATGAAAAAGTAAAAATTTTAAAAGGTAAACCAAGAAAAAACTATTATTTAGTTGAGCAAAAAAAAATTGCTGATAAAGTAGTTGATGAGTTGGAAAGAGAAACTTTTGCATTTACTAAAGAACAATTAAAAAAGCGTATAATGTCGGCTGGCGTTCTGCAAAATATCGACGAAAAACGAGCAGAAAAATTGATAAGTGAGAATGAAAAACTTGTTAATTTAGGCAATAAAGAGTTAGAAAACGGAACGATTAAACAATTTTTTACTACAGAAAAAAATATAAACATAGAAGATAATATAATTGCTAAAATGCGACAAGAAAAAGGCGTTATAAAAACTGCTTTAGCAGAAGAAAAAAGCGAAAAATTGCTTGATGAAATTTGTAAAAATGGAGGCTATACGCCTAATCGCGAACAAGTAAACGCGATACACCATATTTTGACAAATAAAGATAGAATTGTAGGCGTGCAGGGACTAGCAGGGACAGGAAAGACTTACAGCTTTGCTTTAGTAAAAAAAATGGCAGACCGTGAAAACATTGAGGTAAAAGGTATTTGTTTTACTGGTAAAGCGTCCGAAGGCTTACAAGCTGATAGCGGGATTGAAAGCACCACTATACACAGTTTTTTAAATAAACTAGAAAAAGATAGCGGAGTTAGGCAACAAAAAAACATAGAAGGAATAAAGCAAGATTGGGACTTATCCAAAGTTAAGCCAGCGGGTAAAAAGCAAATATGGGTAGTCGATGAAGCGGGACTGGTAGATAATAGAATGATGAATTATTTAATTGAGTCAAGCATAAAGGCAGATGCTAAACTTGTTTTAACAGGAGATTACCAACAGTTGCCACCAGTCGGAGCGGGCGAGCCAATGAAAAATTTAATAGATAACGGCATGGCAACGGCATACATGGAAGATATACGCAGACAAAAAGATATTGAACTTTTGAACGCAGTTAAAGAAAGTGTAAAGGGCGATACTTTGAACACTTATAAGATTTTAGAGCAAAAAAACGCCTACCATGAAATAGACGACAGGGATAAATTGCAGGACGAAATAATAAAAAAAGTTACGAATATTGACCAAGAAGATTTAAAAGAAAACTTGCTTTTAGTCCAAACTAATGCCGACCGCAAAAACTACAATGATAAAATACAAAAAGTTTTTATAGAACAAGGTAAATTAACAATAGGCAATACTTTTAAAATTGAAAATAATGAAGGCAAGCAAGAGCGTCGTAAAATCTATGAAGGCGATAGAATAGTTTTATTAGCCAATGATAGTATGTTTTTTAGAGAAATAAAGGGCGGTTTAGACTATGCAAAAACAAAAGTTAATAATGGCACTATGGGAACTGTAAAACGTGTTGAAAATGATAAAATTGTTGTAAGTTTGGATAATGGTAAAATGGTTTATTTTAGCCCACAAAAATATAAAAAATTTGATTTAGCCTATGCAGTAACTAACTACAAGGCACAGGGTATGACTGTTAAGAATTGTATTGTTGATATGACGACCAAAGGCAAAAGCAACAATAGAAACGCTTTGTATGTAAATATTAGCCGTGCCAAATTTAAAGCAGAGGTTTATACTGATGATAAAAAAAAGCTAGAAAAACAAACTCTTAATTTTGCCAAAAAAATAAACAGTGAAGATTTTCGAGAACAAATTGCAAGTTATAAAAGGGCAAAATTGCAAAATACAAACTATGTTCCCGCCGATGAAAGGGCGATAAAAAAACTTGAAGCTGATTTTGAAGCAAAAGAAGTGCCAAAAAAAGAAGATTACCAATTAGAAAAAGAAAATATTGAGGAAAAGGCTCAATGTTTAGCCCAAAATTTAGCACCTAAACAAAAGCAACCAAAAGTGATTACAAGAAAAATGATACATGAGATGAATAAAAAAGCTCAAAATAAAGACCAAGAACGCAGTCGTTATTTAGGAAGGTGATTAAAAATGGATTTGAAATTTTTAGATGATACCAACAACAGTAATAATGATAATGAGTTAGAAAAACTTAAAAAAGAAAATATCCTTTTAAAACAGCAATTAGCAGACGCTAGAGCGGATAATTTTTTGAAATTATACCAGGATTTAAAAAAAGAAAATAGTTTGATTTTGCAGGAATTTAAAACCTTAAAAAACAATAAAACTAATATAAATCTAAATACTGAAGCCGTAACAAAAGTAATTGCTTCAGCAGTTGCTGAAGGAGCTAAAAAAGCTGAAGGTGAAGTGCAAAAATCTATTTCTGATATTAATGGCTATTTAATAGGCATTATTAAACGTTTTAACTCTTTACAAAACGGATTAAATAGCAGTGTTAATACTGTAAACCATTTTTTTGGGATTTTATGCGGAATAATATTAATAAATATAAGTTGTTTTGCTTATATTTTATACAGAATAAATATACTAGATAACGCTATAAAATTAACTAACAATAATATAACATGGTATTTTAATGGTTTAATAAACGCTTTAAATATATGGAGCTTTTTTAAATAATCAAAAATCCTGCTGCTATTAAAATAGCTGCAGGATTAAATAAAAAAATGAAAGGTTGAATAATGTTATGTTAAAAAGAGGTTTTGAAGGTAACGACCAAGCACCTATTGTAATGGATAAGGAACAAGAACGATTAGCTAGAGCAGGCAACGTTTATTTTAAAGTAAGATTTTATTTGCGTGTTGTAACAGTTATTTTGTGTTTGTTAGCAATAATTTTTAATTTAGGACGCCTAGTTTTAGGCTATGCTCCAAATGATAGCGTTTGGACAATATTAATAGGCTGTATACTTTACGCTTTAATATGTTACGGTATAATAATGTTTATTTTTGCTGTTTTTGGAAGCAGGTTACTATTACTATATTTTAGAATTAAACAGTTTTTTGGAAAATAAATAATTTATTCATGGGGCTATATTTATAGCCCCAATATTTTAAATAGAGGTGTAAACTATGGGATTTTTTGGCAGTTTAAAAAATATTTTAAAACAGAATACCAAACAACAACAGCCACGACAAGAACAAGAAGAACAGCAACAAGAACATGATATAAGCCTAACTTTAGGCGTAAGCACAGGAACATTATTAAACCTACGCCACCCAGCGGGGATATGGGCAGACCAAATTATTCAAATAGCCGATGATGACCTTTGCCAAAATATTATTGTTATGGGCGGTATTGGTGCAGGTAAAACAACAAGAGTTATAAATCCGCTATTATATCAGCTTCTTACAATGGGCGGTTACGGTGGCTTGATATTTGATATAAAGAGCGACTTTAAAGAAACTGTTTTTTCTTTTTGCAGAGAAATGGGCAGACCTTCGGACAGCATAAAAGTTATAGGAATTGGAAATTTAAGAACAAATTTATTAAAAGGCTTAACACCTGCACAAGCAAGCAGTTTTCTACAATCTACATTTTATTTAACTGGTGGCACAACGTCGGACAGCTTCTGGATACAGTCCGCAACGGATTTAGTAAAAAACACGCTAGGAATTTTAAGCTTTTTAGGGGATAAATATTATACACTAGATTATTTGTACAGATACATTTTTATAGACAGCCAAAGGGAAACAATAAATGGAGAAATACAAAAAATTCTAACTGATGAAACACTTGAGGAAAGGGAAGAAATAAAACTACAAGGCTATTTAAGCTATTATAATAATGTGTTTTTGCAAATGGATAATAAAGTCCAAACTAGCATTACTGGTACACTCTCCACAATTTTAAACCCGTTCCAAGAATTAGAACTAATTGAAACTTTTTCCGACAATGAACAGCCGTACGATTTAACAAATATTTTATATGGTGATGTAGTGCTACTGGATTTACCGCTTGCAAAATGGGGAATAGCGGGCAAAGTAATATATACCTTAATAAAGCTTAGATTTTTTAATTTATTGCAGGAAAGACAATTTAATAAAGAGCTACCACAAAATTATGTTTATTTTATCTGTGATGAGTACCAAGAAATTATATCGGCATCTAAAATGGGACTTAGCGATTTAACTTTTTGGGATAAGTCCCGCAGTGCAAAATGTATAGGTATTATAAGCACGCAGTCGGTATCCGCCTTTAGAAGTGTTATAGGAAATACAGATATTGCAGATACAATTTTATCTAATTTCAGGCAGAAAATCTTTTTCAGGACGGAAGATATAAACACTATAAATCTTATAAACCAGCTAACAGGAAAAACGGAAGTTGTGAGATATAGTAATAGTACAAGTACGGGAGCGAGCAAGAAAAACACGGATTTTTTTGAAGAACATAATAATACAAATTATAGTTTTAATGCAAATGTAATAGATAAACCATTAATAGACGCAAATCTTATAACAACAATAGACGCAAATCATGCAATAGCTCTTTTAAATATAGAAGGCGGGCGAGCTGATGATATAATTGCTTTAAGTCCAAAATATCCAACTTGCTAGAGGTAAAAAACCATGAGTAAAAATAAAATTAGTGAACGCTTATTCTTTTTAAAATTCCCAAACGCAAGCCTAATAGAAACCAACGGCAGGCATTTTTATTTGCCTGCTACAGATGATGAAGCCAAAATAATTTATGAACGTGTTGGGGATAGTTATTATAAATATAAATTAAGTAATGATGATGAACTATTGCCAATTTTAACGGATAATATACCTTTTTTAGATAGGCAAATAAGCCAGCAAATACAAAATGCCATTAATAGTGGAGAAGTACAACAGGCAAAAAGACAGCAACATAATTATAGTTATGAAAGATAAAAAAAATCCTGTTTCTATTAAGATTCTTATTTTAGATTCTTAATAGAAACAGGATTTTTTGCTGTTTTCATAAAATTTTCTCATAAAAAAAAGTAATTATCATCATTTTGTCATTTTCATAAAACATTGGTGGCGTTGGCTTTGGCAATAAGCCTTTTTCTTCTAATTTTCTAGCTTTTTCTTGCAAAAATTTCTGTATTTCTTGCATTAAGTTTACAAAATTTGTTGTTTCTACAACTTTTTTATACTTAAAATCTATTAAATTTATTTCATGTTTAGCTGTATCGCCATTATAAGAAGGTTCTTTTAAAATTTTTATCTCTACAGGATAATTTATCAAATTCTTTTTTAACTCACTTAATTCATCTTCAATTTTTTCCATTATTGCATTAAGTTTTTTTCTTTCTTTGGTCGTATCTATTAAATAATTTTGTTGTTGTCGAACAAGCCCAGCTTCTTTTCTGCTTAATTTTAAATATTCTTTTTCTAATTCCCTAATTCTTTGCTTTTTATCGTCCATTTTATATACCTGCAAATAACTTTCTTAATTGCCTCACTAAATCGATGTTAGGATAAAAACTACTGGCAGAGCGGTTCTGTTGCAAAGTTTTAAATCTACTATCAAATAAGGTAGAATAATAGAAAAAGATAGCAGGAGGAATGACGATGAATCATTTTAAAGGAAAGCAATTTCAGCAGGATGTGATTATTGTAGCCGTGGGCTACTATCTTCGTTATAACCTTAGCTATCGTGAAGTTCAAGAAATCTTATATGATCGTGGCATTAACGTTTCTCATACGACGATTTATCGTTGGGTGCAAGAATATGGCAAACTACTCTATCAAATTTGGAAAAAGAAAAATAAAAAATCCTTTTATTCCTGGAAAATGGATGAAACGTACATCAAAATTAAAGGAAAATGGCATTATTTGTATCGAGCCATCGATGCAGATGGTTTAACCTTGGATATTTGGTTACGTAAAAAACGGGACACACAAGCAGCCTATGCTTTTCTTAAGCGGTTAGTGAAGCAGTTTGATGAACCGAAGGTTGTAGTCACAGATAAAGCACCATCAATTGCTAGTGCCTTTAAGAAACTAAAAGAATACGGATTTTATCAAGGGACAGAACATCGTACCATTAAATACCTGAATAATTTGATTGAACAAGACCATCGTCCAGTAAAGAGACGCAATAAATTCTATCGAAGTTTACGCACTGCCTCACCCACGATTAAAGGCATGGAAGCCATCCGAGGATTATATAAGAAAACCCGAAAAGAAGGCACTCTCTTCGGGTTTTCGGTCTGTACTGAAATCAAGGTATTATTGGGAATCCCAGATTAAATCATAGATACCGTAAGGGATTTTATTCTTTATTTAAAACTTTGCAACAGAACCGGCAGAGCTATAGGCTTCATTTAGTAGACAATCATAACAATGTATATCATCATTTTTGTACAATTCCACATTTACAAAATCTTTTTTTACTGCTTTATCTAAGTTTTGCCATTCTAATTCTACAGTTTTTAATTTCTGTTTAACTTCTTTAATAGCATTTTTATATTGTATCACGGTCTTTTTAGGTAAACACATTTTAACATCATCTCACTTTTTTATGCTATAATCATCATGTTGCTTTACCAAATCTCGGCAACGGGAGGAGGTGTACTTTTTGTTCAATATCAATGAATTTCTTATTTCTGTTATGGCAGGTTTTGTATCCGGCTTAGCTGTACATTATTTTTGCAAGTGGTTAGACAGATAATAAGACTAAAAATTAAAGCAACTAGCCCATAGCCGACAGGCTTAAAAATGTAAAAAACCTCGAGAAGCGGTCAAACTTTACTCGAGGTTTTTTCTTTTGTTCAATATCAATGTTTGTGCTTTAATTATAACATAGTTTTCATATAACATCTATATTTATCTTGTGCAAATTTACACGTATCTATTAAATAACCTTTTTCTTTATCATATTCTCTGAGACCTCTATAATAAAATAATTTATGCTCATTATCTATGATAAAAGGAACAATACCATTATTTAAACATTCTTTAAACATAATCAATCTTCCTACTCTACCATTACCATCTTGAAATGGGTGTATTTTTTCAAAAAAAACATGAAAATCAATTACATCTTCAATTGTTTTTTCATTTTTTTTATTATATTTTGTAAGAAGTTCTCTAATATTTTCAGATACATTTTCTGGTTTAGATGTTGTTTGCTCATCAATAAAATTTTCCAATCTCTTGTATTCACCTATATTAAACCAAGACTTAAAAGCGTCATCAGTGGCTTGCTTCAACATATAATGCAAAGATTTTATATATTTTTCAGTTAAAGGTGCTTTATTAGTATCTAAAATATAATCAAAAGCATGAAAATGATTACTTGTTTCTATAATATCATTTTTATTAATAACTTCATTTCCATTTGTGGAAATAGTAGCAGTTTGAAACAAAGAACATATATGTTCTTTTGCTAATTTATTACCTTCAATCTTATTGCTATTATAAGCCAATTCAACTTGAGTTATATAATAAATACCTTTGCAATTAGAATTTCTTTCATTTTTCATTTTTGTAATAAGTTTTTCCATTATTTCTTTACCTCTTTTTAAATTAAAGTGTTATTATTTTTCCGGTCGCTAGGTACTTTTTTTGCCGGTTGCTATTACATCATATAAAAAAGTGTTATTATAGTATACTCCGCTAAACCCTTATAAAATAAGGATTTTATTAATAATTCATGCTATAAAGTGTTATTATAGTATACCTTGCTATTAAAGTGTTATTATAGTATACCCCGCTAAACCCTTATAAAATAAGGATTTTATCAATAATTCATGCTATGAAGTGTTATTATAGTATACCTTGCTATTAAAGTGTTATTATAGTATACCCCAAGTGTTATTATAGTATACCCCGCTAACTAGCTATAAACCCTTATAAAATAAGAATTTATAAAAAAAAGTGTTATTATAGTATACCCAAGAGAATAAGAGAGTAATTATAGAGAAATATATAGAGAGAAAAAGAGAGCAAAGACTCTTTTTCTCTTTTTTGTTTTCTAATCTTTATAAAAAAAGAACCTAGTTAAAAACTAAGTTCTTTTGAGGTATTGAGTATTAGGCATCTAGTTTAAGTTTTTGGACATTAACGGACATTTGCGGACATTTTAGAAAATTAAATTGACAAATCACAACGTAAACTTTAAACTTAAATTAATTAATAAATTTAAATTAATTAATAAATATAGAACGTAAAAAAGCAAAATAAAATACAGGTGCTTATATAAGTATGTCCAGTACATATATAAGCAGACAATCGGAACACACACTTCCAAAAATCTTTTTAACCTGCATTGTTATTTATTAAATTAAAATAGTTATAGAAAAACTATAACTGTTAAATTTATTATAACAAAGTAAAAGTAGAATTGTAAAGATATTTGTATACAATTTTTTAAATAGATAGATGAAGCATAGCCGATTATGTATTTTTGGCTATGCTTTTTTCGTTCCAAAAAAAGGGAGCGTTATAAAATGGGTGTTTATATTCATAAGTCGATTTTAGAATTGCAAGATTTGAATTTTAATGAAAAACTGGTTTTAGCTTATTTTTTTGCGAATAAAGAAAATTTAAAAGATGATAATGTTGTTATTGCTAACAGACTTCATTTGACTAAAACAAATGTGAGACAAATTATCTTTAAATTAAAGGCTAAAAAATATATTGAGGTAGTGGGTGTATATAGTTGTAGAAAAATAAAAATTCTAAAAGATATTAAAATGAAATTTGAGAAAGCAACATTTAATGGTTTTTTGTTAGATGATGACATTTTAATTTTAGATTTTTGCACGAGTAAAAAATTTATTCTAGCTGAAATTAGAAGCTTAATATATTCTAAAAATGGAAGATGTACAGTTAGCAATTTATATCTTTCTAGCCTATTGAATTTGTCTGTTTGTTTTGTGAAAAAAACTATAACTGAGTTAGAAAAAAGCGGAATTTTAAAGCGTGATTTAAAAAATGTAAAAGGGAAAACAGAACGCACTATAATTTTAAATCTTAACAATCCGATTGCGACTGATGAAGCACCAGCAGAAGATGAAAAAGAAGTTAAAGAAGAAGCACCAAAACAACAATATGATGATGAAGTTTTAGCCGTTTTTGAAAGCTTTCCAAAGCGTCCAATGATGACCGTTTTAAAAATTGAGGAACAGAAAAAGCTTTGTTTGCCAATTTTACAATCTAAATCTAAAGAGGAATTAGATTTTATTAAATTTGTAATTAGTTTTAATTCTAAAAATAATGAAAGCTGGAAGGCTGGCTTTATGCCGTATATGTATAAATTTTTGTGTGTTGATAAAGAAAAATATTTTAATGAGGCAGTTAAACTTGAATTTGATAAATTTAAGAATAAGCCTAAAGTAAATG
>ERZ773136.3582-NODE-3582-length-11277-cov-6.575388_pt1 | contig 11277 bp, 9 predicted proteins | sample MGYA00580855_ERZ773136 | MGnify/ENA primary metagenome ERZ773136 (study PRJEB29015, sample SAMEA2737860) | human gut metagenome | biome: human gut; feature: human-associated habitat; material: faeces | place: China | collected 2012 ... | reverse complement strand
GTCAGCGTGGCACCCACATCATGCCGGGTGAGAACGTTGGCAAGGGCAGCGATGATACCCTGTTTGCTCTGGTGGACGGCACCGTCCGTTTCGAGCGCGTGGGCAAGAGCGGCAAGAAGTGCAGCGTTAAGCAGTAACTTCTTTCTGAATAACTGCAATCGTAGAGCCGGACCCTCGTGGCCCGGCTCTTTTTGATGAAATAAGGCTATGCGTTCGTGTGGCGCTGTTTGCAAGCCTTCCCCCGGTCGGGGGAAGGTGGCACGAAGTGCCGGATGAGGGCGCTGAAACGCAAAGGCCTATAAAGCTAAGGAGGGGCTGTATGGCAGCACAGACTAACTTTATCGACATCGCCACGATATGGCTCCATGCGGGCAAGGGCGGCGATGGTGCGGTGAGCTTCCACCGCGAAAAATTCGTGGCCGCGGGCGGCCCGGACGGTGGCGACGGCGGCCGGGGCGGCGACATCATCTTTGTGGCGGACGACCATCTGTCCACCCTGATGGACTTCCGCTATAAGCGCAAGTATGTGGCCCCGGAGGGCGGCAAGGGCGGCGCAAGCCTGTGCCACGGCAAAAATGCCGAGAATCTGGTCATCAAGGTGCCGCTGGGCACTGTGATCAAGGACGCAGAGAGCGGCCTTGTCATCGCCGACCTGTCCGACCACACCCCGGTCACCATTGCTAAGGGCGGTCGCGGCGGCTACGGCAACGCACATTTTGCCACCCCCACCCGCCAGATCCCCAAGTTTGCAAAACCCGGTATGCCCGGCGAGGATCTGCAGGTGACCTTGGAGCTGAAGTTGATTGCGGACGTGGGTCTGATCGGCTTCCCCAACGTGGGCAAGTCCACCCTCATCTCCACCATCAGCGCCGCCAAGCCCAAGATCGCAAACTACCACTTTACCACCCTTGTGCCCACGCTGGGCGTTGTGTCGGTGGGCGAGGGCGCAAGCTTTGTCTGCGCCGACATCCCTGGCCTGATCGAGGGTGCCAGCGAGGGCGTCGGTCTGGGACACGATTTCCTGCGCCATGTGGAGCGCTGCCGCCTGCTGCTGCACGTTGTGGATGTTTCCGGCAGCGAGTGCCGCGACCCCATCGAGGACTTTGAGAAGATCAACGAGGAGCTGGCAAAGTTCAGCCCCGTGCTGGCCGAGCGCCCGCAGATCGTGGTGGGCAACAAGTGCGACCTTGCCACCGAGGAGCAGATCGAGACCTTCCGCCAGTATGTGGAGGGCAAGGGGCTGACCTTCGTGGCCATCTCTGCCGCCACCATGCAGGGCGTCAAGCAGCTGCCGGGGCTCGTGTACAACCGCCTCAAGGATATCCCGCAGGTGCCGGTGTTCACCCCCGAGTACAAAAAGCAGGAGCCCAAGAAGAATGGCCGCGACTTCACCATCCAGCGCATGGAAGCCCATGTGTGGAGCGTGGATGCCCCGTGGCTGGAGTATATTCTGGCCGGCAGCAACGTGGACGACTACGAGAGCCTGCAGTTCTTCCAGCGTCAGCTGGGCGAGAGCGGCATTCTGGACGCGCTGGTGCAGAAGGGCGTGGAAGAGAACGATACCATCCTCATCGGCGATTATCAGTTCGACTATATCTTCTAAGGATAAAGCATCATGAACGAATCAGAAAAGATCGACCCGCGGGAGCTCAGCCCGCTGGCGCTGGCCTTTGTGGGGGACAGCGTGCTGGAGCTGCTGGTGCGCCAGCGTCTGGTGGAGCACCACCGCCTTTCAGCCGGAAAGCTGAATGCCGAAAAGGTCAAGTATGTCTCTGCCAAGGCGCAGTTCAGAGAGGAACAGCTGCTGGAGCCGCTGTTCACCGAGGACGAGCTGGCTGTGTTCAAGCGTGGCCGCAATGCCAGCAAGGCCAGTGTCGCCAAGCACGCCTCCCCGGAGGAATACCGTGCCTCCACCGGCTTCGAGTGCCTGTTGGGCTGGCTGTACCTGAACGGACAACTGGAGCGTGTGCACCAGCTGTTTGAGGTGCTGTGGCAGCAGTTTGACCCTGACCAGAAATAAGAATGCGAAAGCCCGCTGCTTTCCACACTGGAAACCAGTGGTGGAGGGCAGCGGGCTTTGCTTGTTGGCATCTGCGGTCCGTCAGATGCCGCTTACGCCATCAGCGGCTGTTTTTTGCGTTGCTGGAACGGCTGTTGGTGGAGTTCTTGGCGCTCTCGTCATCGGCACCCTTGGTGTACTGGTTGGGGTGCTTGTGCTCGTTGGTAGCGCTGCTGGTGGTCTTGCTGCTGGTACGGTTAGAGGTCTGGTTCTTGCAATTGGTACTGCGGTTCTCACTGCGGTTTTCCATGGTGTGAATGCTCCTTTCGGTCGTTGCTGTGGGGGCGGGACCGCCCTCACAGTCCATAGTGTGGCCGCAGCCGGCGGCTTTATACATCCCATGGGAGGAAAAGAATATGCCTACGGAATATTTTGAGCAGCGGGAACGTGCCCTGCTGGGCCAGCGATACGAGCAGCTGTATGCCGCCCTGCAGCAGACGGCAGAGCGCGGCGTTACCGTATCGGCGCTGCGCACCACGCCGGAGCAGTTTGCGCAGAGGGCAGATTTCCCGCTGGAGCCCTCGCCCTTCTGCAAGGCGGCTTTTGTGGTGCATCAGCCGGACTTTAAGCCCGGACGGCATCCGTATCACCATGCGGGTGTGTTCTATTCGCAGGAGCCCTCGGCTTCTTCGGCAGCGCCGCTGCTGGGGGTACAGCCGGGGATGCGGGTGCTGGATCTGTGCGCCGCACCCGGCGGCAAAAGCAGCCAGCTGGCGGCGGCATTGCAGGGGCGCGGTGTGCTGGTGAGCAACGAGTATGTGGCTGCGCGTGCCGAAATTTTAAAAAGCAACCTTGAGCGCATGGGCGTTTCCAACGCCGTGGTGCTCAACGAGACCCCCGCCCGCATTGCCGAGGCGCTGCCGGAGTTTTTCGACCGGGTGCTGGTGGACGCGCCCTGCTCCGGTGAGGGAATGTTCCGCAAGGAGCCGGTAGCGCTGCAGCAGCACTGCGAGGCACTGGTAAAGCAGTGCGCAGAGCTGGGTGCGCAGATACTGGACTGCGCCGCAGCAGCACTGGCTCCCGGCGGGCAGCTGGTGTACTCCACCTGCACCTTTGCGCCGGAGGAGGACGAAGGACAGGTGGCGGCCTTTTTGCAGCGCCACCCGGAGTTTGCACTGGCTGATGTGTTGGGCAATGTGGACTACACCTTTGGCAGCGCAGGCGAAGAGAACCGCACCGGCGGTCTGCCGCTGGATGTGAGCAAGGTGCGCCGCATCTGGCCCTGTCAGGGCGGCGAGGGGCACTTTATGGCCCGGCTGGTCAAGGCCGGTACGCCCCGCACCCTGCCGCCGGAGGGGGAATACACCCCGGAGGAGCAGCTCTGGCTTGCCGCTGCTGCACAGGCGGGCAAAAAGGGCAAGGGCAAGACAAAAGAGCTGTTAGACAAGGTAAATTCATCAATTAAGGGAAATGAAGGTTCCATAGTTTTTCTTGATAAGAGCCAGAAGCACATGTATGAGCTTAATAACCAGGTTCGACTAATCAATGTTATGGACTATCCTATTGACAATTGTGATGAATTTTTAGGATTTATATGCGGAATCATATCGCAGGATCATGATCTGGAGGAGATGTATTTAGACAGCTTCCTTACAATTGCATCACTTGATGATGAGGGGGATATCACCAAGGCAATCGAAAAGCTTGATATAATCAGCGAGAAGTTTAAGGTGAAGTTCATCTTAAGTGTTTCAAGGAATATTGACAAGTTGCCTGAATGTGCCAAGGCAAAGGTTATCATTTCTTTATAAATGATTAATTAGGGGGATGTGTATTTCACATCCCTTTTTTAAGGAGTAAAATTGTGTCCCGAAAGAATAAAAAAGTACTGAAATATCGCACCGGCTTCAATCTGAATATCGGTTTTATAGTGTTTTTTGTAATAATAATCTATGTGATTTTTCACATATTTACGTATTTCACCTCAAACCCGGTATCTGAATACGAGGTACAACAGGGTACTATAGCGACCAACAACATATATAAGGGCATGATAATCCGCGAGGAAAGTGTAGTGTATGCTGAGGAATCAGGAAACCTCAACTACTTTGTGTCAAACGGCTCAAAGGTTGCAACAAGTGATGTTGTCTACTCTGTTGATACAGACGGCTCCATTGCAACCCAGATTACCGGTGCTCAAAATGATGCTTCCGCCATCACTGACGAGGATGCCGGGAAGATTATCACTGACATAAACAGCTTTTCATCCGGCTACAACAGACGATACTTTTCAAAGGTTTATACCTTCAAAAACGATCTGTCTGCACAGCTGACACAGGTTCTCAGTCAAAATGCACTGACAAGCCTGGCAGATACTATCAGTACTGCTGAGGCTAACAACACCTTCTATACATATAAGCCGACAGCTCCCGGAATAGTCTATTACGGAATAGACGGCTATGAGGATGTCACTACAGACAGCTTCACTCTGGATCAGTACAACAACACTAATTATGAAGAGACTGATTTAACCAACAACAGCACCATCAATCAGCTGGATCCTGTTTATAAGCTGATTACAAGTGAAAACTGGAATATACTCATAAATGTTCCTGACAATGTTGCCAAGAGCCTGAATGACAAGTCAGTCATAAAAATCAGATTCTGCGATGATGACTATACAACCACGGTATCGTTCAGCCTTTTGAAGAAGGATGATGCTTTTTTCCTGAAGCTGAATATGAAAAACTCGCTCATCCGCTATATAAATGAGCGTTTTACCAATATAGAGCTCGTGCTTGGAGCAGACACAGGGCTTAAAATACCTAATTCAGCTATAACCAAAAAGGAATTTTTCACTATTCCTAAGGATTATTTCACTGCAAGCGGCGATTCCGATGATTCATCGCTCATGATAAAGGATAAAAGCAGTGGCTCAGTTAATATAGTCAGTCCAACAATATTCAGCCAGAATGATGACTTTTATTTCGTAGATGATGAATATCTTAAGGACGGCGATATCATTGTAAAGCCTGATTCTTCGTCAACCTACAGGGTGGGAACAGATAAGGACAAGCTCACAGGTGTCTACAATATCAACAAAGGATATGCTGTGTTTAAGCAGATAAAGGTACTTGCATCAAACAATGACTACACAATTGTAGAAGCCAAAACGCCATATGGCATTTCGCTTTATGACCATATAGCCTTGGATGGCAAATCCGTGAAGGAAAACCAGACCATAACCAAATAATTATTGGTAATAAATATTGATAAAATATACAGAAGGGACAGATTTTATGTTAAAAGACAACTTACATCAGGTTCAACAAAATATAAAGGCCGCATGTGACAGAGCTCACAGAAGCTATAGTGATGTCACACTAATTGCAGTCAGCAAAACCAAACCTGTTGAGATGCTCAGTGAGATATACGATGAGGGCATCCGTGAGTTCGGCGAAAATAAGGTACAGGAAATGTGTGAAAAGATGGAGGTTATGCCAAAAGATATTCACTGGCACATGATTGGGCATCTTCAGACCAACAAGGTGAAATATATAGTTGGAAAAACTTCACTTATTCACTCTGTAGATTCACTGCATCTGGCAAAGGAGATACAAAAGCAGGCCATAAAGCATGACTGCAGCTGCGACATACTGGTTGAGGTCAATATAGCAGGAGAGACATCTAAGTTTGGCACATCACGAGATGAGGCTATCTCTTTAGTTGAAGAAATTGCTAAACTGGACCATATCCATATAAAAGGACTTATGACTATAGCACCATTTGTAGATGATCCTGAGGATAACAGACAATACTTTAGAGATATTAAGCAATTATCAGTTGACATAGCACAAAAAAACATAGATAATGTCAGTATGAATGTTCTGTCAATGGGTATGACAGGAGATTACACAGTAGCAATAGAAGAGGGCGCAACAATGGTACGTGTCGGTACCGGAATATTTGGAGAGCGCGACTACAGCAAGGCTAACTGATACTTTGCATATGCTATACACAAAATAAAAATAGAAAAGGAATATAGAAATGAGTTTCATAGATAAGATTCTTGACAAAATGAGTTTAAATTCTGAGGACGATGAGGAGTTCGATAACGAGGATTATTACCTCGATGATGAGGAAGAAGAAGAGCTTCCAAGAAATCCTTTCCGCAGAAAAAAAGAGGCTGCTGAAGAGGAACCGGCCATAAAAAGCACAAGGCGTGATACAACACCAAAGGAGAAGCCTGTTAAGACTACATCCAAGATTACACCAATATCAAAATCATCCAGAAAGCAGGTATCATCAGACATGGAAGTTTGCGTAATAAAACCAAGTTCAATTGAAGACGAAATAGAAATAACAGACACATTACTTAACGGACGTACAGTCGTCATCAACATGGAGGGACTTAATGTCGATGTGGCACAGCGCATCATAGATTTCACATCAGGCTCAGCATATGCCCTGCACGGTAATCTGCAGAAGATATCCAACTTTATCTTCATCGCCACACCACACGGAGTAGATATCTCAGGAGATATCCAGAGTCTCATGGATTCATTTGATCTCCCGGGTTCATCTTATTAAGCGGAGTCTCTAATCAGCTATGAAGAAAAATAAAACAAAAAAACAGATGTGTACAGCAGGCATCATTACATTGATTCTTGTAGCAATTGACCAGCTTACAAAGTATCTGGCCGTTATAAACCTAAAGCAATCGTCCACGGGTGTGTTTGTTCTCATTCCGGGAGTTTTCGAGTTCAGATACCTGGAAAACCAGAGTGCTGCATTTGGTGTTGATCTGCTTTCAATAATACAGAATATCTTTCATTTTACATATTGGTCTGAGAATCCATTGGCATTTTTGCGTGCCAAAATGATTTTTTTCTCAGTGATTACCATTGCAGTTGTTATACTTTTGTGTGTATGGTATCGCAAAATACCTGTCTCAAAACGTTTTAGACTGCTGAATGTTGTTGTAATACTGTTTGTTGCAGGTGCACTCGGCAATCTGATAGACCGTATTGTAAATAATTACGTGGTTGATTTCTTTTATTTTAGCCTGATTAATTTTCCGATATTCAATGTAGCTGATATATACGTCACTGTAGCGGCATTTATGTTTATCATACTCGGGCTGTTTTACTACAAGGAGGAGGATTTTTCCTTAATCTTCCCTGACAAAAAGCATGATGGAAAGCATGAAAATTAGTGCGGTATGCGCTTTTTTAAAGTGTGCAATATAGTTTTAAATAGTTACTAAAATAAAAAAGAGAAAGCTTCACTATGAATAGAGATACATTTGAAGTCCAGAGTGAACAGGAGGGAGAACGACTGGATAAATACCTAAGCAGCATTTATCCGGATATTTCTCGCTCCTTTTTTCAACGGATACTAAAAGAAAATCAAATATTGGTCAATGATAAGCCCCAGAAAGCAAATTACAGGCTAAAGACTGATGACATAGTAGATGTCACAATTCCTGATGCCGTACAGACACCTATTCTGCCACAGGACATTCCTCTTGACATACTCTACGAGGATGATGACGTACTGGTAGTCAACAAGCCAAAGGGCATGGTTGTACACCCCTCAGCAGGGCATTACAGCGATACTCTTGTAAATGCCATAATGTACCACTGCAAGGACTCTTTAAGTGGCATAAACGGCGAAATACGGCCCGGTATAGTGCATCGCATAGACATGGACACCACCGGCTCCCTTATTGTCTGCAAGAACGATGAAAGCCATATAAAGATATCAGAACAGATAAAGGACCATAGCTGCAACCGTATATACGTGGGCATTGTCTGTGGCAATGTAAAGGATGACGAGGGCACCATAGAGGGCGCCATAGGCAGAAATCCCAATGACCGCAAGAAAATGGCGATCAATGAGAAAAACGGAAAGCCGGCTGTCACACATTATAAGGTGCTTGAACGCTTTGGTGACTACACATATATGCAGTTTAAGCTTGAGACCGGCAGGACACACCAGATACGCGTGCATATGGCAAGTATTAATCATCCCTTGCTTGGAGATATGCTGTATTCCAGCTATTCCCCGACAAAAAACCGCTTCAAAGGCCTGGAAGGACAGTGCCTGCATGCAAAAACTATAGGGTTTGTTCATCCAAAAACCGGCGAATACATGGAATTTGATGCACCTTTACCAAAATACTTTGCCAATTTGCTTGAAGTGTTATATAATATAAATAACAAATAAATTGAATTATCACATAGTGATATAGTATTAATTATTTATATAAGGGGGTCTGAATTATGGGATCAAACGAAATTTACACAATAGGAAGAGAATTTGGAAGCCTCGGAAAACAGGTCGGACAAGAATTAGCTAAAAGACTTGGAATTAAATTTTATGATAAAGAGCTCTTACAGAAGGCAGCTAAGGAATCAGGACTTTGCGAGGAAATATTTGAGTCGCATGACGAAAAGCCTACAAACAGCTTTTTATATTCTCTGGTCATGGACACCTACACAGGTGGCTCTTATTCCACAGCACCGTTTCTTGATATGCCTCTGAATCACAAGGTATTTTTAGCACAGTTTGATGCTATCAAAAAGATTGCGGCAAATGAATCCTGTGTTATTGTAGGCCGCTGTGCAGATTATGCTTTAGCAGACGAGCCGCATTGTCTCAATATCTTCATACGTTCCAACATGGACGACAGAATTAAAAGAATAAGTGAAAGACTAAATGTCCCGGAGAACAAGGCTAAAGACATAATTAAGAAAAAAGATAAAGAGCGCTCAAGCTATTACAATTACTACACCAGTAAAAAATGGGGAGACGCAAGAAGCTATGATTTGTGCCTGAACACAAGCCAGATATCAGTTGAGGACTCAATCGAGCTTATACTTAAATACAGGGAATGCATGAGAAGTCACAATAAATAATTGCATAATAAATAATTGTATTGTTGTATAGAAAGCTATGGATTTAAAGCCATCGGAACTGATGCAAATAGAGGTTTCGGTGGCTTATTCTTGTATTATTATAAAAGGTATCATCGATGCATGCTTCGATGATACCTTTTGACCCTTTAATCATAATATTGTTGTACGTATCGAAATTGCAGGTATTATGCAAAAAATAAGCAGATGTATGTTTTTGTATAGTACTATAGTATTCTTTACGATGTTATTTATTCGTTAAACTTAGATTTAGCGAATAAATGTGTGCCGCAAAAAAATAGTACCGCTCCGCTTGCAGTACATACCTCGTCCTTTAATACACTGCTTCCTTTGTCAATGTCTGTTAATGACTGGAATTTTCCACATCTGTTATTTTTCAGATATTTTATATTATTATACACAAAAAGACGGTTGAAAAATTATCCGTCTTATATTATAATCGAGATAAAGAAAGAGTTGATCGGATATAAAACTTCCGATTGCCTCAGTAGATAAAAATCTTAATTAAGAAATAGCACTACTTTGGTCGGTGGGTGCTATTTTCTTTTATTGTGTCCATCTATGTATGCCAGTGCAGTAAAGATTACAAGCAACAGAGTTAATACTTCCATTGTGTTCATGATTACCACGCCTCCTCTCCATCCGGACATAAACTGCATGTCCTTCTGTACTAGGGGCCAACCGAAAAATCACACCCGACTCTTTCCCTATTCGATTATGAAGGTATTATAACAGATTGTGAAGCTCATCTCAATTACAAGCTTTGAAATTTCTATAAAAAGACGGTTGAAAAATCAGCCGTCTTTTATATTTGGAATTTATGATTTTATTATGAAATAGATAACACATCCTCCACAATCTGCTCTGCAGTCAGATGATTCTCCTTCAGTACAGCATCCACATCATACCTGTCAAGAAATTCCTTCTTCAATCCATAATTCATCACCTTCATATTGCTTGCACCATAGAATCGTGCGATTTTTTCACCAAAGCCGCCATCTAAAATACCATCCTCTAAAGTAATAACAGTATCATGATTTTGCTTAAGCTTAGTCAAAAGCGCCTCATCCAATCCGGTGATGTAATACGGATTGATTACAGTTGCATTGATTCCGGCTTCTTCTTTAAGAAGCTTCGCAGCCTTCTTTGCCAGTTCAAAGAAGGTTCCCAGACCGATAATCGCAATCTTTTCTCCTGTCTGAGCCACCTCATATCTGTTGAGTCTGCCAAAATCCTTTGTCACCCTTGAACCATCTGAAATCATCGGTCCGCCCGGCAGCTTTATTGCAACCGGATAAGATGTCTGCTCCATACTCCAGTCGAGCATGGCCAGATACTCTTCCTTTGTTGCCGGTGCCAGATATACCAGATTTGGAATATTTGAAAGCATCGGAATATCCTGAAAGCCTAAGTGTGTAACGTCATTCATTCCATATACGGAACCCTGATATATTACCATTGTAATCGGACTGTTATTGATGCAGACATCCTGTGATACCTGGTCAAAGGTTCTCTGTACAAACGAACTGTATACACCATAAAATGGTTTACCACCATTTACTGCGACACCTGATGCCAGTGCCACTGCAGTCTCCTCTGCAATACCTACATCGACAAACTGACTGCCAGCCTCTTTTCTCTTATCTTCTGTAAATCCCATAACAGTCGGCGTACCGGAAGTAATTGCAACAACAGAAGAATCATTTTTCATCTTTTCAAGCAGATATTCACAGGTCACAGAAGAATAATCCTCTTCCACATTGTCAAATAGCGGCTTTCCTGTTTCTATATCGAACGGACCGCTGTAATGCCACTGCTCCTTGCATTTTTCTGCAGGGGCATAACCCTTGCCCTTAAGTGTGTTTATATGCACTACAACCGGTTTAGTGCTGTCCTTGACCTCTTTAAATGCCTTAATAAGAGCTGCAACATCGTTGCCCCTGTCCACATACACATAGTCAAGTCCCATAGCCTTAAACAGATTGCATTCTGTCTGACCGTCAGTCTTTCGAAGCAGAGCAAGATTCTGATAGAGACCTCCATGATTTTCAGCAATCGACATATCGTTGTCATTTACTATAATAATAAAATTGCTTTGAAGCTCAGCAGCAAAATCAAGTCCCTCAAGTGCTTCTCCTCCGCTTAATGAGCCGTCTCCGATGACAGCAATCACATTGCCGTTTTCACCCTTTAAGTTCCTTGCCTTTGCAAGACCTGCAGCCAGACTGACCGACGTTGATGTATGTCCGACTGTAAAAAAATCATGCTCGCTCTCGTTTGGATTTGTATAGCCTGACACATCATCATAGTGCTGTTCAGACAAATACGCTTCCTTACGCC
>ERZ773136.3581-NODE-3581-length-11279-cov-3.183713_pt1 | contig 11279 bp, 8 predicted proteins | sample MGYA00580855_ERZ773136 | MGnify/ENA primary metagenome ERZ773136 (study PRJEB29015, sample SAMEA2737860) | human gut metagenome | biome: human gut; feature: human-associated habitat; material: faeces | place: China | collected 2012 ... | reverse complement strand
AGCTTACGTTCTTTGCCCAAATAACTGCCGAAGATCTCCATCGAACCCATTCCAACACTCAACGTGAAAAACGCCTGCGTCATCGCATCAAAGATGACATTTCCCAATCCACGTTTCTTCACATTTTCGAGGTTCGGGATCAAATAAAAAGAAAGGCCTTTACTGCTTCCTTTTAACATGACTGAATTGACTGCCATAACAGCCATCAATACGATCAATGCTAACATCATTTTCTTTGTAATATTTTCAATACCATTCTGTAAGCCCAGTGCGCACACACCAATACACAAGGCAACTACTAATAACATAAAAAACATCATTTTGCCTGGTGTCTGCATAAAGCTCTGATAATACTGTTCGATTTCTTTGACATTCGCCTGACGTAGTGTCCCCTTGGCACAAACGCCAACATAATAGATCATCCAGCCCGCTACCACTGTATAAAACATCATTAGCAGATAATTACCGCACAGTCCATACCAACGAAACTGATGCCATCTTCCTTTGCCACCGCTCAATTTACGCAATGCTGTTCCAATGCTCGCACCACTGCCGCGACCGATTGCAAACTCGCATACTAAAATTGGAAATCCAAGAGCAAATAAGCAGACCAAGTAGATCAAAATAAAGATTGCTCCTCCATTATTTCCGCATACGTACGGAAACTTCCATACATTTCCCAGTCCCACCGCACATCCTGCAGATACTAATATAAAGCCAAGGCGGGATGCAAAAGTTTCTCTGTTTTTACTCATTTTTTATTCCATTTCTATCATGTAATATTGTTCACAAACCTGTTATGTCAAGGAGTTCTCACAGTATGTATCTGCAATGAAAAATACATCCCATGGTCCATTATCTGCGAATACTACTACAGCTGAATCAAGCCTAATGACTGTAATAATAATGCAAATAGCAGAATTGGTGCAATCACTTTGATCATCGCAATATACAGATATTTTCTGCCAAAACGTTCTCCGTTAACAGTTACCTCATCAATGACCGTCTTAGGTTTCACAACCCAACCGATCAAAATGCATGTGAGCAGCGCCACCGTCGGCATAAAGCAATAGTTACTGATATAATCCAATATATCCAGTATCTGTCCTGTCGATCCATTTGGCAGTGGCAGCTCGAAATATAACTTGTTATATCCAAGACAAACAATGACACCACCTATGACTCCATACGTTGCCACAATAGATGTACTCTTATGTCTGGTCCAGTGAAATGCATCCATCAAACTGGAAACGATCGCTTCCATAACAGATACCGAAGAAGTTACTGCCGCAAAAATAACCATCAGGAAGAACAGCACTCCGACAACCGTTCCGGCTTTGCCCATTGCCTGGAATACCTTTGGCAAAGAATCAAACATCAGACCGGGTCCGGCGCTCATTCCTTCTGTCCCCATAAATACAAATACAGCAGGCACGATCATAAGTCCGGCAAGCATCGCTACCAAAGTATCAAAAATTTCGATCTGATTGATCGATTTCATCAAATTGACGTCTTTCTTAACATACGAGCCGTATGCAACCATGATTCCCATCGCCACGCTGATTGAGAAGAAAAGCTGTCCCATCGCATCCATCAGAATAACAAAAAATTCTTTGCAGGTCATTCCCTTAAAATTAGGAATTAAATATACTTTCAATCCCTGCAGACCGGTTCTGGTAACACCACTCGCATCTGTATGTTTGATTGTCAGCGAATACAATCCAATGCCGATAATCAAAAATAATAAAATTGGCATCAGGATCTTACTGTATTTTTCAATTCCCTTATTCACGCCATTAAACACAACGAACGCTGTCATTATAAAGAAAATAAACATCCAGATGATCGGTTGATATTGTCCTTGAATAAATCCCACAAAATAATCGTCGCCCGCTGCCGCTGATCCTGCACCGGTGACAAAGGTTGCGAAATATTTTATAACCCATCCACCGATCACGCAATAATATGGCAAGATGATAATTGGTACAAGACATGCCAAAACACCAAGACCTTTCCACTTAGGCTGAATCGCTGCATAAGCAGTAAGAGGACTCCGTCCCGTTTTACGCCCAATGGCGATCTCTGTTGTCAATAACGTAAAACCAAATGTCACTGCTAAGATCAAGTAGCATAAAATAAACACACCTCCATGATCCTTTGCCGCTAAATAAGGAAACCGCCATATGTTTCCTAACCCCACGGCACTTCCTGCAGCAGCCATAACAAAGCCGATCGTGCCGGTAAAATTTGCTCTTTTTTTGTTCATTTTTTCATCCTTTCCTTGTTCCATTTCGCCCTATACTATTATGTGGGCACATCATTCTATTCTAAAGGTTTACGTTCTACGTGTCAACAACCCACGCACCAGTTCTGCATCAGCATCGCTGATCTGTGTATGACCAAAGCCTGCTTGCTCCAAGATCCGCAGCATACGATCTCGCTCCTCTCCGGATATCACTAATAACCGCTGCTTACGAAGCCATGCAATCTGTGTTTCATAATTTGTTTGTTTCTGAAATGCCGGATATTTGTGCCCTATTTTACGGACATATCTTTGATAATCTGCAATCAGCCTGTCATTCGTATCCGCACGGTGATATGCAATACTGCACCGAAGTATGCGAATCATCTGGCGGACAGCAAGCGTGATCACAAAAATAAGCAGCAACAATGCAAGTACCCCAAGGGAAACTTTACCGGTTCTTTTTACCGCCTCTACTGCATCTGCTGTTCCTGTCGCACCGGCACCACCGGTATTACTCTGCGCAGTTCCATTGCTCCGGTTACGAAAAAGGCGCATAAACGCATTCCAAAGACTGACATCCGCCTCTTCCTGATCCGATGCCGGTGTAATATCTACTACATACCAGCCTTTATGGTGATCGTAAATTTCAACCCAAGCATGTGCATTTGCATCCGTGACATCTACCTGCACAACTCCGGTATCTGTAAGTCCGCGGTAACCCTGATAGTAATCAGATACTTTCTGATCGGTAAGGATCTTACCGTTCTCACCGATATCTTCCGGATCGATCGCATAGCCTTCCACATAACGAGCCGGAATACCACAGTTACGTAAAAGCAACGTCGCTGCACTGGCAAAATGCGCACAGTATCCTCTACGATTCTTTTTCAAAAAATACGAAACGAAGTCTTGACCATAAGGCGTTATACCCGGCTGATACGTATACGGTATATTATCCTGATAATACGCTGCCAGCTTCTGCACGATCTCAGCAACAGTTCCCGTCAAATCCGCTTCCTTGCAAAACTCATCCAAAACAGCCTTGCTTGAATCCGGCACCGTAAGCCAATTCGATATCGATTCTGTCTGAAGTTTACAATCTCGATCCAAACCGGAATACGTATAATAATCATATGTCTGGCTGCGACCGGGCGATGTTACCAGATCCGACTGAAGACTGTAATACGGCATATACAATCCCGGATCTGCTGCCACATTATCAACCTTGACGATTCCATGTGCACTGCCGGTTATATTTTTCTCAAACGCAGTCTTGGCACGCTGCTCCGTCCGCATATAAATTGCTTTAGCAGATTCCCAGCGATTCATGCCATATAAATAATCCTGTCCAATAAAACGGCGCAAATAAAATCGGTTTTCATTTTGCGGTACAAATGTGACCCGAAGATCTGTGTCATAATCCAGTCGCACTGCACTGACGCCGCCTAACTTACCACTGGTCAGACCGCCGGTATTATCATAAAAATTAAATAATCCGGCAATTCCGAGCACTGCGACATTCTGCATCGCATCTTTTGTGCTCTGTTTCCATGCGGAATCGGGATGTCTGTCGTGATAATCCTTCGATGGAACAAGCAAAGAAAACAGCACTGCACCAATCGCAACAACTGCGAGCAGACACGCCCCCGCCTGCAATTTCACTCGATAGGCAGACTGATAAACGATACGTTCCTCATCCTGTTTGTATCGGACATTGTCTGCTGCCTGCTTATAATCACCATTTTTAGCAATCGCCGCCGTCACGACAACACCCACAAAAAATTGCACAACATAAAACATATCCGGTTCCAAATGCACATACAATGGCAGGAACAGAAATCCAAAAACAACCAGCATCAGGAAACGGTATCTCATTTTACGGGAAACGAATATATTTACCACAACACTTGCTGCCACAGCAATATAACTCATTGCTATAGTCACTGCCAAATTGGCATCGGCGATCTTTTCGCCGTAACTACGTGTCGCATTAGACTGAAAATACTCTGAAACGCTTTCCATCAGGTCATTCATGACACTATAGAATCCGCTGCTCACATAACTTTGCATCCCAAAACCAACGGCGAATACAACGACCAATAATAATATATATCCGACATTTTCCCACCATTTACGGTAATACAAAAATGCCACATAAAGTGATGCCACAAGAGTTACAAGTTCTACGATCCAAGTCTGATAATCGCTGTCGATCGCTGACAACACGATTCCCATTCCACCCGCTGTAATACAAAATACCAGCAGCGCATTGACAAGCAGCATACCTATACGTGATTCCGTCTGTTGATCTAATGATTTCGTAACTAACTCAATGCCTTCCCACTTGTCCAAGCAGTCATCATCATAGTCAATCCGAAATGTTTTTCGTAATCGATCCAGAAGCGTCTGCCGTCCATTACCCATGAGAGATCACCTCCCCGCGCACACCATCTTCGTATAAGCCGATCACTGCATATGCCTGCAACTGCGGACGCAAGCTTTGCACCATTTTAGCCAGCTCGATATTGTCCGTCACCACAGCTCTCCGCAGCAAATAAATAAACTGCGTATCGATCTCTTCTCTCTTTTGGATCAAAACTTCGATAAAATCATATTCTAACGCATCCCACACGAGCAGACGAACCGGTGTATATTCTTTTAAGAACAACTTACTTAAGCCGTAAGCAAGCCCCAAAACCTCTTCTACTGTGTCCCTTTGTCCGGACAGATCAAGCACCAATACCACTTGGCTCTGTGCTACGCTTGTCCGCTCTTTGACCATAAGTGTTTCTTTCTTAGCGGAAAGTTTCCAGTGAATGTCCTTGATTCGGTCTCCCGGTCGATACTCCCTGACATCCGTTATTTCAGCAAAGTCATTTCCCTTTGCCTGACTTTCTTCCAATTCACTCATTCCCATCTGGAAACCGCTTTTCTGTTCTGATGCCTCTCCTGTCTCCTGCGGCATTACCGCGATCGCCGCCTCCTCAGAAATTTCCTGCTGCACCGATACAAAACCGAGCAGATCCTTGATAGCGAGCGTATGGATACAAAATTGCAGATTGCCACTATATTTGCATCTAAACGGTAACTCCATGGCTTCTTCCCCACGCAGGCGTACCGGTAAACACAGTCGGATCGGATCCTCTGTGTGATACAAAGTATTGCCAAGCGTTCCCTGCAATTCGCATTGTAAACTAACCCACGGAAACGCATTACTCAGTTTACACATAAAACGGCTCTCTTCACCTGCTATGACTTTCGGCTGCAAGGCAGATATGCGCACTGTAAGATATGGGGTCATTTTCCAGTTCAACCATATGGATACGACCGGCAGCAAAACAAGCAGCCATACTAACGATGCGACAACATAACTCTTAAAAAAGAAATAGAGAACGACCATAACGACAAACAGCAGAACATAACCCGCTATACGTAACGGATATAGTTTCCAATGTCGCTTTGATCCTTCTCTATTCATCCCATTCATCCTCCATGCGCCGAATTGCTTTATCACATCCGTGGTGCCTTCACCGTCTGCACAAGCTGTTCCATTGCCTGATCTACCGTAATACGCTCCGCACGTGTTCTGGCGCTCAGGCGCACACGATGCCCTAACACATCGCGCAATACCTTTTGTACATCTGCGGCAGTCACGAAATCACGCCCGGCAATCATCGCCATCGCACGTGAGATACGAAGCAATGCGATCGTTGCACGCGGACTCGCTCCCATCTCAAACAGATCATTTTTTCTAGTCTCTTCCACCAGATCTACAATATAATCATAAATACTGTCATGCACAAATATCGTTTCCGATGTGCTTCGAAGCGCACACAATTCTTCTGCTGACAATACCGGCTGAACTTTGGATAACAGATCGGCTGATTCGCCCTTCAAAATTGCCACAGCATCCTGATGTTCCGGATACCCCATTGAAACACAGATCATAAAACGATCCAGCTGAGATTCCGGCAACATCTGCGTTCCTGATGATCCCAGTGGATTTTCTGTTGCGATGACCACAAAGGGATTCGGCAGCGGCCTGGTTACACCATCTACCGTCGCATGATTCTCCTCCATAACCTCAAGCAAAGCAGACTGTGTTTTTGGAGAGGTTCGATTGATCTCATCTGCCAAAAACAGATTACAAAACACGGCTCCTGGGCGGTATACAAACTGCCGGCTCCCCGCGTCATACATCGAAAATCCCAGAATATCACTTGGCAAAACATCCGGTGTAAACTGCACACGCTTATAGTTCATGGACAGTGCTTTTGCAAACGTTGTCGCAAGCGTTGTCTTGCCAACGCCCGGAATATCTTCCATCAATATATGGCCGCCACTGATGATCGCTGCAAGAACCCGCTCTACCACGTTTTCTTTACCTCGGATCACCTGATTGACTTCCCGCTGTATCCGTTCCAGCTTATCCTGTATCTGCTTTTGATCCACGTGTTCCCCTCCTTTGTCCTGTACACAATTCTGTTATACGCTATTTATCAGCCTTTTATCTGACCTTTCAGATAGTCAATTGCTGTTTGCCAGCCTTTTATCTGACCTTTCAGATAGTTAATTGCTATTTGTCAGCCTTTTATCTGACCTTTCAGATAATCAATTGCCTTTTGCATCTGATTATCCGGTTTAAGCTTCCCATTTTTATCCTTCTGCCCCACCGTCGACTTATCCAATTCCACTTTAATATCCGGCTCAAGTCCGGTTCCATGAATATTGCGGCCGCTCGGCGTATAATATTTCGACGTTGTCATTTTCAACGCCGATCCATCCTGCAAGTCAAAGATCGTCTGTACAATCCCTTTACCAAACGTCTTGGTCCCGATCAATTTTGCTTTCTTTTTATCCTGCAGCGCCCCGGAAAACACTTCCGATGCACTTGCCGAATTGCCATTGACTAACACAGCCATCGGCACAGAAACATGTTTAACATCTTCCGCATAGAATTTCTCTGAAACGCCTTGTTTATCTTTGGTATAAACCACCATCCCCTTAGACATAACACGGTCTAGCATCGAAACTGCGGATTTGAGCAATCCTCCACCATTATCACGCAGATCTAAAATAAGTGCCTCCATTTTTTCCTTTTCTAAGGCATTAACTGCTGCGGAAAACTGATTTGGCGTCACTTCTTCAAATCCCGTGATCTGAATATAACCAATCTTGTCATTTAACATAGTATAGGAAACCGTGTCTTCCTGAATTTTAGCTCTTTTCACCGAAAACGTCAGGTAATCGTTTTCCCCGGAACGAACGATCGTCAGTTTGACTTTAGATCCCTCTTCACCCTTGATCTGCGCTAACACCGCTGAAAGATCCTTGCCGGAAACCCGCTCGTCATTGATCGCATAAATAATATCTCCCGCTTTCAATCCCGCTTTTTCTGCCGGACTGTTTTTCATCGGCTTAACGATCGTTATCGCACCTGTGTCCGTATTTTGGGTCACATATGCGCCAATCCCATAGAATGTACCACTAGTCTTCTCCATGATCTCCGCATATTCTTCTGCCGTATAATATTCTGCATAATCATCTCCCAGTCCATTCACGATTCCTTTGTATATAGAATTTTCCATCTTATCTTTATCGATGTCATCCAAATAGTACGCATCTATATATTTCTCAATCGTGGAAGCCTTTTGTTTAACTTCCCGCTTCATCGTACTATCTTGATCTGTGCGATTCCAAGCTGCACCGAGGTCGATGTAACCACCGAATTGACCTATGGTCAACGCAACCACCAGCATCATCGATGTGGTAAGCATTCCACACAAAAAACCTTTCAAAAATCGCTTCATTCTGTCTCCATTTCTTTTACTATCTTGATACATAATTTAATGGGTTCACATAGGATCCATTCGCATATACCGCAAAGTGCAAGTGCGGTCCGGTAGAGATTCCTGTAGAGCCGGACAATGCAATCGTCTGTCCTCTGGTGACTTTCTCTCCCACAGATACCCGCAGGGAAGAGTTGTGCATATAGTATGTATAAACGCCATCTCCATGATAAATTGCCACAAAATTACCCGCTGAAGCGGAATAGGTTGCTGTCACAACGGTTCCTGCCTTCGCTGCACGCACAATTGTTCCGGTCGGCGTCGCAATATCAATTCCTTTGTGATACGTGCTCGCTCCGGCTGTCGGCGCCGTTCTCGGGCCAAAACCGCAGCTGATCCGTCCTGCCGTTGCTAACGGCCAAATAAATCCTGATGTGCTCACCGCATTACTAGACGGTGTTTGATCTGTGGTCGTATCAGTGCCGTTAGGACCTTTGCCAGAAGGCGATGATTTTTGTGCTGCTTCTTCTGCCGCAATTTCCTGGCGTTTTTTTGCCAACAAACTCTCCACTTGATTTTCCTGTGCCGCAATCTTCGCATCATACGTGCTGATAGAAGACTCCGAATCTGCAATCAGATTGTTGTATTTTGTCAACTGCCCTTTCTTTTTACTGATCAATTGTTTCACGGATTGTTTTTCAAAAGAAAGCGTCTCTTTCGTTGCTACTAACTCATCTTTCTTTTCCTGCTTATTTTTCTTCGTTTTGGTAAGTTTTTGCTTGGTAGACTCATACTCTCCATACATCTTCTGATCATATTCGCTGATCTTACTGATATATTCGAGATGATTGTACATTTCAGACAAACTGCTGGATCCGGCTAACAACTCCAAATACCCGGAAGTACCGTCCTCATACATATATTTTATGCGCTCTTTCATCGTCTCATACTGACTAGACATCTTTGCAGTTGCCTGCGCCTCCTGAAGCAGTAATTCATCGATGTCAGACTGCACTAACTGAATCTGTTCTTCGTTAGACTTTACCTTATCCGTCAACGTGTCCATCTTTTTGTCCAACGTTGAAATATACTGTAAAATATTGCCCTTCTTGCTCTCACTGCTCGAAAGCGTTTCCTTTAACTCCGTCCGCTCCTTTTCAAGCTGCTCTCGTTTCTTGTTGGCTGCATCGATCTGCCCCTGCGTTGTTTCCGACTGTGTTGCCGCCTGCACTACCCGTGTCAGTGCAACCCCCGGATTGTCCAAAAATACTCCGCTTCCAATGCAGACTGCCCCTGTAAGCCACAGGCCAACCCCTGCTGCGATCCATTTATTTCGCTTTCTCATCTGCAATCACCCCGCCTTTCTGCTTTCGCTACTCATGCAAATGTTTTCTGACTGACAATGCACTTCCGATAAAACCAATTCCTACTCCAACTAAGAGTGACATCGGTATCAAGGTTGCAAACTCTTTCGATGGAGCCACAAAGGTTAGCCATTGTGACAATGCCGAAAAATGTTCTAATACAAATTGGATCACTCTCTCATACAATACCCACAATACTATGATCGGAATGATCGCTCCAACCAAACCAATAACCAATCCCTCGACCAAAAATGGTGCACGAATAAAGCCATCGGTTGCACCGATCATTTTGATGATCGAAATCTCATCCTTGCGCACGCGGATACCCGTCGCGACCGCATTATTGATCAGGAATACCGAGACAAGCAACAGCAATCCTATGATCGTTGCCGATACATAGGCAACAAGCATATTAGCACTGCTCAGGCTCTTTGCCACAGTGCTCGATCCGTTTACCTTACGGATTCCCTTCATTTCCTTGATCTGCTTAGACACTTTCGCCTGCTTCGATACTCTTGTCAGAGTGATCTCAAACGACGCTGAATCCTGCAGCGGATTTTCATCACCAAAAGTATCCTCCAAATTTTCTTTTCCCTGATACATTTCTTTTTGAAACTTTTTCCACGCTTCTGTCGGAGAAATATAATCCACCGTCTCCACACCATCTAACTTACGGATCTGCTCTCCCAGCGAATCAATTTCTTCCGGTTCGATTCCGCTGTCAAAAAACACCGTCAAACCAACATTACTCTCCACATTGTACATCATGTGCTGGAAATTGCTAAGCAGCGCATAGAACAACCCCAGCAAAAACAGACAGATTGCAATCGTTCCAATCGCTACTAAGGAGAAGATTTTATTTTGTACAATATTTTTGAACCCTTGTTTGATACCGTATCCTAGTGTTTTCATTGCACATATCCTCCCTGTATCTGATCGCTGATAATAACGCCCTCGTGAAGAGTGACAACACGCTTTTGCATTTGATTCACGATCTCATTATTGTGGGTAACGACCATAACCGTCGTACCAAGCCGGTTCATATCTTCCAACAGCGCCATAATATCCCATGAATTTTGTGGATCCAGATTTCCTGTTGGCTCATCTGCCAGCAATACCGACGGACGGTTTACCATTGCACGCGCAATCGCAACTCTCTGCTGCTCACCACCGGACAATTCTCTCGGATAGACGTCCGCACGATCCTGCAGACCTACCAATTGCAGCATACCACGCACATTTTTTTCGATACGGTCCTTATCCACGCCGATCACCTGTTGCGCCAATGCCACATTTTCAAACACGTTACGATCATCCAGCAAACGAAACTCTTGAAATACTACACCTAATTTACGGCGATAATATGGCATTCTTTTGCGTTTCATCTCTGTGAGGCTATTGCCCCCCACCTGTATTTCACCAGCCTGTAGAGGGATCTCTCCGAGCAATGATTTGATCAAAGTAGACTTTCCAGAGCCACTGCTTCCTACTACAAATACAAACTCACCTTTTTCCACTTTCAGGTTACAGTTTTTCAATGCCTCTGTTCCTGTATTATAAACAACATCCACCCCCGATAAACAGATCAGCGGTCCTGTCCATTCCTCTTTCCTCTTTGCTCTTTTTCTCACTATGATACCTCTTTTCTGCGTACATTTGAACGCATGCTTTCTGCTAATGTTTTCTACGTGCTTTATCTAATGCTTTTGCCCATTATTGCTTTCTCAAACTTCCCGTACCTCAAATCCCCCTACAGCCACCTATTGCTTATTATGTCAAAGAATACTAAGTATTTTGCAACCACAATATAGCGATTTCTGCCATCTGAGAACTATAGTAATTGCCTTGCCGCATTTTCGTTTTTAGTGATTTCTAGATTTT
>ERZ773136.3579-NODE-3579-length-11285-cov-3.251825_pt1 | contig 11285 bp, 5 predicted proteins | sample MGYA00580855_ERZ773136 | MGnify/ENA primary metagenome ERZ773136 (study PRJEB29015, sample SAMEA2737860) | human gut metagenome | biome: human gut; feature: human-associated habitat; material: faeces | place: China | collected 2012 ... | reverse complement strand
CTCCGGATAGATCTTTTGCCAGCCGCTTGCCCATGGCAGCCCTCTTCCACTGTTCCCTATGAGTTTCCATTATCGCCACGAGTATTGTATCTTTTTCGGCAAGAAAGCGACGCAGAGTGTCTATTTCGCCGCCAGGTATGATTGTAGAGTACCGTTGTCCGAGTACGCCGAGCATACTGTCCGTTCTCATGCGATGCGTATGGTATTTGTCCCTTTCCGCATCACTCCATCCTGCCGCAGCCTCGCCTTGCAGGGCAAGCCCGGTGACGTGGCGATGGGCGATGTGTATGTCCTCGTACATCCTCCACAGCCGTGCCACGCTGCCTTCCACTTCCCGCATCTGCCGCCGCTCATATATCAAAATGGCGATCATACTGCCTATGACCGCCACTAAGATGATATATCCGAAAATGATTTTATGCTGCAATGGCATTCGTTTCTTTTCCATACGTATCACTTCTTATCCTTTAAAAAAGCAAATTCTCACCACGGCAGACCTTGCAAGCTCGACCTGCCACAAGACTCAACAAAATCTTTCTATCCTTCTTCTCCCAACAGATGGAAGAGCATACAACACTTCCTCCTTTCTTTATCCGAATACTGTCCTAACAGCTTTTGGAAACAGTCGTCAGTACACCGGTTCCTCAGAAAGCAAGGACGGGACGCACACCGACGCTGCTGCCGTCCTTACGGTCCCAGTAACAGCCCACGCGACCATTGGATTGCACGTACCAGTACCGTGCGAAGAATTCCGAGTACTCCGAAGACGACCAAAACCACCTACCGCTTCTAAAATTATCCTTGCTGTCTGTGGCAATTTTCTCCATCCATGCGTTTAAAGCAGCGGGAACATCGCCTTGACCTGACCAACCGAAATCATCGTCTTGCGATGAGGCTTGTTCATCCGGCTTTGCCAAAGCCGTACAACCGCCCAAATTTTGCAGGATGTCCCACCACTGACCCGAGGCAGGAAGATACCAGCCGGTAGTAGTCGTGGGAACCGGGCAGGTCGTGTTGTAGCCGTCGGCGGCCTTGAAGGCGGGATAACGGTCGAAGTTTCCGCGATTGGCGCGGATATGCTCGCAATTGCCGTAACCACTGATGTCGCTGTAGTTCCGGGCTTTCGTCTCGCATTTCGCCAGATCCTCGTCTGTACCAAATAGTCCCCACGATTGGAATGTCGTAGCATTCTTCACAGCCATGACAAGACCGTGGACATTGCCGCCCAACTTATCTTTTTCTGCCTGACCGATGCGGCTCGGGTCGGTTTGGAAAACTATGCCTACCACATTGGCTGTCTGGACGTCGTATGCTTCGGCATAGTTCGGCATCAGGTTGCCGTCGGCGAGGAAGAAATCACCGACCTGCAAAATGTAGTTCCTTATGGTTTTTACTGCGCCGTCCACCTTGTATCTCTTGTAACTGCCGGTAGAAAGGCCGGACGGGGTTATGGTGAACTCCTTGCTTCCCTCGTCATAATGTCCTTCGATAGTCGGTGCGGGAGTCGCGTGATTCACCAAGTAGCGGTATGTACCATCGTTCACGCGCAGCGGCTGGGCAATGCCAGAGAATGTAGTGGCGGGTGACACGGCGTAATCAGGAATCCTCTCGTCGGTAAACTTGTATTTAACGGTATTCGGCATCTCGATGACGGCCAATGCCATACGATGGTTCATGGTGAAAGAGAGGTGGAGGGTGTTGTCTTCCCCTGTCGTTGCGGAGCCTTCGGCAGTCATCAAGTCGGAGGCGGTATATGCCGCATGAGTACTTTGGTCGTCCTGAGGCTGCCAAGCGGAAACCAACGGGGCGAAGAATTCCGTGTCGGTCAAGGCTGAGCCTGTGGGAGTGGCAGTCTTTCCGCTCATATCCGTTTAGTAGGGATAGTAGAGGTAGTAGTGCTCATCCGACAATCCCCCCACAAGTGTCGTGTTGTCCTTGGACTTCCACACGAGGTCGCCCGTGGCGGCATCCCTCTCTGCGGTCAGTTTCACGTTGGAATAGAGGGTTTGAGTGCCGTGCGTCACGTATCGCCGTCAGGCATGTTTTTCCTGCCGCTATGAACAACGGCGGGGGTATATGGTTATCCGGATGTTGCCGATGGAAAAAATCGGCTGGAAGAAGAAATAAATTTCTCGCAACGTTTCACAACAGCTTTGACCTGATGCTTTTCAACACACGCCACACCGTCATGCCTGAGAGCTTTATTCTCTTCCTAAGCAGATAGTTGGCAATCCGTTGCGCTCCCCATCTTCTTGTCTCACGCACAGATTAAGGATAATGGTTTCAATTTCAGGTGTTATCTTCATATTGGCAAGTCTTGATGAACGTTTAGACTTATCGGACAATTCCGACTTGCCTTGTTCTTTCTCGCAATTTATCCAACGGTATAACGTGGAACGGGTAATCCCGCACCGAAGGGCAGTTTTTGTCACAGAACCCGTTTCGACGTATAGCTCAAGCCATTTTTGGCGCATCCGTATATCTTCTTTCATGCAACGAAGATACGGATTAAGATTTGCCAACGAAAAGAAAAAGTGTAGCGTATCTATTGATACTTTGCAATTAAATACTACTCCGCTTTTCAGCCATCTCCTTAATACCAGCCTGTCAATCTACACATTGTTGAGAAGCCATTCATGATTAATATGATCAAAACAACCCTTAATGTCACCTTCCAGTATCCATTGTGGTAAACAGTCTCTACTCAACCATCTATGAAGTGCGTCTATTGCATCCGCAGTACTTCTAAACTTTCTGAACCCATATGAGTTCGCATCCGCTTCACTTTCAGTTATAAGTTCTAAAGCCATAAGATATATCCTGCACGGCTCTGTCCTTCATGGTTGGTATTCCCAAAGATCTTGTCTTGCCATTTGCTTTGGCTATGTTGACCTTCCTCAGCGGGAAGGCCTTATATCCTCTCCTTTTCAATAAACATATAGCTTCTATTTTCTTGGCATCAGTGTCCCACTTCATATGGTCAACCCCTGCCGTACGTTTACCTTTATTGGAAGTTACTTTCCTTATCGCCAATGCCTTGGCTTCGTAGGAAGTGGCAAGTAGGTACCGTAAGGCCTTTACCTTGTTGTACCTCTTTTCTTTGTGGGCCTTTGCTATTCGGACCTGCAGTTTTCTCACCTTACGCTCATATTTGGAAGAATCGATATCTTTTCATGTCGTGTTTCGTACGGTTAAAGATGCACACTCGGCTTTTGCCTTGCTCATTTGCAGTTTCTTCATTTTATTAAAGTTCTACAATCGTTTCACAAAGAATTACCCTGCGGAAGTCTGCCTGATTTCGCATGGGGTGATGTTTAAACCTCTATCCTCCGCATTACACAGAATCATTCACTTTCTCCGCAATCCTTTACCCGCACCACATTCGGCTTTTCTTGCAATTGGCTTACCTGCCTGACATAGACAGGAGAAATACGGGTTTACCAAGTTCCGTACAAGTAACTGACGCCCGACTTAGAGCCCGCCCCTCCACCGCCAGTATGATGTCCGTGTAGCCTTACATTCCCAAAAGACTATCCTGACTACCCACCTTTTGGCTATAGCTTATAAATATCCGTAAGCTATTTCTTTATTACGATGGTGTAGCGATTCACATATGTTACTCATATCAGTCAGCCTAACAGCCTATACATTGGATATTTCTGTAAAGGACTGCATTGTCAAGAGGGCTTCGCACTAAACCATGACTGGTAAAGCACGCCTCTTTAGACTACTATTGACAGAACAATAGGTTCAGGCACAGTGCTGAACAATTACTTGTACGACTTCTTGTCGCACGGAATACCTAAAGATACAAAAAGGCCAACTAATTCGCAATAATTTGGCTATGAATTAGTTGGCTAATTTTATATTATTTAATAAATACCCCTATTCAGTTCGATTAATGGAGCTGAACTATAAATTTGGACGTTTGCCTTCTTATACAAGATTGACATTCATTGTTTCCGCTATTGTTTTGTTTTCAATCAGCATTCAACTGTATCAACATGAACAGTCGTTTGAAAACTTGAAACTCATTTTCCAAAAACATAAATAATCAACAGATTATTAAAGGTAATCAGTTGGACTATACATTATCTCAGAAAATATATCTATTTGACCTTCATTATATCTTTCAACAGTCCCAACGGCTCATCTGTAGTGATAAAGTCGACTTTATCCCAAAAGTATTGCATGTCCTCTTTTTTATTAACCGTCCATACATTCACTTTTAGCCCCAAGGCATGGCAACTTTCAATCCAATCGGTATAACGGTAAAATTCAGAGAAGTGATAATCCGGTCCGGCACTACCCAATTCTTTCAGTTGTTGTGGAGATAAGTCCCCTTTCAGATAATATACAGGAGTGCTTGTGGGAGCCTGACGGATCAGTTCCTTTAATGCGTGAGACGAAAAGGTGATATATATCATCCGGGGTTCGAGTCCCATCTTCTTTATCATCGAAACGATCTCTTCAACAGCTTTTATCTCCCGTTCGGGTTTACTATGAGCTTTCAACTCCAGCACCAGCTTCAAAGATGTTTTCCGCTTAGCTGTTTCCAGAAGCTCTTTTAAGGAGGGTACGCATTCTCCATTCGCTAACCATAACCCGGTTAATTCCTTCAGAGTGGACTCTTCAACCTTATGCCCTTGAATAATCCCATCATGGCTAACCACCAAACCATTATCTTTTGTCAGCCAGACATCAAACTCCGAACCATAACATCCTATAGAATCCGCTTTCAACAAAGATGTAATGCTATTCTGTGCTGATCCTTGGGTTTTCCAGAAACCACGATGGGCAATCACCCGTGTTTGTGCCGAAGTATTGGCAATCATAAACATAATTGCCAATAAACACATTACCTTTTTCATTTTGTCCTTTCCTCTAATTGTTAGTTATATAAGAGCTGATTCTCTAGTATCCCGGATTCTGCACTAGATTGGGATTTACTTCTATCTGATCTTGTGGAATAGCAAGCCAATAGTTCTTGGGAGCGGTAAAATTACGAACGCCGGTTTCTTTCATGTCCGTAAGTTTATAAAAACTATCAGCGGTTTTTCCGGATAATGTCCAGGATTTCTGATAACGCATCATTTCAGTATGGGCAATTTTCCAACGGCGCATATCATGGAAACGTCTGCCTTCCATAGCCAATTCAATGGAGCGTTCATCATGTAATATTTCGCGCAACTTCTCTCCTGAAGGAATACCACCGGCTTTTGCCCATGAATCTGCAAAGGTAGGTAATCCGCAACGTTCACGTACTTTATTCAAATAGGACAGACTGGCAGTACTCAGTGTGCCGCTATATTCGAAATCCGCTTCTGCATAACTCAGATAGAGTTCGGCCAGACGCATATAAGGAAAGCACCAACGGTTGTAGGTTATTTGATCGGTAGTCCTATTATAGGTATCATATTTAGACACCCATTTCTGACAATAATAACCGTTGTCCGTTTGATACTCATCCTTGGCATTGCCATTATTCTGCTGCATTTCACCACGTCTGCATTTGAGCACTATTGTCTTTCCCTGCACGTCATAATTTCCACGATCAAAGCCAATAGAGGCATAAAAGCGCGGATCACGATTCCTGTGAAAACGTACCGTACTATCACCTGGTGCAATGGAATACGGATCAAGCTTCTTAGTCTCGGGGTCATCTGCCCAAGGTAGACCGTTCTTGGTATAATACCTACTCACACAATCCCACGTCGGGAATAAGGACCCTCTAAAACCTTTGGTCGAATAACTTGTAAATTCAACACGAGGAGCCATATTCTTGATACAGTAGGAAATAGTTCCCTGTTCAGCAAAGCCAAACAGGACTTCATTCCAGTTAAATCCGCTACCACTGATCCCATCACCGACAAAGGCTTCATGATAGTTTTTCTTCCCTTGCTCCAAGTCATTGGTCGAATTTCCATAAAGTTTGTAACCGTTCTCTTCGCAAAGGTCTATGGCCTCTTTGGCAGCATCCATCGCTCTCTTCCACTTTTCCCGGTCATAAGTCTGGTTAATCAGAAAAGTGCCGTCGGGGTTTTTAAAGTCGGAATAAAACTCACTATTCCCATTGACTAACGGCGAGGCGGCATAAAGCAACAGCCGAGCCTTGAAAGCCAAGGCAGCAGAAGAGGTAGCCCTGTTTCTCTTACTTGAATCCCATACGCCAGGAAGTAATCTAGCTGCTTCCGAATATTTATTGGCAATGAAATCGACACATGTATCATAAGGAGAACGGGAGGTCATCATCTCGGCCGGAGAACTTTCCATTGGTATTTCCTTGTCAATAATAACTATCGGTCCATAGTACTCCAGCATGATCTGATGATAATACCCGATCAAAAACAGCGCTTCACCTTTCCACCAGCTCAGGTTTTCGGGGGTAATGTCCGATACCCTATCCAGATTATTAAGCACATTATAGCAATTGCGGATACTTTCCCATACTGCTTTCTTCACAGCACCCTGCGGATAAGATTTTGCTGTATTGCTCCATAATGAGTAATAAGTCGTTGTTGGGGATTCTTCCCCATAAACCAGACTGCGGAAATGAAACCAGCGCGTTGTTCCTCCTTTGCTCGTTATGATTTCGTTTCCTCCGGTAAAATCAGGAAATTGTTGGGGATGGAAATAGTTAGGGATATTCGCGTAGCAAGACAGTACCATTCCTTCAGCCTGATATTGTGTCCGGTAGATATCATCCACGGTAGCAGTACCTTGCGGAACCACATCAAGAAAATCACATGATGCCATCATTAAACAGCCGATTGCCGACAGGCATAACTTTGTATATATATTTTTCATAACTTATTCTGTTCTTAATTAATAATGAAACTGAATCCCGATCTTGGCCGTGCGCTGTAGCGGATATTTCAAACCATTCCCACTTCCCATTTCAGGATCCCAGGTACTGAACGGAGAGAATGTCAGCAAATTAGTACCTGCTGCATACACACGCAGCCACGGGAAGAAGGAATAGCCCAGTTCGGCATTCTTCAGGCGCAGGAAAGCTGCGTTACGTAGGTAATAAGTGCTGGTTTGCGCATTGTTCGTGATAAATTCGGGTGATAATCGGGGATAGGCGGCACCGGCTACATTATTGCTTTCCGACCAGTGGTCATCAACGATATACTGTGCAATGTTATATCCTTTATGGCCCGCTTCGCTGAACGGATGAATATCGCTCATCATTAAACTGACTTTGGCCACTCCCTGGAAAAACAGAGACAAATCCCACTTTTTATACTTCAACGTTCCTCCAAAACCATAGATAATCTCCGGAATTTCAGGATTGCCGATAATCGTCCTGTCATAACCATTCACCACGTTATCACCATTCAGATCTTTATATTTAATATCTCCCACCGTATAATTTCCGAACGACTGTTTGGGAGATCTGTCTATTTCCTCCTGAGAAGTAAACAATCCGTCAGACACATATCCCATAATACTGTTTATCGGGTGTCCGATTCTTGAAGAATAGGGTTCTACATTCACCGGTTCGTCTATCTCTGTAATCTCATTATGTGCATAGGTCAGACTACCGTTCAGGCGGAGCACCCAATCTTTGCCAATTACTTTGCTGTATGCTACACTCATATCCACACCCTTATTCTTTACCGAGCCAATGTTGGCATAAGGCAGCATACCTGTCACTCCCATTGTTGAAGGGACGGACGAACGTTGCATAAAAATTCCACTACGGTCTTCCTTGAAATAATCAATGGTTATATCCATAGATTCAAGAAGGGTCATATCGACACCTAAATTCAGCTTTTTCGATTTCTCCCATGTAGCGTTCGCATTACCATAAATATTTACAAGCGGCCCATTCACGCGGGTACCGCTACCAGTCCACCAATCCAAATTATTATTCATACTGACTTCTGTTACATAGGGAAAGCGAGTGGCAAGCGCATCATTTCCGGTCAATCCATAAGTAGCTCGGATTTTCAGAGTGGAAACTGTTTTTTTTAACGGTTGGAAAAACTTTTCATTAGAAATAGTCCATCCTAGGGCAATCGCAGGGAAGAATCCGAAACGATGCCCGCTTCTGAAATTCTCCGAGCCATTATAACCAAAGGTAGCCTCAAGCAGGTAACGCTGACCAAAACTGTAGGTCAGACGTCCGGCCATCCCTTGCTCACGGTAAGGAAGAAGATCTTTTTCAGCTCCGCCGTCCTTCACTTTCTTGGTTTCTTTCATGTGGTAAACAAGGGTAGCTCCCACATCATGTCCACCAAACTGGCGTGAGTAGTCCAGCGCTCCCTGTAAAGACCAGACACTCTCTGTCGGATCACGCCCGGAATTGCTCTTCAGATAAGGTTCTCCCGGCTCACCGATAGTCGAAGTCTTATAAAGGTAGTTTCCCTGATCATCCATCGTATAGTCATCAGATACTTTATAGTAGAAAGGTACAATCCAATGATCCAGCCAGTTAAAACTGTAATTATAGAAAGATGCCAGTCCGGTGAGTTTTAACCCTGGTGTGACAAACTTCAAGTCCTGTTCGAGATTGAAAGCGGTCGTCATATAGACATAATTTCGTTCCGTATAACCTTCACTCAATTTGGCGTAAGGATTCGGCTCTGATTTTCCCACATCCCACGGATCATTGCTACCGTAGCGGATGTATGTATCCCCTGGTTCAGCAGGAAGTGTAGCAGGAAAACGTACGGGATTCCCATGCATGGAATAGGCGAACAAATTCCGGGTACTTGTTTTGGGGGCATGGTGGTAGAACAACTGCGTATTCATATTTAGCCCCACTTTCGTCGTAGAGGTAACACGGGCTGTCACATTACTCTGAAACAGGTATTTCTTGTTGCGCATACCCACATCAAGCTTATCTTCCTTGGGTTGCCGGATGATACCATTTTCATAGAAGATTCCAGCATTCAGGAAGTAATCCACATTTTTGCTTCCGCCCTTGATGGAGATATTCAAATTCTGATTAACGGCGAAGTCTTTGAACAACATACTGTACCAGTCATTGTTTGGGAACAGGTAGGGATTTGCATTGGCACGTGTTTTATCTATCTTATCCCGGCTATAGAAAGGCTCATACTCTTGGTTATTGGCAATAGCCTGATTATAAACGGCTTCATTATACATATCCATGTAAGTCGGGCCATCTGCCATTTTCTGCACATAGGTAGGCATGGAGAAAGTATTATCAAAGCGGATATCTACAGACATTTTCTCGGAAAGCTGTCCTTGCTTGGTAGTAACGATGATAACTCCGTTAGCCCCCCGTGAGCCGTATAGGGACGTTGCCGTAGCATCTTTCAGCACAGAAAACGACGCGATAGATTCTGGAGGAATATTGTTCATCATCGTAGCGTTGATTTCCACACCGTCAAGTATGATCAGCGGTGAGGTATTCGAACCAAAAGTTGATATACCACGTATATAGAATTTCGCCTCATCAGAGCCTGGTTCACCCTGTGTTTGTACGGCGATGATACCTGGAACGTTCCCGGCAAATGAAGTACTAAGATTACTGGATGTCATCTTCAGGTCTTCCGGCTTCACTGCCTGCACAGCTCCCACGAGGGATTCTTTCTTTTGTTTGCCAAAACCGACCACGACCACTTCATCCAGCATCATACTCCTGTCCGGAGTCAAATTAACGGAAATGAACTTCTTATCTTTTACCACTACCGTTTTCTTCTGGTACCCAACATATGAAATGGTCAATGATGCGTTCTTTGCCAACTGTATAGTGAATATACCGTCCACATCTGTTATAACCCCGTTCTGCGTTCCACTTTCCAATACGGTAGCTCCAATAACAGGCTCTCCGTTTTCGTCTCCCACATATCCTTTCATTTCTGCTTTTACTTCTTTTTGCTGGCTCTCGTCGATCTTTCTATTATCTGCCGCCGTTACAACGGAAACGGGAAATAATGTGAAGGCTAACCATAACAGGATGCAACAGCTTTCGCTGGTAAGGCATCCTTGTTTTACTTTACAGTTCATATATCAATAGATTTTTTGATTAGTAGTGTAGATTTTTCTCTGAAATACAGGGAGGTGTGTCGTAATGCACGATGTACCCTCTTTTTTATTCATTACTATACAACTCTGTTCATTTTCTTTTCTATTATTCATTGTGTGTGCAATTTATTTTATAATTATTTCTTTGACTTTATATAAATTACAGTACAAATTCTCAAACTAAGAATCGTTTATATATACGATAGGAAAACAACTCTCTCTTCCGCCCGAAGGCTGGCTGGCAAAAAAAAGTAAATACCTTGTCATACATCAAATTTAGTTGTTAATATATTTGCAAAATTACCCGGAACAACTCGGATAAAATATCAGAAAATGACCTGATATTATAAAATTTAAAGCAAAATACATATTACTAGTGCGATATGAAATCTTTAGGCAGTACTCCGAACTGTTTTTTAAAACAGCTTGAAAAATAGGAGGGGGTACTGAACCCTACCATGTAAGAGACTTCCACCACTCCATAGGTTCCTTCTTTCAGTATGGAAGCTGCCTGCTTCAAACGGAAAAGGCGGAGATATTCGTTCGGACTCATATTTAGGATTCCTTTCAATTTCCGGTAAAAGTTGGAACGTCCCATATTCATTGCATCCGCTATATCATCAATTTGCAGGTCCGTATTATCAAGATGGCGTAATACATACTCATTTAACTTGCTAATAAACATCTCATCGGCCTTTGTCTGCGCCATTGCATCTGCTTTGATAAAAGGAAATTCAATAAAGTGACGGCGTAATCTTTCCCGATTACTCAACAGATTTGCTACATTGGCACGAAGATACTCCATAGAAAACGGCTTTTCAATATACGCATCCGCCCCTTCTTCAAGTCCTTCGATTCTTGATTCCAGATTAGTTTTAGCTGTCAATAATATTACAGGAATATGACTATAGTCCAGATTTTGTTTCAGATGCTTGCATAATTCAACCCCGTCCATCAGAGGCATCATAATGTCACTTATTATCAGATCCACAGATTTCTGTTCAAGAACGTCCAACGCCTCGACCCCATTTTCCGCAATCAGTACATGATACAATGAAGACAATTGCCTGAACACAAAAGCAAGCATATCCTTATTATCTTCTACAACCAATATGGAAGCAACCTCTCTTTTATCTTTATCAGAAACTTCACGATCTTCATCATCATACCCAGGTTTCTTATGTTGTTCTTCCGAATCATCCGGAAGTGTCTGGTGTAATATTGGAATGGAAAGAATGAAACGGTTACAATCTAGCTCCCGGTCCATCACCAGCATACCTTGA
>ERZ773136.3567-NODE-3567-length-11315-cov-3.830728_pt1 | contig 11315 bp, 7 predicted proteins | sample MGYA00580855_ERZ773136 | MGnify/ENA primary metagenome ERZ773136 (study PRJEB29015, sample SAMEA2737860) | human gut metagenome | biome: human gut; feature: human-associated habitat; material: faeces | place: China | collected 2012 ... | reverse complement strand
AAGCACCAACCTCGCTCTACTCCATAATAATCCTTTGCGGTTTTTCTTCCCGTCTTACTGAGATTGGCAATAAACTCTATCAGCGGATATTGCATCTCTATCAGATTAGCCGTACCGGAAGCCCAATAATTTTCTTCGAGATTAATATTGACTGTATAGTTACTGCTCCAAGGCGGAAGCACACTTTCGTTCCACAGGCCCTGCAAATTGGCCGGGACTCCCGAAGTACGAGAGCTAGATATGAGCAAATAGCGTCCAAATTGAAAATAAAGTTCCTCTAAATCTGGATTTTGTTGCTTACAATCGGTATAAAAAAGTAACTGTTTGTCTGTCGGCAATGCCGCAATATCATCATCTGTATTTCCTAAATCGAGTTTTACACGGTCGAAATAATATTTATAGTCTCTAATATGTGCCTCTCGCAAAGCATCATAAGTTTTACCGATGGCACACTTCATACGTTTTTCTACATGACTGCGATAATTACGCCCCTCTTTAACCGGATCCTTGTCAAAACCATTAAAACTCGTAACATTCGCTATCAAAATGAGCACTTCTGTGCTCCCGTCAATCTCGATACGACTATCCGAATATCGATTCTTTACACTCCCATCGACACTCAAAACCCTCACAAGAGTCTTAAAGTGAATGCCTCTTTCCGGATCATAGCGATGCTTATCTTCCGCCTTATAATAAACCGGGAACGAATGATAAGCCGCATAACCTTCAACAGATATTTCATTATCGGCCACCTGCGAGCTATGGGGTAACGGAGAATCGAATGAAAGCAACGCATGAATTCCTTCCTTATTTTCAGATTTCAAACGAATGACAATCACCGAATCGGGAGCCGATGCAAAATAATCGCTCGTAAAAAGTTTTCCGTCCTTCAAGTATTGCGTTCGTGCCGTAGCATTACCAATATCGAGCCATCGGTGGTAATCAGAAATACCTGCTGTATCATCAAGATATTCTATCGTCAATGTTCCAAGTGGTTGATAATTTTCGCTGTAATGTCCTTGTACCTTGTATTGAGCCTTATCTGCTCCTTCATAATCCTCATTATCCAGTAAAGCTCTGATTTCGGGAATAACATTAAAAGCATCGGGAGAAGAATTTTCACTTTCGGGTTCTCCTGTATCGCTAAATGAAATCTTATCTTTTTTTACACCGCCATATAAAGTCGCTCCCATCGTCCCATTCCCTATAACGAGAGCCTCTTCGAAATACTCTGCCGGACGATCATAATGCAATTTCATATTCCCGGCAAAAGTAACTAGGGGGATAAAAAACATACACAAAATAATCCAAAAAACTTTCTTCATCACCATAACTTTATATTGAATAACTTATTTCTAAATTTCTCTCCCTAATTTTTATCCTATAATTTTTTATCCCGTAATCGGTACTCTATCGAATCTCCGTATAAAGTTTGAAGTCCGACCAATTCCTGTTTCAATTTCTCGATTATACTTTCATATCCCGACTTATCGAAAAGATTGTTCATTTCCGTGGGATCAGTTTGCAAATCGTATAGTTCCCATTGATCGATATCGTCATAGAAATGTATCAATTTATAACGTTCTGTACGAACGCCATAGTGACGTTTTACCATGTGTTCTGCCGGATATTCATAAAAATGATAATAAAGAGAAGATCGCCAGTCTTGCGGATGCTCGCCCCTCAATAACGACATCAATGAAATACCTTGTATATCATCGGGAATCTCCACACCGGCCAATTCGAGGAATGTCGGGGCATAATCTATATTCTGCACCAATTCGGTAATATCGCCTCGCTTTTGAAAACCTTTCGGCAAACGCATAACAAGCGGTGTTCGCATAGACTCTTCATACATAAACCGTTTATCAAACCAGCCATGTTCCCCCATATAAAATCCTTGATCGGAAGTATAGACAACCAACGTATTATCCAATAACCCAGCCTTTTCCAAATAGTCTAACACTCGTCCAACATTATCGTCCAACGACTTCACGACTTTTGCATAATCACGCATAAACCGTTGATATTTCCATTCAACCAGCTCCTTCCCCTGTGGATTCTCCCGAAAAAATACATCAGTTATAGAATCATATACCGCATCATAGGCTACCCGATCTTCGGGAGTAAGCCGTTTTATCTTACGTCCATAGGCTTTCTTCAAACGTGACTTCATTCCCTCACGATACATTTTCGTATCATAAATAATATCCATGTCTTTTGCAATACTCATCGTTTGCGCAGCAGCCGGCCGCCGACCCTCGTAATCATCATAAAAATTATCGGGCATTGAAAACTCTTTATCTTCATATAACGTGAGATATTTCAATTCAGGTAGCCAGTCGCGGTGAATAGCCTTATGATGAATAAACAAACAAAAGGGCTGCTCCTTATCACGACCTTTCTCCAACCAATCTATACTTTTGTCGGTAATAATATTAGTTAAGTAACCCTTTTCTCGAACCGTATCATTATTCATCGTTATAAAATCGGGATTATAGTAATCGCCCTGACCGGGAAGAATTTCCCAATAGTCGAATCCCGTAGGCATACTCTCTAAATGCCATTTCCCCACGATAGCGGTTTGGTAACCCGCAGTCTGCAAAAGTTTAGGCAGCGTCTGCTGCGAACCATCGAATACACAAGTCGTATTATCGGTGAACCCATTCGCATGACTGTGTTTACCCGTAAGCATACACGCCCTACTCGGCCCACTTAATGAATTCGCTACAAAACTATTCGTGAACCGAACTCCGTCCCGAGCAATTCTATCCAAGTTAGGAGTTTCGATATAGCGAGTATCATAACAACTCATCATTTGTCCGGTATGGTCATCTGTCATAATATAAACAATATTATAACGAGGAGGAACTTTATTTTCTTTCTTACATGACGAAAAAGAAAAAACAACAGTAGTCGCTGCTACTCCCGTTAAATAGGGAGAAAAAGATTGGAATAATGTTTTCATAGAATCATTTAAATATTAAAAGGTCCTGTATTTATTATATTAAACAACTATTTCTTATTTCCGTGAAAATACCGAAACAACTCTCCATAATCCAACATTTTGTTTCTGCTTTCATTGGTACTTTCTTTGCGACAAATACAAAACGAACTTTATATAGAGTTTACTGTTATATTTGACTTATATATAATTTTGCCAAAGATAATATTTTTTCTCAAAAAGATATAAATCGAAAGTAAACGAAAGTTATTTAACCATTTCGATTTATTTATGACCTTGATTTCTATACTAATCACAAAAAACAACACCCTAAAAGTTCGAACTTTTAGGGTGAGTCATTTATTATAATAAAATTATTTCTTACCTAATATCCTCCGCCTAACGCATGATAAAGATTAATAACTCCCTGTATCTCTTCAAAACGATCGGATACGGCCGATAACTCGGCATCCAAAAGAGTCTGGCGTGCGGTAAGTACTTCTAAATAGTTCTGTGAACTATGACGCATCAGTAGTTCGGAACTCCTGACTGCCGATTGAAGCGAGATAATTTGCTGTCGATCCAAATCCAATCGTCGGCGTGCAACTTGCCATTGTAACAAAGCATCATTTACTTCTGTTCCAGCATTAAGAAGTGTCTGGCGGAAAGTGAGTAAAGCCTCCTCTTGTCGAGCTTTTGCAACTTTCAAATTAGCTATATTCTGTCCTCTGTTGAAAAGCGGTTGTACCAATGCCCCCACCGCAGAAAACAACCATTCCCCCGGATTAGAAATAATAGCTCCGGCTGCATTCGTGCACTGCACGCCATTGCGGAAGCTGTTCTCCTTGCCCGCAGCATCACTTACCGGCTGCATTCGTCCACCCCGCCGAACCACTTAGCGTAATGGCAGGATAAAAAGCCGAATAAGCCCGATTTGTCGTATAAAAAAATTCGGCTAATACAGCTTCGCTTTGGCGTACGTCTGGACGTCTCTGCAACAACTGCAAAGGTACTCCTACCGATAAAGTATCGGGAAAGGACTGCATATCCAATGTCGAACGATCTATCCTCTGAGGAACTACTCCCAATAAAGACGATAAAGAATTTTCCACCTCAGTAATTTGCTGTTCTAATGACAATAAAGAAGCATCGACCGACAATTTACTTGCTTCGATTTGAGCAACAGCCATTTCAGTAGTTTGCCCCGCTTTTTTCAAAGCCTTCATAACGCGTAAATTCTCTGCCCATATCTCGGCCGTTCGTTTACTAATATCGAGTTGCTTATCCAACATCAACAGTGTATAATAACTATTTGCGATCGTAGCGATCAACTGAGTCTGGACGGCTTGCTTATAAGCTTGACTTTGCTCTAACACAGCCTTTGCCTCTCGTTTGGCATTAGTGAGACGTCCGAATATATCTAATTCCCAATCGGCCGATGCAGCCAAATTATACGTCTTAGTCGGACTATTTCCTTCTATACTCTTGATTGTTCCCTGCGGAGTAAGAGAAACGGAAGGCAAATACGCCAACTTAGAAGAGGTCAACAAAGCTTCTGCTTCACGCACTTTCAACCGAGCTATATTCAAATCGGTATTATTTGCTATTCCTTTTTCGATAAGCTGCTGTAAAACCGTATCGGTAAAAAGTTCTTTCCACGAAAAATCAGCAAGCGACATCGTATCTTCTGTCATTGCCGGAACTCGATACAGACTATCGACTCCCGATAATTCAGGACGTTCATACGTCCTATATATGTGGCAACCGCTCAATCCGGTCAATAATAACAAACCTATAATTATCCTTTTCATATCAATGATTCACAAGTTTATTTATTTTCTTCAATTTTGGGTAACTTACGTTCCGGCATTAATCTTTCTTGTAAAGTTTGGAATACGATAAACAACACAGGAACAATAAACAATAAAGCTATCGTACCGATTAACATACCACCGACAGTTCCTACACCGATAGAAATATTCCCGTTAGCTCCTACACCCGACGAAAACATCATAGGTAACATACCGAATATCATGGTAAGCGAAGTCATAAGGATCGGACGTAACCGAACCTGAGCTGCCGAGATTGCCGCTTGGGTAATTGTCATACCATGCCGACGACGTTCCGAAGCATATTCTGTCAACAAAATCGCCGTTTTCGCCAACAATCCTATCAACATGATTAGTCCTGTTTGCAAGTAGATGTTATTTTCCAAACCAAACATTTTAGCAAACAAGAAACTTCCGGCCAAACCAAAAGGAACGGAAAGAATTACCGCGATGGGAATGAAAAGACTTTCATATAAAGCACATAAAATCAAATAAATAAATACAACGCATATCACAAATACCAACGTAGTGGTACTACCCGACGATGCCTCTTCCCTAGACATTCCTCCGAACTCGAATCCGTAGCCTTCGGGAAGTGTCTCTTCCGCAACCTCTCGAACTGCCTGAATAGCTTGTCCCGAGCTGTACCCTGCCGCAGGTGTGCCGTTAACACTAATAGCCGAAAAAAGATTAAAACGAGACAGCGTTTCAGCCCCATACACACGAGTCAGTGTCAAATATTGACTAACCGGGGACATTTCTCCATCTGAATTACGGACAAACATATTATTTAATGCTTCCGTATCTAACCGAAATTCCGGTGAAGCCTGCACCATCACTCGATATAATTTCGAAAAACGGTTCATATTCGATGCATAGTTTCCTCCTATATATCCCGACAAAACATTCAGCACTTCCGACGGCGATACTCCGTTACGTTTGCATCGGGCAGCATCTACCTCGACCAAATATTGAGGGAACTTGGTATCGAACGAAGTCGTGGCACGCGCAATTTCGGGTCTGGCATTCAAAGCGTCGATCATCTGACGCGTATATTTCAACAAATCCTCAATCGTACCTCCCTTTTGATCCTGTACATAAATTTCAAATCCACTGCTCACGCCATAGCCGGGAATCATCGGTTGTGCAAAAGCCATAATCTGTGCCGAAGATATATCGTCTGTACGTTTATATATTTCATTGATAACGGCATTTATTTCATCTTCATCACCCGTCCGTTCGTCCCAGGGTTTCAAACGAATGATAAACATACCGTTCGATGCCCCTTGACCGCTAATCATACCATTACCTGTCACCTTAGAGAATATACGAACCTGAGGAATATCCTTGATACGCCTGTCGATTTCGTCCATTACAACCTTAGTTTGCTCCAAATTCGTTCCGGGAGAAGTACGTACATCTACAAAAATAGTTCCCATATCCTCCTGCGGCACAAGTCCGGTTTTCGTCGTTTTCATCAAAATAAACAATCCGGCGCCAGCAATTACCAACAATACACCAGCCAACCATTTATGTTTAAACATAAAAAACACGCCTGTTTTATATTTCATCACGATACGATGAAATGCCGTATCAAATGCCATATGGAAACGAGAAGAAAAACTCATTTTGCCTCCTTTCCCAATCACGTGAGGGGTCATAATCAAAGCGCACAATGCCGGACTTAAAGTCAACGCATTGACCATCGAAATCGCTACCGCCACTGCCATAGTGAGACCGAACTGCGTATAAAACGTTCCGGTCGTACCACCAATGAAACAAACAGGTATAAACACTGCCATGAAAACAAAAGTGGTCGTAATCAATGCAGACGTTATACCACCCATTGCATCGACGGTTGCCAAATAGGAAGATTTATATCCCTCATCGAATTTAGCCTGTACAGCCTCGACCACAACTATCGCATCGTCGACCACCGTCCCGATTACCAACACCAGTGCGAACAAAGTCAACATGTTCAGACTAAAACCAGCCGCATAAAGGAAAGCAAACGTACCTATCAGAGAGACAATGATAGAAATAGAAGGTATGAGCGTCGAACGCATACTTTGCAAAAATACATACACAACAAATATCACCAAAAGGATAGCTTCGACCAATGTTTTTATCACGTTCTTGATAGAAGCATCGAGAAAGTCTTTGGAACTCATCAAATCTACCAACTCCATACCCTTAGGCAAAGATTTTGAAATTTCGGCTACGACTTTGTCTACCTCCTCGATAATCTCATTCGCATTCGAACCGGAAGTTTGCGCAATCATGCAGTTAGAGCCGGGATGTCCATTCACCTCTCCAATATAAGTGTAAGTACGGGAACCCAGCTCTATCCGAGCAACATCTTTCAATCTTAACACTTCTCCACTGGCAAGAGACTTGATTACCAAATTTTCATAATCTTTCTCATCTTCATAACGCCCTCGGTATTTCAATACATATTGAAACGTATTTTCCGACTCCGCACCCAAAGTACCGGTAGGAGCCTCCAAATTTTGTTCATCGAGAACCGTCGTTATATCTGTCGGAACCAACCCGTATTTTGCCATCTTACCCGGATCGAGCCAAATACGCAATGAATAATCGGCTCCCATCACATTCACCTCGCCGACGCCAGCTATACGAGAAAGACGGGGCTCAATATTTATTTTCAAATAGTTGTTCAAGAAACTTTCATCGAATGAATTATCTGGACTATAAAGAGCCAATGCTTTAATATTGCTCGTCTGTCGTTTACGAACCGTAATTCCACTCCGCGTAACCTCGGCAGGCAAAAGCCCCTGGGCACTAGCTATACGATTTTGTACATTGACCATCGCCATATCGGGATCTGTACCCTGACGAAAATAGATTGTAATTCTCGCAGAGCCAGTATTCGTAGATGATGAAACCATGTACATCATATTCTCCACTCCGTTGAGAGCTTCTTCCAAAGGTACGACCACACTCTTTTGCACAGTTTCGGCATTAGCCCCCGTGTAACTGGCCGAAACACTAACCGTAGGAGGAGCTATCTCCGGGAATTGTTCTATGGGCAACTGGGAAAGACCTATCAATCCAATAATGAGTATCACGACGGATATAACGCCCGCCAATATGGGGCGATCTATAAATACTTTTATTTTCATGGCAACACGTTATTCTTGGGTCGTCTGACTTTCTATTATCGTTCCCTCTCGTACTAATCCGGCTCCTTCGGCAATAATGACATCTCCCGAATTAAGACCCGATTCTACGATATACTCTGTACCGTTATTCAATTTAAATACCTCGACCGGAGCAGATTTCGCCTTTCCTTCAACAACTTTGTAAACGAATACCCGATTTTGTAACTCATAAGTGGCCGTCTGAGGAATAACGATACAATTTTTTCTTACCGTAGGAATAAGAACCGTCCCGCTTCCACCGTTACGTAACAATCCGTCAGGATTCGAGAAAGAGGCTCGCAAACTGATTGCTCCGGTACTTTCATCGACGGTTCCACTAATGGCATCAATCTTACCCTGTTGTACATAAGCCTTACCATTGCTCAATGTAAGTTCTACGTCAGGCATTTGCGACATCGCCTTTTGCAGAGAACCATATTGTTGAAGCAAGTCGAGAATTTGATTCTCCGACATGGAAAAATAGGCATACACTTCTTGATCGTCAGACACCGATACCAAAGGTTCGGAAATAGTACTACTCACCAAAGCCCCCACCCGATAAGGAATCATACTAGCAACACCGTCTACCGGACTTTTAACCTCTGTATATGAAAGATCGTTACGAGCATTTGTTTCTTGTGCTTTCGCTTGGGCCAAAGCCGCTTCTGCTTCGGCTAATTCATTTTTTGCCGTTTGAAGATCAAATTCAGAAACGACCTGTTCTTTAAAAAGTTCGGCCTTGCTTTCAGCAGAAAGTCGAGCCGTAGCCAACTTGGCTTCGGCACTTTTCACATTAGCCACAGCAGTTTCAAGAGCTGCTTTATAAGGCACTTGATCTATGATAAAAAGTGTTTGTCCCTTATGAACGGCATCACCTTCGTTTATCTTTATTTCGGTAATAATTCCGCTTACTTGCGGACGTACTTCTACAAATTGGCGTCCACGCAGTGTCGCCGTATATCCCGACTTTAAAGTCCTATTTGTCGGTTCTACGGTAATTGTTTTGTACATTGCTGTGCCTTCTCTTCGTTGGGATTCTTTACATGCCGAGAGCATAGACAATACAGCCATAGCAATAATAAATTGTTTCATTTTTACTGTTTTATGTGATGATTATTTAATTTGCGATTAATCTTCGTTACCCCGAAAAGTAATTCTCAAATTTATAAATTATATTGCTACCAGATAAACATGTATTGATAAACGACTAAAAAGTGATGCCGAACAGCAAATGATGACAATTGACAAATTCACAAGAAAGCTCTACCTTTGTCATAAAAGAAATTTTTCAACGACTACTCTCCCTTCAATATAAACCGACACATAAATGAAAATATGAGGCAGACTCGTATCAGTACATACATAGATTTACTTTTTTGTTTGGTTATACTACCAGTGATTATCATGTTAGCTCCTGTGGAAAAATGGATCATACACCACACCTATTTCATGTTAACATTGATCGTTTACTTATATGCCCTTTATTTTACTTACCGCAAAGCCAACATACCCTCACTTTTTTTAAGACATAAATTCGGACAAGTTTTTTTTCTTATAGCGGCTCTATTGATAATCACATGGGGACTCAGCCAGATACCTATTCCAAAAGACAAGTTTTCCACTTCTTCTCTGGACTTGGGTATACGACAGCACATGCGAACACAAACCGTATGGTTTTTCTTTCTCATCGTCACCGGATTCAGTCTCGCCATAGAACTGACATTCGAACTATTTCGCCAAATTCTGTCCAAACAAGAAATCGAAGCAGAAAAGAATAAAGCGGAATTGGCTCTTTACAAGGCACAAATCAATCCTCATTTTCTATTCAATACACTCAATGCATTATATGGTTTGGTATTGACCAAATCCGATAAAACAGAATCGGCATTCATTCAATTCTCCAACATTCTCAAATATATGTATGCACAAACTACATCAGAAACCATTCCCGTTTGTAACGAGATAGATTATATTCGCCAATATGTCGATTTACAAGCTCTCAGACTAAATAAACATACCCACATTTCTTTCAAAACGCAAACCGACGATGACCAAGCTCCAATTCCTCCTATGATTCTTATTACATTCGTGGAAAACGCTTTTAAATACGGTACATCTTCCGATATAGATTGCACTGTACTCATCAGAATTATAGTGAAAAACGGACAACTCCTTTTCGAAACAGAAAATACGGTCATGAAAGAAAAAAAGGAAAAGACCCCTGCTATCGGCATCGAAAATTGCCGCAAGCGATTAGAATTGCTCTATCCGGGTCGCTTTAATTTAACGACTGTCCAAGAAAACCGACAATATAAAATCAGACTAACTATTCGACTACAATGAAAAAATTTTCTTGTATAGCTATTGACGACGAGCCCCTTGCTTTACTTGTCATCACTCAATTTTGTGAGCGGTTTGGAAATTTGGATCTTTCGACATTCAGCGAACCTCGTATTGGGTTGGAAGAGATCAAACGACACAAACCCGATTTGGTTTTCCTCGATATAGAAATGAATAGTATCAACGGACTGGATATCGCTCACGCTCTACCCAGAGAGTGTTGCTTTATATTCACCACTGCACACGCTCAATACGCACTCAACGGATTCGACCTCGATGCCGTAGATTTCCTACACAAGCCGTTTGCTTACGAAAGATTTAAAAAAGCTGTCGAGAAAGCCATTCGCAGAATAGAAACAGAAAAAGTCCCCGAGAATATCGTTATCAAACAAGAATATGCCAACGTAACAATTCCCATTAATGACATTCTATATATCGAAGCGATGGAAAACTATACTAAAATTTTCCGGGAAAACGGGGGATACATACTGTCCCGAACGAACATGAAAACGATTCAAGAAATTTTGCCCGAAGAAAATTTTCTCCGCATTCACCGTTCATATATCGTACCTATCGAAAAAATCGAAATGTTTTCCAAGAAAAAAATAAAACTTATCGGGAAAGAAATATTTCTCCCCATAGGAAGACTTTACGCTAATCACATATATGACACACTTATCTCTCGAAATTCCGGGCATATTTTTCCAAACCCATAAGAATATAAGATAAAATACGGAACGAGGAAACGGAAACTACTATGGAATAAGCGAATAAAATCTGATATGCACCTATTAAACGCTCATTATCTTTTTTATAACAAAAGCATACATTTTACAGGTATTTTATTTTTTGTATAGAATCATTATCTTTGTATGGAAACTAATTATTTATACCCAATGAAAAATACATGCGTTTTTCTCACTATTTGTGCTCTATTCGCAGGTTGTCAGTCGAACAAAAAACAATATTACGAAAAACATCTCGTTTTTCCCGAAGGCTCGACAATCGAACAAAAAGTCGAAATGGCAGCACACCTGACAC
>ERZ773136.3566-NODE-3566-length-11317-cov-3.645978_pt1 | contig 11317 bp, 6 predicted proteins | sample MGYA00580855_ERZ773136 | MGnify/ENA primary metagenome ERZ773136 (study PRJEB29015, sample SAMEA2737860) | human gut metagenome | biome: human gut; feature: human-associated habitat; material: faeces | place: China | collected 2012 ... | reverse complement strand
GCCATTTGATCTTTGCAATTTCCTCTTTATGCCGGAAATATATCCCTGAGGAAAAACCGACAGATATAATATAAATATATACGGTCTCCAAGTCGTAAAGCGGATTTCCCGTAATGCAGTATGCCAAGAAGAACACTTGGTAACACAAGGAAAATATCAATACGCATTTTGTCTTTTCCGAAAGACAAAACATATTCTTCGTACTTTTCAGCGCAAGCTGTATCGTTTGTATAATGGCCGACAGAAACAGCGATAAGAAGACCGAAAAGCCGATAACGCCCGTTTCGCACAATAACTGAAGAAAAACGTTGTGCGCATCTCTTAAAACAGAGTCCTGATTATAAAAATTTACGACTTCTTTGCTGAATTCACGCCATCCAATGCCTAACACCGGAGATTCCTTGAAGAAATTCCACGCGATTGCATATAGTTTAAACCGTCCGTTCGAAATGTCGGAGACCTCGTTTTCCGTCAAAAACATGGCCGTTATTCTCTCAAACGCAGCCGCAATGCCTTCTACGTAAAAGGAAAGCGCATACAGCACAAGCGACATGCTGCTTAGGATAAACAGCACCGTTACCAGTTTATTGGCAAAAGCCCCTTTCTTTCCGATGATATACGTAACAAGTATTGCAAACACCGAAAAGATAAGGACACCCCGTTTCCCGGTCAACACAAGCGAAAAAAGCACCGTTAACACGAGCAACACTTTCCAGAGTATATTCTTGCGGGATCTCATAAAAAGCAGTGCAAAAGAGGCACATAATGCGATCGCCATATAGATTCCGTTCTGACTGTAATGATTGGACAGACCGACCGCATGATGGTTTTTTTGCACTTGCTCATATAAATGCGCTCTTTGACTGGAATCAAAATTCGGATATATATGGGCCATATAAAAATCGGTGTCAAAATAGAACCATAATGTTGCTATCACATGCACAAGTCCTGCCGCAAGAATGCAATAAAACATAATATGTGAGAATTCCTCATCATATTTCATAAGTATGACAATCAAAACAAGAACGGCATAGCGGACAATATAAGTAAGATTGCCGCTTATGTTTTCCGTCGTTACAAGCATCATCAAAAGAGTCAGTATCAGTAACCACTCGACCGGCTGTATTTCTGTTTTGGGCAAACACAGCTTTTTGTCTGTCATAAAGTATGCAAACAGCAGTGCTACCGCAAAGCCCTGAATGACAAGCGTAGAAGCGGACGACGCGGTAAACATGAATATGCTCATCAGTTTTGTATGATAAACATTAAAAATAAGAAGAAATGCCGATATCCATAACATATATGTATGCCGCGCCTTAGGAGCTTGAATGATATATTTATCCATATCTGCATTCCTTTCTTTACTATTTTTTAAGTTTTGCAACAAACTTTTTGACCGTATAATACAATCCGAGCTTTGCCAACATGTTCCGTAGAAACTTATTTGTTCTGACTTTCAAGGTTATAGGCGTCCATTTGCGGAAAAGCTCCTCCGGCGGCATAGAATCCACATCCCGGAAAAACGCCTGCCTTTTCGGATCATGGGAAATACTTTGAAGCATTTCCGTCGTGTTGGTACATGCGCTTTCCGTATTGCCTTCGCAAAAGCGTATCGTATTCTGTATCTTTTCAAAAATTCTTTCCGCTTTCTCCGATTGGAGCATTACGAAAGTAGTTCCTTTATTATCATCAAAGTCCCGGTTTATCTCTGCTACGGAAAAGCAATCCCAAAGGGTAAAATCGCTGCATCGTTTGATTTTCTTGAAGCGGCAGGCTGAACAAACCGGGCGGCAGATCATATCTTTATAAAATAATCTTAGCATAGGGTCATATTCTAAACCGTTATGGTACAGACATACCTTATCCTTGTACAAGCTCATAGCGGTATGCGTGTAGCCCGCGTATTTATCCCGGAATAAAACTTTATCAAATTTGCCGAATTTTTTCTTTTGGTAATCGATATATTTTTCAAAAACAAGCGGCGACGGAATACCGCGGCATACGACATCCACCGTAATGAGGTCTTCACCGGCATCCGGCAAAAAATTCATCAAGCCTGCGACCTGACAGGGCGTACCCGAAAACAGGACTTTTTTCCCTTGGAGCAGGTATTGTTGTATTTTGAGAAAAGTATCTCCCAAATCGCTTTGCGCGTATTTGGAATTTCGGAATAAGGCAAGCTGTTCCGTGTTATAAGCCGGCATATGACAGACACGGAAATTCTCGTCCATTCCTGCGCCGAATACAACTCCGCCGTTTTGAAGGACATATTCCGCAATCGCCGTAAAGGCTCCGCCGGAGGTGCTCTCGCGGCGGATACGGTCGTCTTTGTGCTGCACAAGAAAGACCCGTCTGTTGTAATCGCCCGTCTTTGGTTCCGATCGTACGGGACAGACCGATAAGCACTTACCGCAGCGGATACAGGTCTTATCGTCTATATGCGGATAATAAAACCCTTCGCTGTCGCTTTTCATAAAAAGGCATTTTGCCGGACAAACACAAACACAAGCTCCGCAGCCGCTGCAATCGTTTTTCTTTATCAAGTCTGTTACATTACTGCTGCTCATAAATCCGCCTCATTCGTTTTCCCATCTCCGCCGCATCGTATCCCGAAGCAATGATTTTATCCGATACATTTTTTCGTCCATATGTTTTGGCAAGTAGTATTGCCTTTTTTGCCCATTCAGCCGCCCCTGCATCAAGCGGCATAGAAACGGCACGGTCTGTGAGCAGAATCTCGTTTGTTATGGCATCCGAAAACAAGCACGGCAGATCGGCGGCCTGCGCCTCCACACCGGCAATCGGCAATCCCTCATGGAAAGATGGAAATAAAAACAAATCCATTGCCTGGTAGAAGCGGGCGATATCGGTTCTCGAACCCATGAATTCAACATGTTCCGAAACGCCCTTTTTTCTTGCATATTCCCGAACGCTCTCTATGGCGTCGCCTCTGCCCAAAAACAGGATAATGACGTTTTCTTCCGATTTTACCGCTTCGGACAGAATATCCACCATAAAATAATGGTTTTTCTGCGGAATAAAGTTTCCTACATGCCCGAACACCAATTTGTTGTCCCATCCGAATTCCGCACGCACTTCATGGCGCACCTTTTCGTTGTAGGAAAACAAAGCCGTATCAATACCGTTTTTTACGATTTGGACTGTGTTTAAATATTTTTCTCCATACAGCCACATAGCCGCTTCCGGAGAACAAGCAAGCTTTACATTTGAGATCTTTCTTACAAACGGCCGGAACAGAAAATGAAAAACATCCGCTATCTTTCCGCCAACCGAAGCCGTGTTGTGCGAATGCGCGATAATTTGCTTAACCCCGGCCATCGAGCAAACAAAAAAAGCCATCGGGTTTGCGCACGAATTCTTATGAATATGCACTGCGTCATACTTTTCTGTTTTTAACAGTTTGTATAACGCAAAGCAATACGGCAGAACTGTTTTTTGCGCAGGCAAGCGGTGAACTTTTACATTTTTCTCCTTTAAGAACGGAAGCAGTGCGCTGTCTTGATATGTCGTCACAAATTCAAACACTACGGCATTGTTATCGGTATGATTCAATAAGTTTCTCTGAAAAGAAGCAATGCCGCCAATGCTTTTAGTCAAGCTGAGATGCAAAATCTTTTTCTTGCCCATTGCAACTTGCTCCTTGTAATATTTCTTTTTCTATAAAATCATAACTTTGACCGACAAATGACAGGATCTTACGATCTACCCTCTCATAATCAATATCCTTTAAAACGATATCGTTTGCTTGGCAAGCGTCGGTTATCAATCGGTCTTCAAGCTCGGTCATCCTCAAAAAGGATTCGATTCTTGAATTTGTTCCGTGTTTTTTGGATCGAAAGCGGTCAAACACAAAAAAGTTCTTGTTAAATATCGTTGAAAACGCCACCGCGTGAAACGAATCCGTACAGATATATTCCGCATTTGAAAGAAGTCCCAAAAACTCGTTCGGTGAGCACGAGCAGACCGGATAATCTATCCTTTCGTCGGACGCAAGGTATGAGTCGTTGTGTACCACTCCTAATACAGGAAGCCCTGTAACAGCGGAAAGCTTTTTTACAAATTCGCGGCATTTCTTTCCTTTGCCGAGAAAATATGTAAAAATGTATTTTTGCTTCGGGCAGCATGAAAAATCCTCAAGCATGCTCCACCTCTCTTTTGTAAGCAAAAAAACAGGATCGCAGACCACATAAGGCGTTTTTCCCGTAATCTCTTTTACCAAACGGCAGCCGCTGTTTTCACGCACCGAAACCGAAGACAGGCGATTCAAAAAAGTCCTTGCCTTGGCTTGATAAGCCCGATCCAATTCAGAGATACCGAAGCTGGTTGCATAGGAAACCTTAGGTATATTATCCGGCACCCAACTTAGCGTATAATAGTCCGGAAATATGTTGTCCGGCCGCCACAGCTGGTCGCTTCCGACCACAACTGCGTCATACCGGTCAGCCATCTCCGTCAACTGTGCTAACGAAGACGCACTTTCGGCTGACAGCTTAAAATTCTTTCGGAATTCATCGAATTTCCGCACGCGTTCGCGATATCTGTTCCCTAACTCTCGGTAATTGATCTTTTGCAGTAACTTAAGATACATCATGGGAAGCTTTGAAAAAAGCAGACCTGCTTTATGGATATTGCGAAAATAGTATTGTCTTTTTTTGGCGGAAAGGTATGGTTTCAAGCCTTCGGCAGATATAGTATCACATTCGACGCCCTGCGCGCCGAGGTATTCCTGCAAAGCATAAGCCTGCAGGATACTTCCGTAATTGTTGATAAAATAACACGATACTATTCCTAATTTCATCGGATAAACTCCCTTGCTTACAGATTCGCGATCATCTTCACCGTCTTCTGCGCCGTTATTTTGAAATCAAACTTTTCGGCTGATCTCATACATTCTTGTTTGATATCCTTTAAATCTTTACATTGCCTGTACGCAAGAATTTCATCTGCAATTCTTTCGGGATCCCTGTGCTCTACCAGTTTTCCGCAAATACCGTCTTGTATGATCTCCGAAACAGCGCCGACATTTGCCGCCACAACCGGCTTTCCCAAAGCCAAATACTCTGCAAGGCACAGACCGAAGCCCTCCCATTTTGAAAACAAAACAGCAACATCAAAAGCGGCAATATATTCACACGGATTATCTACCCATCCGGTAATTTTCGTTTTATCGAAAACATGGTTCTTTTTGAGGGCAGTGATAAAATTTTCCTTTTGTTCTCCGTCTCCGACCCAAATAAAACGTGCATCGGGACATTTTTGGGCAACACATCCGGCCACCTCCGCAAAAAGAAGCGGGTCTTTCTGCTCTGACAAGCGCGCGGCACAGCCGATAATAAAATCCGTTTCTTTATATCTTAGTGCCGCTCTTTCCGCTTTTACGGCTCTGCATTTTTCTAGATCGATACCGTTAAGAATGACCTCGATTTTATCTTCTTTACAGATTTTATTTTTGATCGCAATTCTTTTCTCATATTCCGAAATGGTTACAATCCTATCCGTTTTTCTTGCCAAAATTTTCTCTAATAAACGATAAAACGCTTTTTTCTTAGAGGATACCGCCATATCAAAGGCCCAGCCGTGAGGGTTATATACCACTTTGCAGCTTAATTCCATTGCAGCTATGCGGCCTATCGCGCCTGCCATGGAAGAGTGGCAATATACAATCTCCGGCTCTTCTTTTTTGATTATTTTCCGTATTTTGAAAGCCGCCTTAAGGTCTTGCGAAAGCGATATGTTTCTCGGCACATCCACATCGTATATCGTACAGGCATTTTCCGGCAGCAGTGCTTTGTTATATTCCGGCGCGCATATCAATACCGTTTTATAATTCTTATAGGTATGTTCGATCAACATTCTTGTATAGACTTCCACACCGCCGCCGTGAACAAGGGCAATGTGTAATACTTTCCCATGCCTGTCCACCTCAGAACACTCCCTTTCCGGAAAGCACACGCCGGACTGTGGCGAAAAAGATCTTCGTATCGAACCTTAAAGACCGGTTTTCTATGTAGTATAATTCCATTTCCTGACGTCTGCCGTCCGTATATCCCACGTCGTTTCGGGCATAAGCCTGCCAGTATCCGGTAAGTCCGGGTTTTACGCTGAGCAAAGTGTTTCTGTCTTTTCCGTACAGCAAGGTTTCTTCGTCCAGAACAGGCCGCGGCCCTATCAGACTCATATCATTTTTGATCACATTCAAGATCTGCGGCAATTCGTCTGCCGACGTCTTTCTCAATATGCTTCCGATTCCTGTAACGCGCGGATCATTTTCCAGCTTATACTCCTTTTTATATTTTTCCAATTCCTCCGGCGTTAAAAAGTCCTCTAATTTATCCGCATTGACCTTCATCGTTCTGAACTTATACATATAGAAAGGCTTTCCGTCTTTTCCGATACGGACGGACTTGTATAATACCGGACCGCCGTCTGTGAATTTGAGAACCACAGCCACCAAAGTATATAAGATCAAATATATCGGCATGGCAAGTAGCGAAAAGAATAGATCAATGCATCTTTTCGTAAAGCAATATGCACTCTTTTTGCTTTTTACCGTTTGCTTCTTCGCAATTAAAATACATTCCGTATCTTGTCTAAGCTCAGGCATATTTTCTCCTTTCGTTTGTTTTGAAAACAATACTTCACTTTGTTGATCTGCGATAAATCTTTTTGTTTCACACGACTCTAATACTTGTATTTTGAATAACCGCTGTAATAGTTTTTATAATATCTGCCGTATTTGCCGTATTTACCATATCGGCTGTATTTGCCGTACATTTCCGTTTTCGGATCAACGTTTTCAAGCATGATGCCAAGTATTTTGGCGTCCACCTGTTCTAAAGAATGAACCATTTGTTTGATATCATCCACGTTGGAAAATCCTGCCCGAACGGCAAGAAGATAACCGTCGATTTTATCGGCAAGAACCGTTGCATCGGTAACCACATTGACCGGCGGCGTATCGATGATGATATAATCGTAGTTTTTACTGCATTCATCGAGCAATTTGCTTACTCTCGGTGTAGCAAGAAGCTCTGCCGATGAACTGCTGACATTACCGGAAACAATGATATCAATACCAAGGTCGGCATTCCTCACGATCTCCGCCATATCGTTTATTCCGGCTAAGTACTCCGAAAGCCCTTCTTTTTTATCCATGGCAAGATACCGTGCAATTCGCGGTCGGCGCATATCCGCATCGATCAAAAGAACTTTTTTCCCTGCCTGTGCTAATGTTTTTGAAAGATTGATACCGCATGTACTTTTTCCTTCGGAGGCAATGGCGCTGGCAATCACAATCTTTTTGCAGCTGTCTTTGGTCGGTAAATAAAAAATATTGGTTCTTGCCATACGGTATGCTTCCGAAACAGCAAAAGAGGTATTCTCACTCAATATAAAACGATGTGCAAGCTCGTTCGGATCTTTTAAAGAGTTTTTGCTTCGTTTGTTCTTTTTGGAAAGGATCTCTTCGTGCGGAGGGATAATGCCGATAACCGGAATTTTGAAGTTGTTTACAATTTCATTTCTTCCGTAAACGGTGGTATCCATAGAGTTTGCAAGCAAAATATAGCCGCAGGATAAAATAAAACCGATGGCAAAGCCGATGAATGCATTGCGGGCTATGGGCCAATTGTAATCATCAATATCCGGCACCTTCGCCTCTTCGATCACTTCTACGGAGGCCGCCTTCACGATTCTTATAATTTCATCCGGCACGATCGCAACGATCTCATTGACGATATCCGCAGCCATTTGCCGGTTTTGTGAAGTGGCTGAGATATAAAATGCCTCCGTTTCGTTAATGGCGCTTCCCGTAAGCAAACCGTTGATCTTCTTGGCAGTCAGATCCGGGTATGTACCCCGCAGTTTTTCGGCAACCTGTTCCAATACAGGATCCGAGCGAATGATAATCAAATAGGTATCTACCAAAGACTTTGAAACGGTCAGGTCTCCGGTCGTGATGTATCTTTCATCATTTTTCTCATTATAAACATAGAGCTTGGCTGTCGCGGTATATTCCGGATCCACAAAGCAATAGGTAAATCCGCCAAACGCCACCATTCCGATAAGCGAAGCGGCAATGATCAACAATATACTGTGCCATAAGGCAAGGAATACATCCTTTACAGTCAAATTCATTAACAATCAAACCTCCATAGTTATCCTGCAATCAAAATCCACAAAGACGCACTTTATGGACTTTGATTGCAGTACTTTCCAAAGGGAAGCACTGCATAAGCTCTTAATTAAGCTCTACTGTGTAATAGGCACTACACGTCTTGCCGTCTTTGGTATAACGGACGTAGACCGCATACCAGCCGGCATTAGTTTGTTTCCAAGAGCTGCCGTCTTTCGGATTTGTGTATTGCTGATTCAAGTATTTCCCGTTAATATCCGAGAATGCCGCAGCAGCCGCAGAGAAATCGCTCCAACCGGAAATATACACATCCTCTGTGCCGATATACGCAATCGTCACTTTGGCAACATCAAACCCATTTGCGTCCAACGTTATTTTGCTTCCGGACGCAACGGCAAACGGCGCGTCTGTCGGCTGCGTATTATAATCTTCAACGGTAAAGGTATAATACTTTGCCAATGTCTTATTTAAGTTTTCATCGAAATACTTTATAAATGCGACATAGTTGCCGTCCGTGTCGAAGGTCTTCGTGTAATCACGGGTGTCAAGCACCTTGGCATATCCGTTGCTTCCGTTTACATCCGGATATTGTTTACCGGCTTTTATAAAGTCATTCCAAGTGATGTTACCTGCCTTCAACGAAGCGTCTCCGACATATGCAACACCGACCGTAGAAGAGACATCGCCTATCAGCTTCAGAGTCTTGGTCTTTATGTTATACGAAAGAGTCGGCACTTCAAAGCTTACGGCATCTTTGACCGTAAAGGTAATGTAATCCGCCGTTGTGGTTCCGTCCTCTTTGGTATATTTTACAAACGCAACGTAGTTGCCGCGTGTTCCCGGCGTTCTCTTGGTAAAGTTTGCATAGACAGCATAGCCGACCGAACTGTTCAGATCGGTATATTCTTTGCCTGCGGCAACAAGTTTATCCCAGTTGATATTGTCCGCATCAAACGTTGCACCGCCGACATACACAATTCCGACTCTGCAGCTTGTGCCGGATTTTTTAACAAGCTTGAGCGCGCTTCCGTTCCACGTAAGATACGGAACCTCCGGCTCTTCCGGTTCGGGATCGGGTTCAACCGAAGATTTTGTAAACTTCGCTGTATAGGTCTTGTCGGCCGTTACATTTTCAATTACAAATTCTGCCGTGTCGCACACCTTTGTATCGCCGTCGTACCAACCGGCAAAGGTGTAGCCGTCGCCAGCTGTTGCGGTAAGCGTTATGCTTTCGCCCTCGGCCACTTTGCCGCCGCCCGTAACCGAGCCGCCACCGTTTGCGTCAACCTCTGCCGAAATCGTGTAAGATACAGCGTTCTTTGTAAACTTTGCTGTGTAGGTCTTGTCAGCCGTTACATTTTCAATCACAAATTCTGCCGTGTCGCACACCTTCGTGTTGCCGTCGTACCAGCCGTCAAAGGTATAGCCGTCATTTGCAGTTGCGGTGAGAGTTATGCTTTCGCCCTCAGCTACTTCTCCGCCGCCGGAAACTGTGCCGCCGGTTTCAACTGTGGCTGTTACGGTATAAGTTTTCGGTTTTGAACCGCCAATGTTTCTGTTGTCGCTTGCCCAATCGTAGTTAAGCAGGTTTTCGGGTGCGCCGACAATCGTGGTGTCGGTTTCGTTTAACGTATAAAAAGCGCCTGCTTTGCTTCCCGACTCCGGCAGAGATGCATTTGCCCAGCCCTCGCCGAAAATGAATGTCGTTATAGGTGTATACTGTGCGAAATTGGAAATATCTGCATCCGCATTTACAGTAAACGCGCTTAAATCAAGAGTTGTAAACGCCGTACTGTTCATGCCGCAGTATTGGAACATTTTACCCATATAGGCAGCCTTTGATGTATCAAAGCTGTTGCCAAAATCAAGGGTAAATGCATTACCGGAATATCCGCAGCTGTTAAACATATATTCCATATGCTTTACATTGGATGTGTCAAATTTGTCGCCGAGATCAAGCGTAAATACTTCACTGCTATATCCGCATTTCCTAAACATAAAACTCATATCGGTAACTTTTGAAGTATCAAACAGATTACCCAAATTAAGCGTAAATACGGTGCTGTAATATCCGCACAAATCAAACATTAATGACATGTTCGTTACATTTGATGTATCAAATTTGTCGCCCAAATCAAGCGTAAATACTGTGCAGCCGTATCCGCAGCGACTAAACATAGATGTCATGTTCTTTACTTTTGAAGTATCAAATTTGTCGCCCAAATCAAGCGTAAATACCGTGCTACGGTATCCGCAGTCTGCAAACATACGTGACATATCGGTAACCTTTGAAGTATCAAACAGATTACCCAAATTAAGCGTAAATACGGTGCTGGAATATCCGCAGTCATTAAACATATTCGACATATTCGTTACATTCGATGTATTGAATTTGTCGCCGAGGTCAAGTGTAAATACAGTGCTGGAATATCCGCACTTTTGAAACATCCCCGACATACCGGTAACCTTTGAAGTGTCAAATTTGTCACCTAAATCAAGCGTAAATACTTTGCTACCGCATCCGCAGTCATAAAACATTTTCGACATATCCGTTACATTTGATGTATTGAATTTGTCACCCAAATCAAGCGTAAGTACGGTGCTGTAAGATCCGCAGCTTCCAAACATATATACCATATTCGTTACATTGGAAGTATCAAAATTGCCGCCGAGGTTAAGTGTAAAGTTAGGACTGTTATATCCGCAGTCATAAAACATTTTCACCATATTCGTTACATTTGATGTGTTAAATCTGTCACCCAAATCCAGTGTAAACGCCGTGCTGTGAGATCCGCAAAAAGCGAACATACTCGACATATCGGTAACCTTTGCAGTATCAAATTTGTCGTCCAAATCAAGCGTAAATACTGTGCTGTAACGTCCGCACGAATAAAACATATATGTCATATCCGTTACGTTTGATGTGTCAAACTTGTCACCTAAATCAATCGTAAATACTGTGTTTTCTCCGTCTATATCACCTCCGCATTCATCAAACATATACGACATATCCGTTACGTTCGATGTGTCAAAATTGTCACCCAAATCCAGTGTAAATTTATCGGATTTGCTGCCGCACAAATCAAACATATGTGACATATTTTTTGTACCGGATGTGTCAAGCATTTCAAATCCTGTTATACTGTCAATACGGCTTCCGTT
>ERZ773136.3564-NODE-3564-length-11326-cov-2.862213_pt1 | contig 11326 bp, 10 predicted proteins | sample MGYA00580855_ERZ773136 | MGnify/ENA primary metagenome ERZ773136 (study PRJEB29015, sample SAMEA2737860) | human gut metagenome | biome: human gut; feature: human-associated habitat; material: faeces | place: China | collected 2012 ... | reverse complement strand
AAGGAATTCAATGTTACAAGAGAGCGTATAAGACAGATTGAAGCCAAGGCTTTAAGAAAGTTAAGACACCCAAGCAGAAGCCGCAAGCTTAAGGATTATCTTGACTAATCAATATCCAGAAATATATTTAAGGATAGAATTCAATAATAAAAACATGAATATAGATTTCTATTTATGATTATGTCGGGATAAAGGATGATTTATATAGTATAATAAATCAACAGGAAAAATGCATGAACAATATTATTAATATATCAGAAAGACTGAAATGTGTTGCCAGTCTTGTTAATAAAGGTGCAAGGGTGGCTGACATTGGCACGGATCACGCATATCTTCCTATATATCTTGTTCAGAACGGGATAAGTAATAAAGTATATGCGTGTGATGTAAGAAAAGAACCACTGAGGCGTGCAAAGCTTCACATTGATGAATATGGTCTTTCAGATAAGATAACTACAAAGCTTTGTGATGGGCTCAAAGGGATTAATAAAGGTGATGTTGATACAGTAACGATATGTGGCATGGGTGGAAAGCTCATGAAGAATATATTAAAAGCAGGTATAGACAAGCTGGGGGATAATACACAGCTTGTCTTATCTGCACAGTCAGAACTAAAGGATTTTAGAAAATACCTTCTGGAAACAGGCATAGATATTAAGTCAGAACATATGCTTTTAGAAGATGGAAAATATTATTTTATATTTGACTGTGTATACAACACACAAGATGAATATTATCTAAATGTAACTAATATTCAACAAAATAACATTTATGAAAATGTAGCTTCTGCAGGTGATATTCATAACAATGATAGTCATAAGGAAGATTATGACAAGGAAGATAATGATAAGAAAAATAATGATAAGAAAAAGATAACAGCCTACGCAGAGGAAGAATTAAGATATGGAAGATATCTTTTGGATAATAAGTCAGAGGTGCTTTACGAATATCTTAATAAGGAACTGACAAGCTGTAACAATATTAGAAATAGTCTTATTAATAATAAGGAACAGTCAATATCGATAAAGAGCAGAATACATGCTATAGATGATGATATTGCTGTTATTAACAAGGCTTTAGGAAGATGGAAGGAGTAATAATAATGCTTTTATCGCAGATGGCAGCAGAGGCAGCAAAGGATTACAAGTATGATATTATTCTTGCCAATGTAAATGGCAGGCTTACAGAGATATCAGATATGGATATAACTGATGAAAAAGTGGAATTCATTACTGTAGGAGAGGCAGTGGGAAATGAGGCATATAAAAGAAGTGTTCTTCTTTTAATGCTAAATGCAATACATAAGCTTGATACAGATAATAGAATTAAGAGAGTTACTGTTGAGTTCTCGCTTAGTAAAGGTCTTTATTGTGATATAAAAGGAGATTTTGTAATCACACAAGAATTTCTTAATGATGTGAAAGAACTTATGAGAGCCGATGTTAAGAAAAATCTGCCTATTAAGAAGCAGGGAATGAAGACATCAGAGGCTATTAAGCTGTTCAAGAAGTTCGGAATGGAAGATAAGACACAGTTATTCAAATATAGAATTAGTTCTTATGTTAATGTATACAGCATAGAGGGTTATTACGATTACTTCTATGGTTATATGGCAGCTAATACAGGAATATTAAAGACATTTGACATATTCCAGTATGACAAGGGGTTTGTTCTCCAGTTACCAACTAAAGAGAATCCTGAAATAGTGCCGGAATTTGCACCACAGGCTAAGCTTTTTAATGTACTTATGGAAAGAAGCGAGTGGGCAGATATGCTTGGTGTTGATACAGTTGCATCATTGAATAAGCATATAATAAGCGGGGATATTAATTCACTTATTCTTGTTCAGGAAGCATTACAGGAGCAGAAGATTGTTGAGATTGTTAATCAGATAAAAGAAAGGGAAGGCGTTAAATTTATTATGATAGCCGGACCATCATCATCTGGCAAGACAACATTTTCACACAGATTGTCAATACAGCTTCGTGCAAGTGGATTTAAGCCACACGCAATTGGTGTTGATAATTATTTCGTTGAGAGGGAGCAGACACCTGTTGATGAAAATGGAGAGTATAATTTTGAGGATATTCATGCAATAGACATAAAGCTTTTTAATGACCATATGAATGCATTACTAAGGGGAGAAAAGGTTGAGATACCTCAGTTTAATTTCCTTACAGGTAAAAAAGAGTATAATGGTGAATATATACAGCTTGGCGATGAAGATATTCTTGTGATTGAAGGCATACATTGCCTTAATGATGAGTTATCTTACGCACTTCCAGTTGAAAGTAAGTTTAAAATCTATATAAGTGCACTTACACAGCTTAATGTTGACGAGCATAACAGAGTGGCAACGACTGACGGTCGTCTTGTAAGACGTATGGCGAGGGATTACAGGACAAGAGGTGCTTCTGCTAAAAAAACACTTTCTATGTGGGAGTCAGTAAGAAAAGGTGAGGAAAAGAATATCTTTCCTTATCAGGAGGAAGCTGATGTTATGTTTAACTCAGCACTTGCGTATGAGCTGTGTGTTTTAAAGCCGATAGTAGAGCCGCTGCTATTCTCAATAACAGAGGATGACCCGGAATATCAGGAGGCAAAGAGACTGTTAAAGTTCTTAGCGTACTTCCTTCCTTGTCAGTCAGGCAATGTTCCAATCAACTCTATAATGAGAGAGTTTATTGGTGGGGGATGTTTCAGGGTATAATAAAAAATAAGTGCTTAAGTTGTTAGTGGAAGAATACTCGGTCACAACCGACTCGGTTGCGACCGAGTATTTTCTTTACATTATTAGAATATAACAGATTTTATGTGCCAGTCTTATAATAGTTTATTTCCTGAATGAATTCTTATATTCTCTTGACATCTGAAATAGCTCATTAACATATCCAGGAGTTTTGTTATCAATATTTTTCTTGATTTCATTTAATATATCTATATAGTCACCAAGAAGTACGCTTATATCTTCTGAGTTAGAAGCACATATCTGGTCCCACATTTCAGGAGATGAAGCAGCTACCCTTGTCATATCGCGAAAGCTTCCAGCTGCTAACTGCTGCATATGCTTGTCGTCATCGTCCTGTTCAGATACGAGCTTTACAAGTGCTGTAGATATAAGATGTGGAAGGTGGCTTATTGCGGCTACGCTTTTATCGTGAATTGTGTAGCCCATAACAATAGGATTGGCTTTCATATCATACACAAGTGCTTTGAAGCGTTCAAGCTGTTCATTGGTAGTCTTTGATGTTGGAGTGATTACATAGCGTGCATTTTTCATAATTGATGATGAAGAATTAGCATAGCCTGTAAGTTCAGAGCCTGCCATAGGGTGGCCGCCTATAAATACCTCTTCCATATCAAGCTCTTTAACAGTGTTATGTATTGAAGTTTTGACACTTCCAACATCCGTTATAATACAACTTTTTTTCACAATGCTTTTTAATTGTTTAAGATAATCATTCATAGTTATAACAGGTGTACATAGTATTATAAAATCACAATCAGATAATCTGTTATCAACAGAGTCAAGAACTTCATCTACAACTCCATCTTTTTTAGCTTCATATACAGGTTCAAGCCTTCTGCTTGTAGCTATAATAGTATAATTGCTGCCTGATTCCTTAAGTGAATGTGCTATAGAGCCTGCAATAAGACCGAAGCCTATAAAACCAACTTTGCAATCCATAATATATTTAACCTCGTTTCTTTGTTTCGTTTAATTCAGTAAAATAAATGTTTTGAAATATTTTTAATGAGTTTAACACTTTAAAGCGGTAATGTAAAGGGATACGACTTATAAAATACTTTATTTTATAGATGTCAATATATTGCGTGATATATAAAATATTCTATTTGTTGACAATGTGTTGCTACTGTGTTATAAATATATTATCAATATGCATAACGATAATAATTTAGAAGGAGAACAGCATATATGCGATAGTATAATAAGTGAACGATTCATTAAATAAAGACACGAATACTGACAGTTATAGAGCAGTTAATGACAATTCTTATGCCTATGATTTTTTATCGGCAGTCCACAATAATCCCAATCTTGCATTACAGTATGATAAATTTAAAAGAAGCAGCTTTTTTAATAAGGTTTGGGCTGATAGGTTTAATGATTATATCAGCAAAAAAAAGACGCTTCCATTGTTGTATGATCCATTTTTTAAAAAGCTTTTCAATGGAGATGAACACAGAGAGAGACTATCAAGACTTGTAAGCAGCATCATAGGACAAAAAGTTACGGTTATTGATATACTACCATCTGAAAGTTCATGTTTTGAAGATTCATTTATAATAATGGATAGTACGGCTGTCGGATGGAAGTATTGCCAATATTGAAGTTCAGAAAATAGCAGCATTATTTCCAGGGGAAAGACTTAGCTGCTACTCGGCAGATGCAATTATGAGACAATATCACAGACTATCATCTTCATCAGCGTTAGCACAATATAATAGTAGTATACATGATAATACAATGAATGAGAATGTTCAGACGATAGAACATAAGACATTTTCTTACAAGGATATGAAAAATGTGCATACTATTGTATTGTTTGAAAACAGCAATTCTAATCTTATAAGTCCAATAGATTCCAGGTTATATTTTCATGTTGGAACAACACGTTTCAATACTCAGATAGATTTCCCATTATTACAGCACTTTCATATGATTAGTCTTGACACATTTAGAAAATACAGATATTCTGATATTATAAAAGGAAACGTTAATATTACGGAATACGATTATGATGAAAGCATGTATGGTACACCATTGACTTCTGATATGCTTCGTGATAGACTGGCATATCTTTCACTTTTTGTGACAGAATCAGTGGAGGATGCATTAGCTATCCAGAAAGTATTTCCAGAATTATCGCAGATATTTGATGAGATGAACGAATATCTTGCAAAACCAGAGGAGGTGCTAAGTATGTTTTCAGAGGCATTGAGAATACTTAATCACAATACGGCAGTACTTATGGTGGATGAATATAGAAAAAAATATCAGGAGATGGAAAATAATCTGAAGAAGGAAATTCAGGAAAAACAAAAGATACTGGATAGCCAGAAGGAACAGTTGGATAGCCAGAAGGAGCAGTTAGACAGCCAGAAGGAACAGTTTAGTATAAAAAAGGAACAATATGAAGAACAACATTCAAAAGATTTAGAAAGAATAGCTGAGCTTGAAGCAATGCTAAAGGAAAAGTAAAGAAATAGATTAAGATCAAGTATGGTATTGCCTTTATAAAGGTGAGATACAGATTAAAGCTGAGAATTAAGTGAGCGGATAGATATGTACAGTAAATGATGGCTTTACATACTATCCGCTTATATTGTGTAGGATTGTGGCATAATTATATGTAGTTAAGTTTGGCAGGTGTTAAATAAAGTGGTCAGTTATTGACAAATCCTTTCATTGTGATAATATTTGAAAGTGAGTAAATATGTGATTGAAAGCACCGGAAGAGCATAGCCGGTGCAGGAATGAGGTTTTAAGATGGCTAATACAACAACTTATAATCCCAAGTCTATCGAGCCAAAGTGGCAGAAGTATTGGGCAGAACATGAAACATTTAAAACAGATGTATGGGACTTTTCAAAGCCAAAGTACTATGCGCTTGATATGTTCCCTTATCCATCAGGAGTAGGTCTTCATGCAGGTCATCCAGAGGGATATACAGCTACAGATATCACTTCACGTATGAAGAGAATGCAGGGATATAATGTACTTCATCCAATGGGATATGATTCATTTGGACTTCCAGCTGAACAGTATGCTGTTAAGACAGGTAACAATCCTAACGGATTTACACAAAAAAATATAGAAACATTCACTAAGCAGCTTAAGGAGCTTGGTTTTGACTATGACTGGAGCAAGACTTTAGCAACAAGTGATCCTAAGTTCTATAAGTGGACACAGTGGATATTCAAGCAGTTATATCTTGATGGTTATGCTAAGTATATAGATATGCCAGTGAACTGGTGTGAAGAACTTGGTACAGTTCTTTCAAACGATGAAGTTATTGATGGTAAGTCAGAGCGTGGTGGATATCCTGTTGTAAGAAAGAACATGAAGCAGTGGGTTATCGATCAGGTAGCATTTGCAGATAAGTTACTTGAGGGACTTGAACATATTGACTGGCCAGAATCAACTAAGGAAATGCAGAGACACTGGATAGGTAAGTCAGAAGGTGTTGAAGTTGACTTTAAGATTGATGGTGGTGGAGATTTCTCTATCTTTACTACTTGTATTGAAACTATATATGGTATTACATTTATGGTACTTGCACCAGATGGAGATATCGTTAAAGAGCTTATGCCAAGAATTCAGAATAAGGAAGAGGTAGAAGCTTATATTGCAGAGACAATTAAGAAGAATGATATGGATAGAACAGAGCTTAACAAGACTAAGTCAGGCTGTGTTCTTGAAGGAATATATGCAATTAACCCGGTAAATGGCAAGAAAGTTCCTATATACATAGGTGATTTCGTTCTTGCTAACTATGGTACTGGTGCTGTTATGGCTGTTCCAAGCCACGACCAGAGAGATTTTGAGTATTCAGAAGCACATAATATTCCTAGAATACAGGTTATTGATGGCGCTGATGTATCAGAAAAGGCATTTGAAAAGTATGATTACCTTGGCAAGGGCTGCAAGCTTATCAACTCAGAGGAATTCACAGGCCTTACAGTTGAAGAAGCTAAGGAAGCTATTACTCAGAAGCTTGAAAAGATGGGAGTGGCAAGAAGAAAGGCTAACTATCACTTCAGAGAGTGGATATTTGCAAGACAGAGATACTGGGGTGAACCAGTGCCTATCGTATATCTTGAAGACGGACAGATTCACGTTCTTGATGATGATGAGCTTCCACTTATCTTACCAGAACTTGAAGATTACAAGGGCAAAAATGGACAGGCTCCACTTGAAAATGCTACAGAATGGAAGAAGTATGAGCATAACGGACTTAAGGGTAAGAGAGAAACTTCAACAATGCCAGGTTCAGCAGGTTCAAGCTGGTATTATATGAGATATATCGACCCAGATAATGATAAAGAACTCTGTGATCCGGAACTTCTTAAGCACTGGCTTCCAGTTGACCTTTATATAGGTGGACCAGAGCATGCAGTTGGACATCTTATGTACTCAAGAATATGGAACAGATATCTTTACGACAAGGGTATATCACCAGTTGCAGAGCCATTCCAGAAGTTAGTTCATCAGGGTATGATTCTTGGCTCAAACGGTATCAAGATGGGTAAGAGATTCCCAGAATACGTTATTAACCCAAGTGATATCATAAACGAGTATGGTGCTGATACTTTAAGACTTTACGAAATGTTCATGGGCCCTCTTGAGGCTTCTAAGCCTTGGAGCCAGCAGGGTGTTGAAGGTGCAAGAAGATTCATTGGTAAGGTATGGAATTTCTTTACAACTGAGGGTAACGTTGTTGATGAGGATGTTAAAGAGCTTGAAAAGGTATATAACCAGACAGTTAAGAAGGTTACAGATGACTTTGAAAAGCTTGGCTTTAACACAGCTATCAGCCAGATGATGATATTTATGAACGCCGCAACTAAGCTTGGCAGATGCTCAAAGGAATATGCTGAAGGATTCATAAAGATGTTCTCATGTATATGTCCACACGCTGGTGAAGAAATGTGGAGTGTATTAGGACATGATGATACTATAGCATATGAAAGCTGGCCAGCATACGATGAAGAAGCCTGCAAGGAAGATACTGTAGAGATAGGTGTCCAGGTTAATGGTAAGGTTAAAGGAACTATATCTATAGCAGTTGATGAAGCTAAGGAATCAGTTCTTGAAAAGGCTAAGAAAGCAGTAGAAGGCAAGATTACAGGTAACATAATTAAGGAAATCTATGTACCTGGTAAGATTGTAAATATTGTTGCAAAATAAAAGCTATATTGTAGGTTTTGCATATATTCACATAACAAGGATTTAACTATAAACATGGCCCTAATTGTAAAATGTCAATTAGGGTCATATTCACATGTAAGCTAATCAATCATTCTGGTATATTTCCACCTGGAACTATCTGCTTGTATATCATTTCACAATCCTGCTTTGTAAATTGTATACCAGCCTGTTTTGCCTTCTGGCTTAATGCGAATACAAGTGGAAGCAGTTCTTCCTTACTTTTTCCTTTGGATAGTGTCTTGAATTCATTTAATAGCAGCTGCTTTCTAAAATCAGTTTCTGACATAACTATATTCTTACCTCTGTCAATATGTTTACACATATAGATATGAAGTGTATAGAACAAATATGTATATTTGTTAGCAGTTTAACAGCCAGATTCATCATCTGGATTCATTCTGGCTTACATTAAAGTCGAGAGAATCAAGTTGTTTTATATATTCGTTATACAGATCTTTCTGGTTGGAATTCATAATATTTCCAAGCATGTCAGAAGTATTTATGGAACTGTTACTGTTACTTTTATAGTTATTGTTTCCATCGTTATTATTTTTATCGTTATGAATTTCATCGTTATTGTTAGAAGAGTTATTGCTGGAAGAGTTATTAAATATATCCATCATATTAAACATATCAGACATTTTGTTTAAGTTTCTGTATGTATTAATCATATTTACTATATTTCCAGAACAATAAGTTTTTACTGTATTTATAAGCTGTTCGTTTCCAAGTATTTCGTTTATGGGAGTGTTGAAGTTTATACCACTGCTGTTACAGCAGGATTTAAATATGTTACAGTTGACGGGTGAACTATAGAAACGTATCGTGTTTTTTAGTTCACTGGTACGGATAAGAGTGGAAATGCTGCGTTGCATATTGTATTCCATAAAGGGAAGAATAGCTTTAAGAAGCTGGATATAATCAGGCTGGGTTATCATATCAAATTCTGTCATGGGAATCGACTTAGACATAATATACAGTAGTCCTATATTGATTTATATAAATATATTCAGAAAAACTAAGCATATGACATCAATAAATTAAATATAAGCAGTTTTAAGGCAGCTGCAGACAATAAAAAACAGCCATATAGCTTTACACCTGTAGATAATGTGAATAATGCGTGCTTATAAATCAATGGCAGAATACGAAGCAGGTGTAAGTAATATGGCTGTAATAAAACATTACATCAGTAGATAAGAATTATTCAGGCAAATGCAGTCTAGCAGCCACAGCCGTTATTGCATCCGCAGCCACCATTGCAGCCACATCCACCAAAGCCTAATGCATTGCCGCAGTCACCGCAGCCTCCACATAAGAGAAGAAGGCAGATAAGCCAGATGCAGTTATTGTTTCCACAGCCGCCACATCCACCGCAGCCGTTATTGCATCCGCAGCCATTGTTATCAAAAAGAAGTAAGAGAATAATAAGCCAGATGCAGTTGTTTCCACCACAACCACAATCTCCACATCCGTTGCATCCTCCGCAGTTTGTTGCTGCTAAATCACTCATAAAAAATCCTCCGATTAAAACATTTACAATACAATAATATGAATGCAGGCTTGTTAGTGTTACTTATTTTTTTTGAAATATTGCAATATTATATCATCAAGGGGTATGTGTGTTCAGACTATACAGATACATAGATAGGAGCGTAAGGATATGAAAGTATCAGTTATTATTCCTTCACTGAATCCGGATGACAAGCTGGTTACAGTAGTGGATTCACTTGTAAAGAAGGGATTCAAGGATATAATATTAGTTAATGACGGAAGTGACAAGAGTCATATGTGGCCTTTTGAAAAAGTTGGTACGTATGATGAATGCACAATTCTTACTCATGAAGTTAATAGAGGAAAAGGAAGAGCTTTAAAAACTGCCTTTGAATATTGTATAAAAAACAGGGAAGGTTATATTGGAGTAGTTACAGTAGATGGTGATAACCAGCATCAGGCTGACGATATAATGAACTGTTGTGAAGCTATGGCCTCGCAGGATAAGGTTGTACTTGGAGTAAGAACATTTGATGGAGATGATGTTCCTTTTAAAAGCCGGTTTGGCAATAACCTTACAAGCTTTGTGTTTAAAGCTATATGTGGACTGGCTATATCGGATACACAGACAGGATTAAGAGCCATACCTTATAAGTTTCTACAGACCTTTTGTGATATTGAAGGGGAACGTTTTGAATATGAAACAAGAATGCTTCTGGAGTTTAAGAGGTCATCGATACCTTATATGGAGGTGCCCATTAAGACTGTTTACATAGAAGAAAATGCATCTACGCATTTCAATCCAGTTAAGGATTCAATAAAAATATATAAGGTCATATTCAAATATACTTTTTCGGCAACAGCGTTAAAGTATGTGCTAAGCTCACTTGCATCGTGGGTTATAGATAATTTAATATTTAATTTACTTGATATTTTTCTTGTTATGTTTACAATATCATTAAGGCTGCTGTTCAGCACAGTTGTGGCAAGAATAATATCATCTGTATTTAATTTTACAATGAACAGAAAACATGTATTTAAGTCAGATAAAGATGTTAAGGCAGCAGCAGTAAGATATTATATACTGTGGTTCTGCCAGATGGCAGTATCATATCTTCTCGTCTTTTTGTTTACTAAAATGCTTATGCTTGGTACTACAGCAGTAGGTATAACCAAGATAATTGTAGACGTTGTTTTGTTCGTTGTGAGCTACAATATACAGAAAAGATGGGTATTTAAATAAATTTTATTAGAACGAGGAAAATGATGAAAAATAATGTATTAAAATGGTTAGGCCGGGTTGGTGCCACTTTGCTTACGACAATAGTGATTCTTGTTGTCGGTCTGTATGGTGTTATGGCTATGCTTGCATGGGGACCATCAAAGGTTGCAAAGAAACAGTTTATTATGTCACTACAGGAGACAGGAGAGCTTGGTTTTATGGCTAACTGGTTCTGCTCACAGGAAGAAATCGACAAGATAAAAGAAGAGAATTCGGTTAAAGATACAACAGATATAACAGATTCAAGCCTTGTTGTAATAGGCAATTCTGAAACAAGTGATGAAGAGGATCTTTATGTGGTTGATATAAAGGCAGAAGCTTACAGTGGAAAACTTATGGTTATAAAGGATCCATCAAGACTTTTTGTTGGTACTGTTCCAGAGTTTAAGCTTGAAAAGGGCTGGACAGTTTCAGAGATAGCACAAAGATATGATGCAGTTGCAGGTATCAATGGTGGAGAGTTCGTAGATTCAACACCACAGACAGCGATGCCTATAGGACTTGTTATGGTTGATGGCAATGTCTTAAAAGGAACTGCCGGTGAAATGTATCATGTTACTGGAATAACGTTTGATAACAAGCTTGTTATGGGTAAT
>ERZ773136.3563-NODE-3563-length-11327-cov-3.292583_pt1 | contig 11327 bp, 11 predicted proteins | sample MGYA00580855_ERZ773136 | MGnify/ENA primary metagenome ERZ773136 (study PRJEB29015, sample SAMEA2737860) | human gut metagenome | biome: human gut; feature: human-associated habitat; material: faeces | place: China | collected 2012 ... | reverse complement strand
ATCTTAGGTTTCTGTGATTCCATGTTTTTTCTTATTTGGTAAATAAATATAGTAGAAAATAATAAATGCCAGTGAAGTGAGAATTACGCCAAGCCTCAACATATCCGGAAGTTCCGTATGACGGGTTATAAACCCTTCTATAAATCCTGCCATTATAAATACGGGGACAGTGCCTATAACTATTTTCAGCCCGCGCTTTGCTCCCCGACGGAAGGATTCAATCCTCGAATAAGTCCCGGGAAACAGCCATCCGTTACCTAAAGCCAGCCCGGCGGCACCTGCCACAATAATTACCCAGATTTCGAGCGTACCATGCAGCCAGACGGCAAGAGTAGACTCCCAAAGCAAACCGTGCTGATAAAAGAAAGTCTGAAAGGCTCCTATCATAATCCCATTGGAGAGAAGCATATAGCCTGTACCGAAACTGGTCAGCAGTCCCATTGCAAAACAGTTGAAAGATACCATAACATTGTTGAGCGTAATCCCCAGAAACATCGGAACTTCATCCGAACCGTTATAAACCGCCATCGGCTCACCATTGGCTATATTGTCCAATGTCATGTCCACATAGCCGTTTCCTAGAATCAAGCGGACGAAATCCGGATCGTTTGCAGCAGACAATACTCCAATCAGTGCGCTGGCAACGAAAATAATAAAAGAAACCAGTAACTCGCGATGTGCATCATACATTGTTTGCGGCACTTCCTGCGTCCAAAAGGTGATAATCCGTGTCCACTTCTCGCGTTTATTCCGATAGATTTCATTATGCAACGCCGAAGCCAGATTATTCAGATAAATAGTGATGCGGGAAGTCGGGAAATGTGTCTGGGCGAATGCCAGGTCCGCAGTCAGGTCTGTATACGCATCCGCAAGTCGGTCGGGAGACAAGCCGACAGCCTGCTCCACAATCTTCTCTGTCTCTTTCCATTTTTCAATGTTCCGACGAATAAACGTAACCTCTTTCATGCTTTTCAGTAAATTCCGGATAAGTTTTGTCCGAAACCGGAAGCAAAAGTAAGAGATTTATAATATATTTGCAACGGAATCCTAAAAATGTTTAACCATAAATGGCAGAATCCACGATAATAACCGGACAATTTGTTCGTATCAGCCAAACACCCGCCAGTATCGGTGAACGTCTGATCGCTTTGATCATTGATTATTTTCTGATCGGGCTTTATCTCTATTCTACAATTACCCTTATTGCAAAGTTACACTTGCCATCGGGATTCAACCTGTTCTTTTTTCTGTTTATCGTTTATCTGCCCATACTCGGCTACTCCTTTCTCTGCGAAATGTTCAATCACGGACAGAGTTTCGGAAAAAGATTGATGAATATCCGTGTGGTAAAGTTGGACGGTTCTACTCCCAGCATTGGTTCTTACCTGCTACGGTGGCTCCTTTTCATAGTTGACGGACCATTGACAAGCGGTTTAGGCATCTTTGTCATCCTACTGACCAAGAATAATCAGCGTCTAGGTGATCTCGCTGCCGGAACAATGGTGATTAAAGAAAAGAACTATCGCAAAATACACGTCAGTCTTGACGAATTCGACTATCTGATGAAGAATTACCGTCCGGTCTACCCTCAATCCGCTGACTTATCATTGGAACAGGTAAATGTGATTACCCGTACACTGGAGTCCGGAGAAAAAGACCGCATACGGCGCATCTCAGCGCTTGCTAAAAAGGTACAGTCACTTCTTTCCATCACTCCGCAGGATGGTAATCAGGAAAAATTTCTCCAGACGGTATTAAGAGATTATCAATATTATGCGTTAGAAGAAATATAGGAAGTTTGTCCGATGACCCTACATATTTACAGCTTAACAACCAAATATACAGTTCCTTTGTTCGTATACTTAGAAGAGACACGTTTCGCACGATTGGATACCTTTTTGAAGAAAAACTTCTTCATCACCCGCAGAGAATACAGTCAAATAACGGGTTATTGAAAGGAAAAGCACTGCGTGAGCTCAACCTTATGGTCGAAAAGGGCATTCTTAAGACACAGAAACCGGGAATCGGATAATACACTTAAAGGCTGATAATCAGCAGAATGACCAGTTGTTCAGTAATAATTAAGGTGATAATAGAAAATACGTTTTCTTCTATTATCACCCGCTATTGTCACCAAATTTCACCTGGCTATCAATAGATTAAGCCAGAAAAGTGACAAGTGACAATTAAAAGAGGGGTTTATCTCACAGTGAGACCGGACACCGTTTAGTCCACCTGTCCCAGAGAATTTCCGTATTCCATTTCTCCTTGAACCACAAAGAGAACTTCTTCCGGATCGTATTCTCCCATTTCATCCTTTTTGGCTTCTTTCACAATGTAAGCCACAACCTCTTCCAAATCAATGTTGACATAACCATCTTCATCGGGTTGAGCGTCGAGAATGCCACTTTCAGAGTAATACTCGTCGATTAAATCGAGAAAATAATACAACTCATCGTCCGAGAACTTCTCTTTCAGTTCTTGAGGCAGATAGTTTTTGATAAACTCGATGGTCTTTTCGTCATCGGCATCTGCTAATAAAAAATCTTCTTCCAGTCCCATGATCATTTAAGTATTAAGTGATAGATATTAAGTAGACTGCTTATAACAGCTTCTTTACTTTCTCTACAAATACAGGTTTGCCGACAGCGCCTACTTGCTTGTCTACAATCTCACCATTCTTGAAAAACAATACGGTAGGGATATTACGGATACCATATTCAGCAGGCAAATCGCTATTTTCATCCACATCACACTTGCCGATGATTACCTGTCCTTCAAACTCTGCCGCCAATTCTTCAATAATAGGAGCTACCATTTTGCAAGGGCCACACCAAGGAGCCCAAAAATCTACCACAACCGGTTTTCCTTCTGCAAGGATCTCCTTATAGTTGCTGTCTGTAATTTCTAAAGCCATTTTTTTAAATATTAAGTATTAATTATTAAATAGTATTTCACTTGCTATTACCGCCACAAATATAATCAATTTATCCCACTTGGATAAACTTTAATAAGAAGTTTTATAATGAATATTGAAAATCAGCAATTTATCTGAGGGGCTCCTATTTTAACCTAAAAAACTAACCATAAAAACTAATCATTATAGTAATATGGAGCAGATATTTTTTGATTTCAAATTAAACTTTAATTTGTTCGATCCCAATACGAAGAAAGCAACTTCAATTTATGCTGTAGTCTATTTTAAGCGCAAACAGTATAAAATTAATACTGGGGTTAAAGTGTATCCAAGTCAATGGAATAAAAAAGGCAACTGGCTATAATCAATAGTAAACAGACTAAGTTGGATAACTATAACAATACAATTGTGAATAATAAATTAAAACAGATACTCCTTTCTTTTGAGCAAAGTAAACTCTATCTTTGTGAACACATAGAATCTATACCAAACTTATATGAATTACTAAAACAATATATTAACCCCAGTATGGCAACAAAAAAGAAGACAACAAATGGCGTCTCTGCCACTGCTCAAATGAGCCTATTACTCTCCACTGTGGATAAAGATAGCACTAGAAATATCTATCGTGGAAATATCAATGTATTCAAACGATTTCTAGAGGATGAAAATATTACTGATACATAGGAAAATATAACTGAAGATAACCTAGAAAAATATAAGGAATATCTAATCGGTAAAGGACAAGCTGTGACAACAATCAACAACTGCCTAAGTAGCCTTAAAAATATACTTCGGAAGGCTGATAAAGAGAAGAGTATCTGTTTTGACTTTCACACTTCAGGCTGTGACAAAGTTGAAAAAGTAAAAGCCCTACGGAGTAAAGAAGAGAAGAAATCCAAGCAAATACCACTAACAGAAACACAGATTTATGAGTTATACAATCTGGAACTTTCTGGACGTGATGAGGAGGTTCGGGATGTATTTGTAGCGCAATGCTTACTCGGACAAAGAATATCCGACATGCCTAAACTCTTCGCCGGAAATTATAAAAAGATTGATGATCATACAGTTGAAATAACAGTGCAAAAAACTCAGGAACAAGCTGTTATTTATCTGTTTCCTGTAGCTAAAGAGATTCTGAACAAATATAGTCTAAATGGTTTCAAGCATCTGAATATCAACACAAATCCAGATGAGCAGGAAGACAAAAGCCGTGAATATGTCAGAAAAACAGATGACCACATAAAAAAAATATGTAAGAATGCAGGGTTCGATGAAGAAATCACCTACACAGAACAACGTGGAAGTAAAAAGACCACTGTAAAGAAAAAGCAACACGAACTTATACATACACACGTTACCCGTCACACTTTTATTACTTTGATGTGTAAAATGGGGTTCCAAAAGAAACAGTGATCATTGCAACCGGACATGAAAATACCAAAATGACAAATGAAGTGTATTTGCATATTTCTTCTCATGACAAAGCTATGCAGCTAAGCGAGGCTATTGAAACAAATGCCTGTGGAAGTATGTTTGTTACCCACAAAAAGCAAGAGGAGTTGAAAAAAGAAACCGACATATTCAATTATATAAATATCTTACCGGTCGTTTTGTAGATGTCTAACAATTCGTTTTGCCGTTTATATATAAAGTATAAACAATAATGTATGTATTTAGTATAAGCAAATAACACTTTTAACACATTAGCAAAAAGTCATTTAAAAATGCGTGTTTCGTAACTACTAAGACACTACGAATATACACAAAAAAAACATATATAAGAAAATGATAACACAAAGACAATGAATGTCATTTTTTGCACATTTTTATCATAGTTAAAAAATAACATTTTTACCATTTTGTTCTGTTTTATAGTATTTTTGCAAACCAATTAGTATATATTTTAATAAAATGAAAATTTTTCTTTCTATCTTATTTATCTGTAAATCAAGTGTAAAATTTAAAAACATCAAATCAAGAGATTCATTTCAAATTTTCATTGATTGTCTTCTAGTAACAGCAAAGAAACCTGTATTTATTTAATTTATAATTTCAAGATGAAAAGATTATTTTTCGGAGTAGTCTTTTTAGCAATCTTAAGTGTTCAATTAATAATGGCGCAATCATTTGTTGTCAAAGGCAAAGTTGTCTCCAAGACAGATGGTATGCCATTGATTGGTGCTTCGGTATTGCAAAAAGGGACTACCAATGGGGTAGTTACTGATATTGACGGTAATTACCAGCTGCAAATTCAAGGCAAGGACGCAATGTTGAGATTTTCATACATTGGAATGCAGCCTCAAGAGTTTAAAGTCAATGCTCAAACAAATGTTTTAGATGTGACTTTAGTTGATAATACCGAAATGGTAGATGAGGTTGTAGTTGTTGCTTACGGTGTACGTAAAAAAGGTACAATAGCTGGTTCGGTATCAACTGTAAAATCAGAAAAATTAGAAAATGTACCGGCTGCCGGTTTCGACCAGGCACTGCAAGGGCAAACCCCGGGACTTATGGTTATATCCGGTTCGGGTGAACCCAGTGCAGCCTCCACGTTCCAGATTCGTGGAACAAACTCCATCAACTCAGGCACTTCCCCTCTGTTTATATTGGATGGAGTACCTATTTCCAGTTCAGATTTCAATACAATCAGTCCGAGTGACATCGAATCCATTTCTGTACTGAAAGACGCTTCTTCTACTTCTATTTACGGAGCTCGTGCCGCCAATGGTGTTGTAGTCATCACCACCAAGCGAGGACGTTCAATGGATGGAGCCAAAGTAACTTTCCGTGCACAATACGGTTTTTCACAACTGACCCGTTCCAAATGGAATATGATGAATACAGAAGAACGCATTCAATATGAAAAAGAAATCGGAATAGATGCCGGAAAAGATTATGATGTATTAAGAAGAACCAATGTCAACTGGCTTGACCAGGTATTCAATGACAGCGCCCCTTTGCAAAATTATGAATTGTCGGTAAATGGTGCTACAGAAAAAACAAACTATTTCGTATCCGGAAGTTTCTTTGATCAGGACGGTATCACCACAGGCTCAACTTTTCGTCGGTATAACATGCGTGCCAATGTAGAAAACAAAGCTACCAAATGGTTGAAATTAGGCACAAACTCTATGTTTTCCTACGATGAGACAGAACAGGCCGAGTCCGGAAACGGTTACGCACTGAATGCTCCGATTCCGGCTGCACGCTTTATGCTGCCTTACTGGAATCCTTATCGTGAAGACGGTTCGCTTGCTTCCATCAACGACGGAAGCTGGACAGGAACAGGAGAAAACCCGTTGGAATGGATGGCCAATAACCCTGTAAAATATAAGAAATATAAAGTAATATCTACGCTTTTTGCTGAGGCGACACTATTAGAAGGGCTGACAATCCGCTCTCAATTTGGTATCGATTTTTCTCACCAGTCAGCGTTTATGCAATCATTCCCAAGCTATAAACCGAACAACCTGCAAGGTAGCTCCGGCAGAAGTTCTACGGATATATTGAACCTGACCATTACCAATACGGCTAATTACCGCTTTATGTTGAAAGACATCCATTCTTTCAATTTTATGATTGGACAGGAAGGCGTTGACTTCCGTCAGGAAGGTTTTATGGTAAGTACCAGAGGGCAGAATAACGATTTCCTGACCAACGTCACTTCCGGTACACGTGCTACCAGTTGGAGTGATGTAGCTGCCGCTTATGCATACGTATCTTTCTTCGGTAGAGGTGAGTACAACTATGACGACCGTTATTATGCAGACTTTTCTGTCCGTACGGACGGTTCTTCCCGTTTCGGTGTAGACGGTCGCTGGGCTACCTTTTGGTCGGTAGGTTTAATGTGGAACTTGCGTAAAGAGAAATTCATGCAGAAATACGACTGGCTGACCAACGCACAGGTAACATTCAGTACAGGTACTTCCGGTAACTCTACCATTCCCAATTATGACCACCTGGCTTTGGTATCCGGCGGACTTGATTATATGGGAGAAGCAGGTATCGCCCCTTCTCAAAGAGGTAATGAAAAATTAGGTTGGGAACAGTTGTGGACCACCAATATCGGTTTGCACCTGGGATTATTTTCCCGTATCAACTTTGACTTCGAGTTCTATAACAAACGTACTTCCAATATGTTGATGGAAGTTCCTGTGTCCTACTCTGATGGAGGTTACTCCTCTCGTTGGGACAACGTCGGCGTGATGGTCAACCGCGGTGTCGAAATGTCATTAAATACCGACATCATCCGGACAAAGGACTTCACATGGAATATCAATGCCAATGTTTCTTACAACAAAAATGAGCTGAAAGAGCTGTATAACGGTGCAGATGAATACATTGTAGGTACCACCGCAAGCAAACTGACCGTAGGGCATTCTGTCAGTGAATTTTACATGAACCGCTATGCTGGTGTCAATCCGGCTAATGGTGATGCGTTGTGGTACACCAAAGACGGTGAAGTGACTACTGAACTCAGAGAAGCAGACAAAGTGATGACCGGTAAAAGCTATATCGCTCCGTGGCAGGGTGGTTTCGGCACTACACTGACTTGGAAAGGCTGGTCACTAAATACACAGTTCAGTTGGATGGCCGATCGTTGGCTTTACAACAACGACCGTTATATGGAAGAAAGCAACGGACAATTCTCTATGTACAACCAATCGAAAAGACTGCTTTACGACCGTTGGAAAAAGCCTGGAGACATAACGGATATTCCTCGTCACGGCGTTTATGCACAGCATGATACCCGTTTCTTGGAAGACGCATCATTCCTTCGTCTGAAAAACCTGATGTTGTCCTATACCCTGCCGCAGAATTGGCTGAAGAAGACCAAATTCATCAGCTCTGCGCGTCTTTACGGACAAGCTCAGAATCTGTTGACATTCACCAAGTTTACAGGATTGGATCCGGAAACGAACTCAAACATGTATCAGGCTGCCTATCCGATGTCACGTCAGTTCAGTTTCGGATTAGACATTACATTCTAAAAACATAGTAATCATGATAAAAAAGATAAAGATATATATCACCTTGGCTGCTGTCGCTTTCTCTTCGGTGTCTTGTCTAGACAAATATCCTGAAGATGCGATTCCGGAAGGAGATGCAATCAGAACTGTAGAAGAAGCCAATCAGGCTGTGATTGGAATTTATGCCTACATGAAGAATCCTAATCTTTATAGCGGCTTACTGACATTATTACCCGACTTACAAGCCGATCTGGCTTATGCCGTAGAAGGATACACCAATACATACGGCAACATTTGGCGCTGGGATATCCTGCCTACCAATACAGAAGTGGAGGCCGTTTACGGAACACTAAATGCTCTGATCGGTAAATGCAATTTCCTGCTGGAAAGAATTGCCGTATTGGAGCAGGAGGTTGACGATGAAGATTATGAGAAATTACAACAGTTCAAGGGAGAGGCTCTCTTTGCCCGTGCCCTCTCATATTCGGATCTTATCAAGATGTATTGCAAAGCATACGATCCTGCCACTGCCGCTGATGAACTGGGAGTAGTATTGGTATCAAGCTATTCAAACGCTGGCACATTGAAACGTGCTTCCTTGAAGGACTCTTATCAATTCGTACTAGACGATCTAGCTCAATCTGCAACTTGCCTCAAACCGGATGAAAACGAGAATGACGAATCTTATTATGATACTCCCTACTTCACTATATATGCAGTAAACGCTCTTTACGCACGTGTCTATCTGAATATGCAAGAATGGGACAAGGCAATTGAGTATGCTTCGAAAGTAATCGACAGCCGTAAATTCAAGTTGTCCAGTACAACCGAAATGATTGATTCCGAAACTTCCTATTATCAGTATATGTGGCAGTACGACCATTCCACGGAAACCATCTGGAAAGTAGGATTCACCACCACATCATATGGTGGAAGTTTAGGACAGATATTCTTCAATTATGATTTCAATTCGTTCAAACCGGATTATGTTCCGGCAGAATGGGTGTTGAATCTGTATGCAGATACTGATTTGCGTGCTACTACTTTCTTCCAATCTTATAGAACCGGATACGAACACGGTCTACAATGGCCTTTGCTGGCTAAATATTTCGGAAACCAGGAATTCTATGAACAGAACATCCTGCATGTTACCATGCCGAAAGTATTCCGTCTCTCTGAACAGTATCTGATTCGCGCAGAAGCTTATTGCCAGAAGTCGAATCCTGAATATGGGAAAGGAGCAAATGATCTTACCACATTACGTCAGGCACGTTATTCAAACTACGGTTCCGCTTCTTTAACGGAAGAAAACTGGTTCAAGGAAATATCAGAAGAACGTGTGAGGGAACTTTATATGGAAGGCTTCCGTTTGAATGACCTGAAACGTTGGGGGCAACAAGGACTTGTTGACGGATTCACCCGTAAGCCACAAGCGAATACGATTGCAGTAGGAAGCAGTCTGAAGGTAGATGCTTCCAATCCTTTGTTTGTATGGCCTATTCCACAACACGAACTGGATTTACCGGGGTCGCAAGTTGAACCGAATGAGAGCAATAAATAAGTAACTAAACAGAATATATGACAATGAAACACTATCTAGCAGGATTATGCACGACTGTCATCATAGGATGCAGCCTGGCAGGATGTGACGAAGATCATGTCACATACGACGGTCCGAATTATGTCATGTTCTCCGATACATTATCGACTATTGCCATTCAGAATAATGACTACCATGATGTATATATATCAGCTACCCAAGCATGTGGTTACGACCGCACCTACGGAGTAGAAGTAATAGACAAGGAGAGCAACGCCATCGAAGGGAAACATTATTCAATCGAGTCCAACTCAGTGACGATTAAAGCCGGTGAGTACTCTACAGCGGTACGTATCCGTGGTAATTTCGACAAAATTGCAGACACGGATTCTATCGGTGTCACGCTGCGCCTGGTCAATAAAGAACAGATATGGAGCGTATATGGTGATAAGGCACGCGTTGTCTTGCGCAAAGTATGTCCATTCAATCTGAATACCTTCACTCGCTACTGTCGTGTTACTTCTACATATTTTGATAGCCACATGCCGGGTGTAACAGAACGTATCATTATGACCGAACCCGATCCGGAAGAAGAAAATGCAGTCATACTCAAAGATTTCTTCTATAAAGGATATGACATTAAAATACGCTTTAGTACCGAAGATCCGCTCCAACCGCTAATCGACTTGGAGCAAGGTCAGGTGATAGCCAGTACGAATGAAGTTTTCGGAGGACCAATTGGAGATGGTAATCTAAGAATACAGCAACCTGTCAATATGCTTTCTTATTATAATGTATGTCAGCATTATTGTATGTTATATTTTATGCTGTATGCACAAAAGGGAGACGAAGTACAGACAGAAAACACCTATCTGACTATTCTTGAATGGATCAGTGATGCTGAAGCCGGAGTTAAACCGGAAGAACCATCAGATGAGAATAACTAAATAAACGGAAATTCAAATGAGTATGAAAAATATAAAATGGCTCTTGGGAGCATTTTCAATGCTGCTGGCTATGACTACCTTTACTGCTTGTTCGGATGACGACGACAAACTGGAAGTTCCGGTATTCCCGGAATCGGTAGTACTTAATTGCCAGCCGGGAGAGAATGAGTCGGCCGAGTTGGTATTTACCGCCAACCAGCCTTGGACACTCGCTTCTTCCAAATTATGGTGCAAATTCTCTGTAGACGGTGAATTGCAGAATTCATTGGCCGGTAAGGCGGGTGAACAGAAGGTGCAAATAATCGCTACAGACGATGTGTGGGATTTTGAAAATTCTTTGGCTGAAATCACATTATCAATGGGAGGGCAGACGCAAGCGATTGCTGTAGTGAACCGTTCTGCCAATACACGCGATTTAAAGATGTATCAGGACATCGAACATCCTTTCGGAGAGGAAAATCCGGCTACATTGAAATATTCAGTTGTAGGAATCAGTTTGGAGAACATCAGTGTAGTTGCGAATTTTGATTGGGAAATACAAAGATATCCGGAATGGATCTCCATCGATGGCAAATACAGAGTAGGGAAAGCCGGAAAGACATCTGTTATTGCTCTTGATTTTGCTGAGAATGCAGATGTGAGATATCCGTTAGAAGCAGGAGATATAAATAACAAAATTGTATTCGTAAATAAGGACGGACAAGAATATTCTATCGAGATTCCGGTTGCGTATGAAGGAATGCCGGAAGATGCTGTGCAGTTCCCGATGAATACGTATGGGTGGACTTTTTCACAAGATGGCAGCCAATATTGGACTGCCAGTTTATCCGGTGAAGAAGTGGAAAAAAAAGAGGCCCCAATGAAATTACAGGTTATTACCCGCGATGATGAATATAAAACGGTATGCCTTTCGTTTGATGAAAAATGGGGGTATACACCGTTGGACG
>ERZ773136.3557-NODE-3557-length-11345-cov-7.731267_pt1 | contig 11345 bp, 9 predicted proteins | sample MGYA00580855_ERZ773136 | MGnify/ENA primary metagenome ERZ773136 (study PRJEB29015, sample SAMEA2737860) | human gut metagenome | biome: human gut; feature: human-associated habitat; material: faeces | place: China | collected 2012 ... | reverse complement strand
GGAAACCGGGCTGGTCGTTTGTATTATTTGTGCTTTTTCAAGCGCTCACGCAATTACTTGCGGGGGTTCTTGATCGCAGCCTGGGCGGGTGCCAAAATTACAGAGCGTTGGGAATCATTCTTCTCCCTCCGGGTACTGCTCAACTCTTCCTTTTGAACTGAGCAGCATCGGCTTGCGAGGTCTTTTTACTTCTTCTATGGGAGCAGGAGGCCGCGAGCTTGAGTCTCGCCACTCTGACCGCAAGAAAAGCCACGATGAAACGTCACAATATGAACATTCGTCGTGGCTTTTCCTACTGCTTTTTCCTTAGAAGAAGGATTCATCCTCTGTCTCATTGGTTTCCAGATTTACCCTGCGCAGATAGCTGCGGCTTTCCTCCAGAATCTCCTCCAGTCGCTCATCGGACAATTCTTCCTCACACAAGACGTTCATCATGAATGTCATGTTGACGCCGCTGACCAGACGCGTGTTCGGCTTCTGGAGATATGGATACATTGACTGATTGACGCTGCCTCCATACAAATCGCTGCAAAGCAGGACTTGATCCTCAGCAGAAACGGTTTTGTAGAAATCATCCAGATGCTCCTGCACGGTATCGTTGTCTACATAGGCATCAAAAACCGTCAGATTTTGTTGCGCTCCCAGAAGGATCTCGCAGGAACTCCTGATGCCGCTGGCAAAGCGGCCATGAGAGGACAGAAAAATCTTTAACATGAATCGGCATTCCTTTCTTCCGTACTGTCGGAGACGATCCGAAAGCATTTTTTACTTTTGAAACGGAACAGACACACAAAAACCTTGATGATCCAGTCCAGTTTCATGCAGACATATACGACAAATGCCGGCAACTTCAAGACAACACCGGTGAGCCATCCAAGTGGAATGGAAATCAGCCAAAGAAATGTGGCATCAATCATCATGCAGAACCGTGTGTCTCCACCGCCCCGCAGGATACCCTTTGTCAGCACGGACTGCAGTGCCTGAAATACAATGATAAAGCTGATCGCGTCCAGGAGCTGCATGGCAATGTCATGTGTTTCAGCGGAAAGGTTGTAGGCATTGACCACAAACGGCCCGATGATCATTAAAATGAGGCTGGTTCCCAGGCTAAACAACACGGTCAAGATGATCATGGTTGTGCTTTCCCGGTAAGCCTTGTCCAATTTGCCGCTTCCCACATTGTTTCCGGTGATCACGGCCGCGGCCTGTCCGATGCCTTGTGTCATGACTGTGCAAAGGCGCTGGATCATGGCAACGATGGAATTGGCTGCTACAAACGATGTTCCGATGTGGCCGATGATGACCGAGACCATGCTGTTGCCGATACCCAGAAGCATGTCAGAGCACAGAACCGGAATGCAGTATTTGCAGTATGTACCCAGCAGATCTCCGACCGGCATCCAAAGATCCCGGATGCGGAAGCGCAACTGCTTTTCCTGGAAGAAGAAGTGTCCGCCGATCACGATCAGCTCAAACAGACGGGCAAGAACGGTTCCGATTGCGGCACCGGCAATCTGCATCTGTGGCACACCAAAGTGACCAAAAATAAAGACCCAGTTAAAAAAGATGTTGACGAAGAAACTGCCAATCGATGCGTAGAGCGGGATCTTTACATCATGAATAGACCGCAGAATCAAGGTCAGGGTCATTGTGATGGCCATCATTACAAAAGAAGCTGTGCTGTACCGGAGATAAATTGCACCCTTTTCGATCACAGCAGTGTCGGCTGTATAGATCCGGAGAAGCTCCTCCGGGAAAAACAACGAGATCACCATGCAGACGACGGCCACAGAGAGAATTACACGCAGCATGATCGCAACCGTCTTTTTCACATTGTTGTAGTCGCCTTTGCCATAAAACTGCGCACTGAGAACGGATGCACCGCCACCGACGCCCATACAGGCGATCTGGAACAGGTTGATAAAATCATTTGCCAGCGAAGAACCGGAAAGCTGTATCTCACCAAAGCTGCCCAGCATCACAGTGTCCATAATGTTCACGCCCACCGTGATCATATTCTGGATGATCACAGGAAGTGCAAGCATCAGCATCAGCCTGTAAAAGCCTGGTTCCTTTACCAATAGTGTCTTTTTTTCCATTTTGTCATCATATGCTCCATTTTTTCCAGTGGCGCATATCCCTTTATGCGTTTTAAGCGCAGATGCGCGGTGGTTTATTTCGCGTGCTCTGCCAGATACTGATCAAAGCTGATCAGCTCAATGCCGTTCGCCTTGACCCATTCCTTGATCTTCGGCGAGCAGAGCGCTTCGAGTTCTCTGCCGCGGATGACGGAAAAAGTCGACATGTTTTGCAATTCACCATCGCAGTAACCGCAGTGGGTTGCAAGCATCGCATACGGTGCATTGAAGTCGAACTCACAGCCGCCAGAAAGAATATGCCCGATGACATCCGTTGCACCCTGTTCAGCCAGACCGTAAGATGGCTTGCGGTCATTCGGGTCGACCTTCATGTTTTTATAGTACCAGCGTGTGCCGACCGGCAGATCCTTCAGACCAAAGCAGTTCAGCAGTACGCCATATTCCTCTGCAATATCCACCATGGCCTGCTCGACTTCCGGTGTGGAAAGCGAATGCCCTGCAAAGTAGCACGGCTTGCGGCCCACAATTTCAATGAAATTTTCGACCTGCTGTTTCATTTCACGGTAGATCTGGTCGTAAGGAATCTCATACAGATTTTCCAGTTTGCGGCGGGTCGAAGAAATAAAAATGCCGTTTTCATCCACCAGTGCAGGGATGTCCTTCGGGTCGCTGGCGGGCAGCCCGGACACAAGATTCAGGTCCTGACCAACCGAAACATGCGGATACTTTTTCAACTCGTTCACCGCATAGCGGGCCTGTGCAGCATTGTTTGTCATCAGGCCCACATCGGTCAGAATCCCGCAGCGGGCTGCGCGCAGGCAGCCGTCGGTGATGCTGTCGGTCATGGCATAATCGGCGCCTCGTACAATCAGTTTCATCTGTTTCTCCTTTCTTATTTCAGGTCACGGTATGTGATCAGCTCAACGTTGTTGCGGAGGATCCAGTTCTTCACAAAGTCCGAGGTGAATACTTCGTGATCTTTGCAGCGGATGACCGAATAGGTCGTGTAACGGAACAGATCTGCATCCACAAAGCCGACATGACCGCCCAAAAGGACGTATTCGTGCCCCAGTGCCTCATCCAGATGTTCCCGGACATACGCCAGTGCATCGGTTTCCAGCTGCTTTTCCACCGTGAAAGGCTTGGTATTGTAACCGTTGGCAGCCCAGTACATATTCACCTTTTTGTGGCAGTCTGCGCTGTACGGAACGCCGCTTTCTTCCGACAGGGTCCGGATCGCCCGGATATAGGCCGGGCTGCTGCGGCTGATGGAGTGTCCGTGCAGATATTCCGGCGGCTGCCCTGCAAGACGGACAAAGTGCTTCAGCTGTGCCCGCAGTTCGGTCAGCACCTGTTCGTAGGGCCACAACTCTTCCTTACCAAAGCGCGGATCTGCCATTTTGACGGTGGAACGGATAAAATGTCCATCCTGATCCACCAGGTCCGGGAGCAGTTCCGGGTCAGAGACCGGATCTCCGGAGACAATATTGAAGTCGATGCCAAAGCACACCTGCGGATAATCTTGGATAAAGGATGCGGCGTGCTCGCTTTCCGGCATATTTACAAACAACCCGGTATTCCGGACGACACCGTTTTCAATTGCATCCAGAATGCCACAGGTCACACCACGGGTAAATCCGTAGTCGTCCGATTGCGTCAGCAGTTTCATTTCGACCTCTCCCTTCTCAACATAAAAACCAGGGAAGGAAGGTGCTTTGCGAGCCTTCCTTCCCCGTCACAATTTTACAGAATACCAACCAGCGAGAGCAGAATGCATCCACCCATAATGATGAAGATCAGTTTGACTGGGGTCAGGCCCTTCTGCAGAGCCTTATAGCTACCCCACCAGAGAACAAGGCTGAGCAGACCAGGCATCACATTGTCCAGAATGCCCTGAATGTTGATTTCTGCGCCGTTGACCACCGGTGCCAGAGCAATGTTGATCTTGATATTGGAAGCAATCAGAACACCGACCATCATGGCACCCAGAATGCCGGCAACTTCCATCAGCATAGAAATAATGCCGGATTCCGAAGCCTGATCGATCAAAGAGGTGCCGGTGCGGTAACCGGTCATGAACAGCACATACTTGAGTGCAAGAAGACCGAAGCCGAACAGTGCTACAAACAGCAGTGGTCCAAGAAGATTGCCGTCGGCTGCAATTCCGATGGCGATGCCGGCTACGATAACACGGACACAGTTGAAGAAGAACGAGTCACCAATACCGGCCAGGGGGCCCATCAGGGATGCAATGACACTGGTGATCGTGCCGGGTTCCACGTTGCCCTTTTCTGCGCGTTCCTTTTCCATTGCACAGGCAATGCCTGCCAACAGACCATACATGGTCTGATTTGTGTTGATGTACTCTGAAGCGTGGCGGGTAAGCGCTTCTTTTTTGGCTTCGTCATCCTGATAATATTTTTCAATAACCGGTGCCGTGGACAGCACCATGGCACGTCCCTGACCAACCACATTGCTGGTGGTGCGCATGCAGGACAGAGAGCCCCAATAGCATTTGTTCAGGATCTTTTTTTCTTCCGGCGAAATCGTATTCTGCTTATTAGGCATAGAAATCGTCACCTCCAACCGTATTTTCAACCTGCTTCAGAGCACGAGAACGATCAAAGACCATGTAGGCACAGACAAAGCCGAGGATTGCCACGGAGAGCACCGGCATTGCCAGATATTTGGTCAGAACAAAGCCAACCAGAACGAACGGTACGGTGTACTTCGAGAAAATGGCCTGGGTCGTCAGCGCCAGGCCGACGACCACCAGCATACCGCCGGATGCCGACAGACCATTCATCAGCCAGGCGGGGATCGCATCGAATGTGGTCGTGATCACGGTGGATCCGAAGTAGCAGCACAGGAAGATGACGGCAGTATCCAGCAGGTGCTGGAGCACGATGGCCTGGAACCAGACCAGACGGTTGTACTTTTTGACATCGCCCTGCTTGGCGGCGTTCATCAGGGGCACTTCCATCAGGTTGCCAACCATTGTGGTGACCGGCATCAGGCCAAGGCACAGAGCACCGATCGGAACTGCGATTGCAATGCCCTCCTCCATGGAGATCCCGGACAGGATCGCGAGGCCCACGCCAACTGCCGTACCCGAACGATAATCGGCTGCGAGAGAGCCGCCGATGCCGGAAATGCCCATATAAACAGCTTCCAGCGAGGCACCCATTATAACGCCGGTCTTCAGGTCACCGCAGAGCAAACCGATCACTGTGCCCAGCACGATCGGGCGGGTCATGGTCTGCCATCCCAGAATGCCGTCAATCAGCCATGTGATCCAGTAAGCAAACGCTACAAGCAATGCAGGAACTAACATACTGTGTTTCCTCCTTTTTTATTTCCATTCAGCCTTTTCCGCTGCTGCAACAAAGGCCTTCAGGGACGTTTTTTCGGTCGAGGGCAGGCTTTGGACATAAGCGTCCGCAACACGTTCGCTGATCTCCTTCAATGCACCAAGATCGTCCCGATCCAACTGCACATACATAGAAACGCTTGCGGTATGTTCTGCCTTGCGGTTGTGGTAATTACCCAAGTTGACATTTTTCAGTCCCAGCGCCGAAACCAGTTTCAGCGCATCCTTGGGGTTGTCCGTCAGCAAAAAAATCTTCATGCGTTCTGCGCGCGGATCCTGCAGAAGTCCGATCACCTCGTCCACGCTGCGAACATGGGTCTTTTTGCCCGGCGGCGCTGCAATCAGCAGCATTTTCTTTTTGAGCGGGTTCTGGACCGCTTCGTCGCTTGCACATACGATGGTGTCGATGTCCAATGCCTTTGACCAGCTGGTTGCAACCTGACCATGGATCAGACGTTCATCAATTCTGAGCAAAGCAATCATTGTGTGTCCTCCTTTTTTGATGTGGATCACTTTCCGGAAAAGTTTCTGAGTGTATTATAACAAGTCTGCCACAGACTTTCCTTGTCTGATTTTTTCGAGCACTTTACATAAAAAATTGCATCATTGTATAAATTTGACAAGCTCATATGCTTGCTTTTGACAAAGTGCACAAAAAACACCACACAGGATCCCACGCTCCCTCAGAGAGAGCAGGAATTCTATGCGGTGTTGTCGTTTTTTCAAAAGGGCAGCATCATTTGAGCAGCCGGTTGATCTGATTGTTCAGCGTTTCCGGGCAGGGGCAGCTGGTAAGCGTAGCCCAGAACAGCGGGTCCTGTATCAGCTCGTAGAGCAGCAAATTGATGATCCGGATGTTTTGGGCATTTACACGTCCGGAAAGCAGCAGATAACGGGAGACTCGCTTGTCACCGACCCGGAGCCGACTTTTCAATTTCCCGAACTGCAGCAGACTGTGTGGTGCCGTCTGTTGCGTGAGAAGCAGAACCAGACAGTCATTCACACAGATCGTTTTCTTCTGGATTTCTTCCACCGTGAAAGCAGCAACGGGAAAGGCACGGCTCTCTGCCAGAAGCTCTTCGGCCCACCCATCACTCAGCTTCAGCTCCTGGGTGCGGATATCTTCTTTTTTCAGGTCATTTCCAAACAGGTCCCGCAGCATCTGAAGATAGGCATTGATGTTGTTGAGATCGTTCCGGATCTCTGCATATGAAAGAAACAGCGGATCGTTGGACAGGCGTTCATCGCACAGGATCAGATCATACTTTTTCCGAGCCTCCGGGATGTTTTCCAGCATGTCAACATAGGTACAGCATTCCACCGAGCTGTAATACCGCGGGTTCAGCTTTGCAAGGAGAAGGTTCCGGATCATTTCGGGAGCATAAATGTCGGAACGGGCGGTGATCCCGATGCGGAGCCGCGGCGCAGCATAATCCATCCCCTGAATATAAAAGGCAATCAGTTCACACAGCGGAGCACAGCAGATTCCGGCCGCCTCGTTTCCATAGCGTTCCGCAAGGAGCTGCTGGATGTTCTGGTAGAGAAGCATCACCAGCGGATAGTCTGAGATCATCTGTGCCCGGCTTTCAGAGTGCCCTGCATGTTCGGACAGCAAACCCATCTGATGGTGAATGATCAGGCGGTAGAGCGTTGTCCGGAGAATGGAACTGTACAGGCCGGTGATGGAGAAGCCGTAACTTCGCAGCAGATAGCCATCCACCATGCGGTACAGGTCGTTGGCTTCCTCGGGAAAGGTTGCTTCCACAAAGGCGCAGAACTCCTCCGGTTCGTCATACATTTCAAACAACATCATGGCAACCGATAAAATCTCCTGTTCGGAAAATGCTTCCCCGCCAAAACAGGACCGGGTAATGTCCGCACTGATCTTCATCAGCCGTTCGGAGCTGCGGACATAGCCGATGATGGCCGGATGGATGTTTTCAAAACCGGAAAATATCCTTCCCTGCCGGATGCGCAGGTGCTGGAAGAAGATATAATACGTCAGCCGCCGGACCTGTGCCTGGGAATAATTGCAGCTATTATGCAGCAGCGCTTCATACACTTTCTCCCGAAGCACGGGGTAGTGCGGATTGCTGAGCCCTTCCGCGATCTCAGGATAATCTTCTTCCGGAATAACGTTCACGTCCAGCAGACTATAGATCGCCATCAGACAGCGCCGGATGTTCCATTCGTTGCCCATAGGGTACACTCCGTAATGGGGCGCGTTTTCCAGCCGGATGTTATAACTTTGCAAAAAGGTGCGGCAAAGTTTGATTGCATTGCGCAGATTGCTGCGGGAAAATCCCATTGTTTCTGACACAGCATCCAAATCCGTATGGTCATTGGCAAGAAGAATCTTTCTAGCAATATAAAGCCCTCTGACCAGTTCGCTCCGGTTTGTAAGGTTTCTGCGGTGGCGATTGTAGAAGGACCACATCCCCTTATAGTGCTGCTGAAACTGTTTCTCATCGGTGACGGTCCAATGGATCCGGTTTTCTTCAAAATGATACTCGATCCCATAGAACTTTTGCAGTTCTTTCAGACGCTGCTGACAGATGCTGTACTCATAGCGGCTCATTCCAAAATGCCGGATAAAGTATTCCGGAGTTAGATCTGGCCGCAGGATGATATAACATGCCTTTTTGTAATCGTCAATCGAATAATCCTGAAACATATTGCGCATCCCCTTTTGCCCGAACACCATAAAGATTCCCTGTGCCTGACACCCACTGAATTTCCGGTTCTGCTGTGTAGCTTGTCGGCAGTTGTCATAAGTGTACTACATCGTTTTGCACTTTACAAGAACTGCCCGGTGTGATTTTCTCAGATGCATGGATTCTGGAGCACTTACGCCGCCATGCTTTCAATAAAAAGTCAAGAAATATGAAATAACATTGGCTCGACAAATTATGAACAATCATCCGCGAAAGAAGCACTTGGGAAAAAGAAGGTCGACATACGACAAAAGCCGCCCGGAAGCGTCTGAGAACGTTTCCGGGCGGCTTTCTGTTTTAGTTAGCTTGAGCGATTCAAAACCACCAGCTAGGCTGGTGGAGTAAAAATGCTTTAGCTATAAGCTTCGAGCGAAGCGAGATGACAAAGAAATTGTCATCTTAGAAGATGCACTTTATGGGCATAGCTCGTTAGAGCGGTAGGGCAAGTAATGCAGATGAAAGATGCTTGCTCATGGCCCCTTGCAGGGGCTTTGCCAGTAAGGTGCCCTTCTAGGGCTTACTCAAGCCACCGGCTTAGCCGGTGGTTTTGACTTGTTTTAAAGGACGGAGTTACTTGGGCTGACGGCCGATGTAAGCCAGGATGCCGCCATCGGCGTACAGGATCTGGCCGTTGACGAAGTCAGAAGCATGGCTGGCTAGGAACACGCAGGGGCCCACCATGTCCTCGGGGTCGCCCCAGCGGCCGGACGGGGTCTTAGCGCAGATGAAGGTGTCGAAGGGGTGACGGCTGCCGTCCGGCTGGGTCTCGCGCAGGGGAGCGGTCTGGAGCGCATGGCAAAGGTCGTTACTACCATTCATGACCTGGTGGGTGATTAAGGTCAACCGTACATACGTTATCAACGAGGAACAGGCTGCAACCATACGAATGGTTTTCACGCTCTATTCGCAGGGCTACGGGGAAAAGGCGATCGTCAATGAACTTTCCCGGCTGGGTCGTAAGGATGGGCACGGAAACGTCAGTTGGTCCTGTACAAAGATCAGCCGCATCCTTCGTAACGCAACGTATATGGGCTATGTCTGCTACAACAAGTCCAAGGTCAACAACTATCTTGAAAAGAAACGCATCAACAATCTGGACGAAACTTCCTTCGTCTATGTAAAAGGCAACTTTGAGCCGATTGTATCAGAAGCCCTCTGGCATGAATGTGAGCGCATCCGTAAAAGCCGTATTGTCAATCTGCGTCTTCCTGATGGAGAAACACGACGCAAGGGCATTGACAGCACCAAATATTTATGGGTCGCAAAACTTCGTTGCCGCTGCGGTTCTTCCTACCGCATTTTCAACTGGCGTAAACTGAAGGACGGAACGCCAGTCTTTGGCTACCAGTGCAATATGCGAACCGTCAACCCGACCCGTTCCTTCGTTCTGGAGCACAACATGACCGAACAGCTCAGTTGTGATGCCATTTCTATCCCGGAGTGGAAGCTGGAACTGATGGCGAAGAAGATCTTTGAAAAGGTCTGGGGCAATCAGAATAAAGCCATCCTTCGTGCCTGCAAGATGATTGAAAGCTGTCAGAACGGAAAAGCCGCCACACGAATGTCCGCTGCACCGATTCAGAGCAAAATCGAAAAAATCAAAAAGCGCAAGCTGAACTACGCTGCCATGCGTGCAGACGGCGAACTGCCAAGAGAGGAATACCAAGCCCTCTGCAAACAGGCAGATGACGAAATTGCACACTTGGAGCAGGAACTGAAAGCCCTCTCCCCTGCGCCCGAACCGCAGACGGTTTCTTCGGACATGAAAGCGATCTACGATTTTCTCTCTCAGAAGGTCGATGTGCACGGTGCCCGTCTTGCTCCCGAATTGATTGACCAGTTCATTGAAGTGGTCACCCCCATTGCCGATTACTCCTACCGCTGGAAGCTGAACACCGGCTGCAAGAAGTCCAAAGAGGAGCGCGCCGATCTGATGGCTGTATCGGAAAAGCCCATCCTTACCTTCACCATCGACTTTGAAACCGCCAAGCGTTACCGGGAAGCCAACAAAATGCCCCACCAGTTCCGCCGTGCAGCGTGGATTGACCTGACCGTGGAGGTGTATCTGTGATGCTTCTGGAAAGCAGCCCTGTGTTAAACGCGATTCATCTCATACATGAGCAAACAAATAAGGCCCACCGCCAAAATTGACGGTGAGCCTTATTTTATGCTTGATTTTTAGCGATAATTCGCTACAAAATCCTTATGCTCTCGGGTTTTTAATAGCAGCCTGAGCAGCAGCCAGACGGGCGATAGGCACACGGAAGGGAGAGCAGCTGACGTAGTCCAGACCGACGTTGTGGCAGAACTCCACGCTCGTGGGATCGCCGCCGTGCTCGCCGCAGATGCCCAGACCCAGATCGGGGCGGGTCTCGCGGCCATCATGGGCAGCCATCTTGACCAGCTTGCCGACGCCGACCTGATCCAAATGCTGGAACGGATCGCTCTCGTAGATCTTGTTCTCGTAGTATGCGCCCAGGAACTTGGCAGCGTCATCACGGCTGAAGCCAAAGGTCATCTGGGTCAGGTCGTTGGTGCCGAAGCTGAAGAACTCAGCCTCCTTGGCGATCTCGCCGGCAGTCAGGGCTGCGCGGGGGATCTCGATCATGGTACCGACCTGATACTTCATGTCAACGCCGGCAGCAGCGATCAGCTCGTCAGCAACCTTGACGACAACGTCCTTGACGAATTTCAGCTCCTTGACCTCGCCAACCAGCGGGATCATGATGTGCGGGGTGATCACATGACCGGTCTCAGCAGAGACGTTCAGAGCAGCCTTGATCACAGCACGGGTCTGCATAGCAGCGATCTCGGGGTAGGTAACAGCCAGACGGCAGCCACGGTGACCCATCATGGGGTTGAACTCGTGCAGAGAAGCAACCACGTTCTTCAGGTCTTCGTAGGTCATGCCCATGTCGGCAGCCAGTTCCTTGATGTCCTCGTCCTTGGTGGGCAGGAACTCGTGCAGGGGCGGGTCCAGATAACGGATGGTCATCGGGCGCTCACCCATGATGCGGTACATAGCCTCGAAGTCGCCCTGCTGGAACGGCTCGACCTTGGCCAGAGCAGCCTCGCGCTCTTCCACGGTGCGTGCGCAGATCATCTCGCGGACAGCCTTGATGCGGTCCTCAGCGAAGAACATGTGCTCGGTACGGCACAGGC
>ERZ773136.3552-NODE-3552-length-11368-cov-3.046584_pt1 | contig 11368 bp, 7 predicted proteins | sample MGYA00580855_ERZ773136 | MGnify/ENA primary metagenome ERZ773136 (study PRJEB29015, sample SAMEA2737860) | human gut metagenome | biome: human gut; feature: human-associated habitat; material: faeces | place: China | collected 2012 ... | reverse complement strand
GGGCGATGAGGCAAAAACTCTGCACAGACTGCTTGAGGTCAGCTGGGATAAACATGACAACCCCGTTTTCAACAAGAACGAACGCAATCAGCTGAAATGCGACGCATTGATTGTTGACGAGGTTTCAATGGTCGACACATTCATTATGGAAAGCGTTATGAGAGCGCTTTCCACAGGCTGCAGACTTATTCTTGTAGGCGACTCCGACCAGCTCCCCTCCGTAGGTCCGGGTAATGTGCTCGGCGATCTTATCGAAAGCGGACTTATTCCCGTTGTACGGTTGAATGAAATTTTCCGTCAGGCACAGCAGAGCCTTATTGTCACAAACGCACATAAGATTGTGAACGGTGAAATACCCATTCTTAATTCCGCCGACAAGGACTTTTTCTTTCTTCAAAGGAACAATAAATCAGAAGTTTCAGCGGTAATAGCTGACCTTTGTGCAAATCGTCTGCCAAAGGCATACGGATATTCTCCGTTTGAAAACATTCAGGTGCTTGCTCCGTCCAAAAAAGGTGAACTCGGAACTGCCGAGCTTAACCACAAATTGCAGGCGGCGCTAAATCCGAAGGATGACGATAAGGCGGAAATAACAATCGGTTCAAAAACCTTTCGCACAGGCGACAAGGTTATGCAGATAAAAAACAACTATCAGTTAGAGTGGGAAATCCGCACAAAATACGGTCTGTCTGTGGATAAAGGGACGGGAGTATTCAACGGAGACATGGGAATTGTCCGGGAGATCAATGATTTCGCGGAGACGATGACTGTGGAATTTGATGAGGGCAGAATGGTGGAATATCCATACAAACTGCTGGATGAGCTGGAACTGGCGTATGCGATTACCATACATAAATCGCAGGGAAGCGAATACCCGGCGGTCGTCATTCCACTTTTGTCCGGACCGTCGATGCTTATGAACCGGAATCTGCTGTACACAGCGGTCACCCGTGCTCGGAAATGTGTGACGCTGGTCGGCAATGAGGTGACGTTTGCGCAGATGGTGCAGAACACGTCGCAGCAAAAACGATACAGCGGGCTGTGTGACCGACTGAAGGAGGCATAACACTGCCGTGGAATATTTTGGGAGAAAAAGATATCCGGGGAAAACGAATGCAGGCGAGAAGCCCCTTTGTTTCAGGATGCAACGGGCACAGTCCATTCTTTGGAGCAAAATCCCGCATTTCTTCCGTGCGATCGTTGTCTTAGGTTCCGTGTCTTTGCCACGTTTGAACACCCCACGGAAGCTGTCCGTCAAGCAGCAGACAATGAGCGGACTTTCTGGCAGCACTAACTGCACTCACGCATAGACATCATAAAACCGCGCGAACCGGAACTCGCCGGCATCTGCTATTGAAAATAGGGCAGATGCCGACTCAGACATCGGCTTCGCGCGGTTATGTTTTATGCTTAGAGTGCAGGTAAGTGCTGCACAAAAGTCCTAAAATTGTCTGTAGCTTGCGGACAGCTTCCGCGGGGGTGCTCCAAACTTGGAAAGACACGGATCATCGCAAAGGCAACGGCCGCACGGATTAGAAATACACGATTTTGCGATTAGAATGGATTGTGTCCGTTGCATCCTGAAACACAAAAGGCTTTCGCCTGCGCTCACTTCATCCGGACAGCTTCTCCTCCCGAAATATCCTGCGGCCGCGTTATGCCTCTTTCCTGCGGTTACGACAGCAGCGCTTTATCGTTTGCAAATTCCTCGCCGCTGACCTTCTCAAACTGATGGAGGAGATCTTCCACCGTCAGTTTCTTCTTCTCTTCCCCGGCAATGTTTAGGATGACACGGCCTTCATGCATCATGATGAGGCGGTTACCGTGCACGATGGCGTCCTTCATGTTGTGTGTGACCATCATGGCAGTCAGGTGGTGATCGGCAATGATCTTGTCGGAAATCTCAAGCACTTTGGCGGCTGTCTTCGGATCGAGCGCTGCGGTGTGCTCGTCAAGCAGCAGGAGCTTGGGTTTTTTCATTACCGCCATTAAAAGCGTAAGCGCCTGGCGCTGACCGCCCGAAAGGTTCTAGCCTCGGCTTCTGGATGGAAGCCATGAGCAGCGTGATTGCCTGGCGCTGACCGCCGGACAACAGCCCTACTTTGCTGGAAAGCCGGTCTTCCAGACCGAGATCTAAGGTGGCAAGCATCTCACGGTAGACGTCGCGCTCCTTTTTTGTGATGCCCCAGGAGAGACCGCGGCTCTGTCCGCGTCTGGCAGCGATCGCCATATTTTCCTCGATCGACATCGTCGTCGCGGTGCCGGTCATAGGATCCTGAAAGACGCGTCCGAGATATTTGGCGCGCTTGTACTCGGAAAGGCGTGTCACATCATCGCCGCCGATATAGATTTTTCCGGAATCCACCGGCCACACGCCTGCGATGGCGTTTAAGGTGGTGGATTTTCCGGCGCCGTTTCCGCCGATGACGGTGACGAAATCGCCCTCCTCGAGAGAGAGGTTCACGCCGTTTAATGCCACTTTCTCGTTGATGGTGCCCGGATTAAACGTTTTCTTGATATTGTCTATTTTTAACATTTCTGCCATGGTGTTACCGCTCCTTTCCTTTGCGTGTGGATTTCAGATAAGGAATGGCAAGGAATACTGCCACAACGATCGCGGAGAAAAGCTTCAGATCGTCGGAAGGAAGCTTTAACCATAAAACCACATTCATTACAATATAATAGATGATCGCTCCGCCGATTACGGAAAACAGCGTGTAGGCGAAAGCGAGATTCTTCCCGGCGCAGAGTCTGCCGAAAATAACTTCTCCGATAATGACAGCAGCAAGACCGATGACGATGGCGCCGCGCCCCATGTTGACATCTGCCGCACCCTGATACTGGGCGTACAGACCGCCGGAGAGACCGACCAGACCGTTGGAGATCATGAGCGCAATGACGGTGTGAAGGTTGGTGTTGATTCCCTGCGCACGCGCCATCTGCTGATTACATCCGGTTGCGCGGATGGCATGTCCCTGCTCCGTGCCGAAATACCAGTAGAGAATCGCAACGATTGCAAAACAGAACAGGATGCATGTCGCAAAAATCTGTACACGGGTGCTGTTGGAGTCGGACAGGTAGCGGAGCGAGACCACCAGAGGGTACTTGTCAACGCTGACGGCCTGGTTGGAACAGCCCATGATGTTTAAGTTGATGGAATACAGGGAAATCTGGGTTAAAATGCTTGCCAGAATGCCCGGAATGCCAAGAGCGGTATGCAGGATGCCGGTGATGAAACCGGCGGCCATGCCTGCCAGAAAGGCAAAAATAAGTGCTGCCCACGGACTCATTCCTCCGCGGATCAGCATGACGGCAACCGCACCTCCGGTTGCAAGAGAACCGTCCACGGTCAGATCCGCAAAATCCAACAGACGGTAGGTAATATAGACGCCGAGTGCCATCAGCCCCCAGACCATGCCCTGGGCGAAAGCGCCGGGCATGGAACGGAAGAGGGCAAGCGGGTCAAGCGACATAAAATAATTCATCAGGAAAAACCCCCTTGTCAGGAAAAATATTATTCGGCATCGATTGCCACGTAATCATCCGGAACCGTGATGCCTAAATCGGAACAGATTGCGGCATTGTACTCTTTGGTGACATTCGGGGCGTATTCGATATCCATGGTGGAAATATCTTTGCCGTTTACCAGAATGTCATAAGCCATCTCGCCAGCTTTGTATCCGATGTCATAATAGCTGATGGAGAGTGTTGCAACACCGCATCCGGAGCAGATTCCCTCCTCGCCGGCGATGACTGGAATGCCTGCCGGGCGTGTGATATTGTCGACCGCTTCGGTGTTGCCTGCCATGGTATTGTCAGTCGGAATGTAGATGACGTCTACTTCGCCGACAGCACTCTGCACGACAGAGGCGATGTCGTTGGAATCCGCCACGGTGTACTCCTTGTGGGAGATTCCGTCCTCATCCAGATACTTTCCGAATTCTGTTGCCTGGTACACGGAGTTCGGTTCTGCGGAACAGTAGAGGATGCCGACATTCTTGGCGTCTGGAAACAGTTCCACGAGCATATCTTCCTGCTGGTCTAACGGAGCCAGATCGGAGGTGCCGGAAATATTTTTTCCGGTGGCGCCGGTCCAGTCGTCAATGTCGAGCGCGGTTGCGTAGTCCGTCACGGAGGTTCCGAGTACCGGGATCGTGCTGGTGGCCGCCGCGGAAGCCTGCAGGGCGGTCGTCGCATTGGCGAGGATCAGATCGTAATTGTTGGAGACAAAGGTGGTGGCAATGCTGGAACAGTTCGCCTGCTCGCCCTGTGCGTTCTGCACATCGAAGGTGACGGAATCGCCCATCAGTTTGGTCAGGGCATCCTGAAATCCCTGCGTTGCCTGATCCAGTGCCGGATGCTCTAGCTGCTGGCAGATTCCGATGTTATATACTTTACCGGATGCACCTGCACTCTGTGTCCCGTCTTTTGCTGCATCTGCGGAATTTCCACAGGCGCCCAGGGATACCATCATGGCTGCTGCCACAGCAACCGACATTGCCTTGTTTAATTTTTTCATAGTTGTTCCTCCATTTATATTTTATATAGTCAGATAGACTTTAAGCCGCTTCCCATCCTACTGGAAAGCGGCTCGTCCACTGCGCAATTACAGGAAAATATATTTGCAGATAAAAAGTACTGCAAGGATATACATCAGTGGAGTAATCTTCTTACGCTTGCCACAGATCAGATTGATCAGTACAAAAGAGATTACACCAATGGCAATACCCTCTGCGATACTGTACATTAAAGGCATCGCAATGAGGCACAGATATGCAGGAACTGCATCTGTCAGATCCTCGAAATCAACCTTTACAATTGCGGATACCATCAGGAATCCGACAAAGATCAGCGCCGGTGCTGTTGCAAAGCCCGGAATTGCCGTAAAGATTGGTGCAAAGAAAATTGCAAGCAGGAATAATAATCCTGTAACGATGGATGCAAGACCGGTTCTTGCACCAGCTCCGACACCGGCAGAGCTCTCTACGAATGTTGTAGTTGTAGACGTACCAAGGACCGCACCTGCAGAAGTAGCAATTGCATCTGCCATCAGTGCCTGCTTTACGTTCGGAAGTTTTCCATCTTCGTCTAACATGCCGGCCTTATCCGATACACCGATCAGTGTTCCGATCGTATCAAACATATCTACAAACAGGAAAGACAACATGACTACGATGAAGTTCATAATTCCGACTCCATGGAAATCTGCTGTAAAACACTGTCCGAACGTCTCACCAATCTTTGAAAAATCAGTCATGGCAAATGTCGGATACAGAGAATAAAATCCAGCGTCTGCATCGATACGGTAAACACCCGCTCCCTGACAGATCATTCCAAGAATCCAGGTAGCCAGAATACCGATCAGAATAGATCCCTTGACTTTTTTGATGTATAAAATTGCAGTAAGAAGCAGACCGATCAGTGCAAGTACTGCACAGATTCCTTCGGTATGCCAGTTATCTCTGAAATTTACATAAGATAACAATGTGGAATCGTTGTTTACAACGATATGTCCACCCTGCAATCCGATAAACGCGATGAACAGACCGATGCCGGCGCTCACACCTTTCTTTAATGTGGTCGGAATGGCATTGAAAATTGCCTCACGCACATTGGTAAGAGAAAGGATAATAAAGATAATACCTTCGAAGAATACTGCCATCAGGGCTACCTTCCAGGAATATCCCATATTTCCGCATACGGTAAATGCAAAGTATGCATTCAGTCCCATACCCGGTGCAAGTGCAAACGGATAATTTGCAAGGAGTGCCATTGCAAACGTACCGATAAAGGAGGCCAGACAGGTTGCAATCAGCACTGCTGTCGGATCCATTCCTGCCTGTGAAAGCAGGTTCGGGTTTACAGCCAGGATATAAGCCATGGTCATAAACGTCGTAATACCGGCGATCACTTCTGTTTTCGCTGTGGTATTGTTCTCTTTGAGCTTAAACATTTTCTCTAACATGTTCTCTCCTCCATATTTTATTGTTTTGTAAAAGCACCCTACTATTTTACCATAAAATAATGGAGAAATCCATTCAATTATTTATGTCTCCAGGTACTTCTTGAAAAGAGAACAAGCATCGGGAAAATTTCCAGTCTTCCGGCCAGCATGTCAAAAATCAGCACAAGTTTGGAAAACCAGGAATACACCGAAAAATTACAGGTAGGTCCCACCACATCAAATCCCGGTCCGATATTGTTAAAGCACGCAGCAACCGCAGACACATTTGTTGTCATGGACAGTCCATCAATAGAAATCAAAAGAAAACTTCCGACTAAAATCACACCGTAAGCCGCCAGATAGGTATTTGTATTATTTAATACATCCTCCCCGATCCGGTTTCCATTCATGCGCACCACTTCCACACGCTGCGGGCTTAAAATTCTGCGGATATTTCTGCGCAGATTTTTCACAATCAAAAGAAGTCTTCCCACCTTAAGTCCTCCTGCCGTACTGCCTGCACAGGCACCGACAAACATCAGACACAGCAACAGTGCTTTCGAAAATCCGGGCCACAAATCAAAGTCCGTGCTTGCAAACCCGGTCGTCGTCATAATAGAGGAAACCTGAAATGCCGCATGGCGGATGGTCTCTTCCCAGGAGCCGTACAGTCCCCGGACATTGAACGTAATTAAAAGAATACTGACTACAAATATGATGATATACAGCCGCAGTTCCTGATCTTTGAGCACTTCCTTTACATGCCGGACTAAAAGCAGATAATAACAGCTGAAGTTGATTCCAAACAAAAACATGAATACCGTACATACATTCTGTATATATGGGCTGTATCCTGCAATACTGTCATTTCGGATTCCGAATCCACCTGTGCCGGCCGTTCCAAAAGCGGTACATACGGCATCAAAAACCGGCATTTTTCCCAACAGGAGAAACAGGAAATTGATGAATGTCAGCACCATGTATATGACGTACAAAATTCTTGCTGTTGTACGCATTTTCGGCACCAGCTTGTTCACATTCGGTCCCGGACTCTCCGCACGCAGCAGATGCATGGTATACCCTTTGCCTCTCTCTCCGTTCGGAGAAAGTGCCAGAAGAAATACAAGTACCCCCATGCCACCCAGCCAGTGGCTGAAACTCCGCCAGTACATAATTCCAGGAGAAAGTGCTTCCACATCTCCCAAAATCGAAGAACCTGTGGTTGTAAATCCCGATACAATTTCAAACAGGGCATCGACAAAGTTTGGAATTTCCCTGGAAAAAACAAATGGAAGACACCCGAAAAAACTGATTGCAATCCAGCTTCCGGCTACGCAGACCATCCCTTCCCTCGCAAAAAAACGACGGGTGGAATTTCTGCAAAAATAATACATTAAGGCACCGACTCCGGCAGTGATCAGAATGGACAGTCCAAACCCATAAACTGCTGCCCGGCTTCCGGTATACAGACTGATTAAAAGTGCCGGAACCATAAACCCTGCTTCCACAATTAAGATCTGGGAAAGAAATTTTCCCATCATTTTATAATTCATAGCATCCTCACTCGAAAATATCATTCAGCTGCAAAAGTGTCATCCCACCCTTTGCAACGATAATCACGGAATTTCCAGCCTCATACATGGAATCTCCGTTTGGAATCTCCGTTTTACTTCCATGGCTGATACATGCGATCAGTATATTGCGTTTCAGGCGGATATTACGCAATGGTTCCCCGATATGTTTTGTGTCGGCATCTACGACAAACTCCAATGCTTCTGCCTGTCCTTCTGCAATATTGTGCAGTGTCAGTGCTGCACCTGTTGTATTCTGCATGGCACGGACATAACGGACAATCGTATTGCAGCAGAGTTCTTTCGGGCAGATTACACTGCCAAGTCCCAGACTGTCCTGCATACTGTTATTTTCCATATGACCGACTTTCGTGATCACCTGTGGCACTCCACAGGTCTGCGCATACAGCGAAATAATCATATTCATTTCATCCATGCCGGTCATGGTTACAACGGCGTCACAATCATGGATGCCTTCACTTTCAAGCAGAAACTGACTGCTGGCATCCCCGTGTATGATACATACTTCCGGTGGAAGTTTGCCGGATAATTCTTCACAGCGCGCTTCATCCTGCTCAATCAGCAGCACACTGACACCTTCTTTTGCCAGCCAGGTCGACAGATAATAACCGATTCTTCCGCCACCGCAGATAATTACACGCTTTGCCTTGTGCGTGATAATGCCAAGATTGCGCAGAAGCTGTGTCAGCATCTCAGCAGTTGCCGTAATAAACAGATGATCCCCCTCCCGGAGAATAAAATGTCCGGATGGAATCTCCACAACCCCTCCACGGCTCACTGCGCAGACAAGCACCTTGCATTTGACAACATTTTCCAGATTCATCAGTGCCACATCGCAGAGTTTACTTCCTTTTTGAATCCGCAGCTCCACGATTTCCACACGGCTTTTTGCAAATGTTTCCCTCTGCAGGAAGCCCGGATAGCGAATCAGCCGTTCAATCTCGCGCGCCGCCTGTTTTTCCGGATTCACCATAAGCGAAAGGGAATAGACATCCCGCATGGTAAAAATCTGCTTGCCGTATTCGGGATTACGGATTCTTGCAATGGTGTGAATTCTCGGATTCAGACCATGGGCAGTCATACCACAGAGCAGATTGACTTCATCCGAACTGGTGGCTGCAATGAGCAGATCCGCCTTTTTCACATCCGCACTCTCCAACACGCGCATGGAGGCACAGTTTCCCTGTACCCCCATAACATCGTAACGCTCCACACTCGAATCCAGCACACGCTGGTTCGAATCGATCAAAGTCAGGTCATGTCCTGCCGCAGAAAGCTTCTGCGTCAGCGTGAGTCCGACCTTGCCATCACCGGCGATTATTATTTTCACAGATTTGTCCTCCGTTTATATTCTGTATTTAGACGTCCCACATTATAGCACATGGCATATAGAAATACAACCGAGGAGTTTTTGGTCTTTACTGCTTCTTATCCTCCTGATATTCCTCAAAACTGAGAATTACTTTAAACAGATCGCCGTCCATCTGCACCGCAAGATTTCCATGCATCAGCTCGGTCAGGCTTTTTGCGATAGAAAGCCCCAGTCCGTGTCCTTCCGTATTCCGGGAACTGTCTCCACGGACAAATCTTCCGAAAAGTTCCTCGCTGGTCATTTTCAGTCGATCCTTCGAAATATTGCGGAAGGTCATAATCACCATTCCGTGAAATTTTTCCAGCGTAACATACACACGTGTTCCCGGCTGTGCATACTTACAGATATTTCCCATCAGGTTGTCAATGATCCGCCACAGATGCCTGCCATCCACATAGATTTCAACGGGTGGTTGCGGACATTCTACAACCATCTCCAGCTGATTTGCCTCTGCCTTTTCTGAAAATTCCCCGACAATCTGTGTCAGAACGACCGTTGCATCACATACTTCCGGATTCACCGGAAGATTTCCGGTAGATGCTTTGGATGCCTCCATCAGATCCTCAATAAGCTTTTTCAGACGGTTGGACTGTCGGTCAAGCACCTCAATGTACTCCCGCATTGTTTCACTCTCTGTCGTCTCCTTTTTGATCAGATCCACATAGTTGATAATGGAAGTAAGCGGTGTTTTAATATCATGGGAGACATTGGTGATCAGTTCGGTACGAAACCGCTCACTCTTCATTTTTTCTTCTACCGCCGCTGCAACTCCGGTCTGTACATTATTTAAATTTTCCGCATGTGTGCGCAGCTCATACATCATTTTTTCTGTATGGATCGGATGCGAATAATCACCTTTTGCAATCCGTTCCCCTCCGTCGAATATCTGTCGAAACTGCACCACAATCTTTAACAGTACGCCGTATTCCACAACTTTCCAGAGGAGATAGACCATGATAATTCCGCCATCCGCTCCGGCACACAGTAAAAGAAATGCTTCTATGAGGAAGACCACAAGAAATACAGCTGTGACTTTTACCGTCATAGACAGACTTGCCAAAAGCGCCAGTCTGATTTCATGCAGTTCTCTTTTTATCCGGCGAAACGGGTTTAAAAGCAGACGCAACAGCGTATAATGACAGAATTTTCCTGCACGGATTCTTACAATGATACTGATCACATATTCATACACAATCAGCTCTGCCAGTGCAAAGGCAATTGCAAAAAATGAAATACAGAATACGATTCCTGCATTCTGCATAAGCAGATCTCCCATATAAAGGCATACCATACCGCAGCCCAAAAACGCAAGTCCTGAGATTCCTGTATAAATACCAAATGGTATACGGTCAATCCATCGAATCTGTACCGTATCAGAACCACGTTTCCATCCTGCCGATGCAAACAGAATGCCAAGAGAAAACATCCACACAAGAACACTCAAAAACAACCACAATCCCGAAATTTCCCGCACCTGTACCACCAGGCCTGCAAGTGTGTGTGCTTTCTGGAAAAACTGTGTTTTCCCGGAATCAATCACAATATGGGTTTCACCTCCGACTTCCGGTGAAAACAAAGAGGATACCGTAGCAGTGCTTCCCTTCAGGGAATCCGCTACCGTAAGATAAAGCGTATATTCCGTCGCCTCTTTCTCCTGATGTGGATTATAATAAATGCGACCCTGTTGATCTTCGTATGCAAATGAAAAATCCTGCCACTGGAATACCTTTGTCTTCGCATAGGTATCCGCAATGGATTCCTGCCGGATCGGATAAATTCCATCCTTTTTTGACCATAAGTAACCTGCCTCTAACCCATCAAAATCAAATCGCAGTTCGGATGATTTTAAATACGGTTCGAGCTTACCTTTTTTCAGCTGTTCTCCATTTTCCGCGCAATATCTGCCACCATCGTCCGATTCCCGGTAAGTATATTCCACATACGGTTCAAGATCCGACTCCTCTGGAACCGCGTAAAAAGAAAAGGAATTGATCCGAAACAGGGTATCGCCCGCATAACAATAAATCACACCATCATCATAGATAAAATGATCCACCTGCGTATAATGCTTGACTTTTTGCATGTACTGTCCCCTGTTTCTTCCAAGCAGCATATCCCAGAAAGAACGATCATTGGTATGAAACTCATTTTCATCTGTAAATTTCAGCCAGGCAAGTGCGGTTTCCTTATTTAAAGAGGTACCCGTGTAATTTCCACAGACAAGTTCGGTTTCTTTTTCATTCGGCTTGTTTTTTACAAGTGAATAAACGATATTTCCGTCTTCAAATTTTTTCAGGGCATCTGCTTCGTCCTGCTTTTTTGAAATGCCGGTAACCGCATCACCCATCCAGTACGCATAGCTTCTAAGCAGCTCCGTATCCAGTATTTTTTCAATGTCTTTCTGTGATCCCTGCCAATCACTGGTCATGCCTAATGTAACTGTCACCACACTGGTCACGG
>ERZ773136.3548-NODE-3548-length-11383-cov-9.555791_pt1 | contig 11383 bp, 10 predicted proteins | sample MGYA00580855_ERZ773136 | MGnify/ENA primary metagenome ERZ773136 (study PRJEB29015, sample SAMEA2737860) | human gut metagenome | biome: human gut; feature: human-associated habitat; material: faeces | place: China | collected 2012 ... | reverse complement strand
GGCAGATAGAGAAGGAGCTGGGCGTAAAGCAGACGGTAGTGGCTACAGGCGGCATGTCCAACATGATAGCCAGCGAGACAGACAGGATAAACTACGTCAATCCTACCCTAACCCTGGAAGGCCTTGCACGCATATACGACATGAACCGTTAGCGGGAGAACCACTCAACAACGTAACATGCGCTGAGCATCACCTGGAGAAAAAACAGAACATAGCATACGCTGCGCCGGGTGTTATCATTCCGGCGCTAGTATATTTCTGCGCCTATGAGCGGCACGGCGGGTATTATCCCCGCATAAAGCAGAAAAAGCACTGTCATATCGATACCTTCCTTTATTGTGATAGATAACCGTGTTGCACGTATATACAGCATAACATCCGGGTATAAGCTTATTCGATAGTGGAAGTTTGGCAATATGGGAATAATATAGTACAAACATTTGTGCGATTGTGCTATAATGCTATACAGGTGGGTAATGCGACCAACAACCCCCAAATTATCGAAGGAGAATAAAACCATGGTAACTCATATCGTTTGCCACAAGTACACCGACAGAGAAGAAGCAAAGAAGATAGCCCCAATGCTCAAGGGCCTGGTAGGCAAGGTTCCCGGCCTTATCAGCATGGAAGCCGGCGCCGACTTCATGGGCAGCGGCAGGAGCTATGATTTGGCGCTTATCGCAAAGTTTGCGAACCGCGAGGATCTGGCGGTTTACGCCGACCATCCGGAGCATGTAAAGGTAAAGCAGTATATCCATAAGGTGCTGGTAAACGGCATATCCGTGGATTTCGAGGATTGATTTTTTTTCGGGAGTTTAAGGTATCAGCATGGGAGAGTTCAAAGTAGTATCCCCCTTTGAGCCGCAGGGCGACCAGCCCGAGGCCATAGCCGCCCTGAGCGAAGGCATAAAGCGGGGGGACAGGCTTCAGGTGCTTTTGGGCGTCACCGGCAGCGGCAAGACCTTCACCATGGCGAAGGTGATAGAGCAGGTGCAAAAGCCTACTCTTGTCATCGCCCATAACAAGACCCTTGCGGCACAGCTTTGCGGCGAGCTGAGGGAATTCTTCCCGGACAGCGCGGTAGAGTATTTCGTCTCGTACTATGACTACTACCAGCCTGAGGCGTACATAGCCTCGTCGGATACATATATAGAAAAAGTAGCCACAGTAAACGACGAGATAGACAAGCTGCGGCACAGCGCTACCTGCGCCCTGAACGAGCGCAGGGACGTTATAATCGTGGCTTCCGTAAGCTGTATATACGCTCTGGGAGACCCGGCGGAATACCTTAAACTCTCCATATCCCTGCGCAAGGGCATGGAGATAGACCGGGATGAGGTAATGCGGCGGCTGGTTGATATACAGTACCAGCGCAACGAATACGACTTTGTCCGGGGCACCTTCCGGGCAAAGGGGGACGTGCTGGAGGTGTTCCCCTCCAACTGGTCGGATAAGGTGCTGCGCATCGAGTTCTTTGGCGACGAGGTGGAGCGCATAAGCGAAGTAAACTGTACTACCGGCGAGATACTTCTGGACAGGAGCCATGTGGCAATATTCCCCGCCTCCCATTACGCTACGGGCAGGGACAAGCTGGTAAAGGCCCTTGGAGAGATAGAACATGACATGCAGGTCAGTGTAGAGAAGTTTAAGGCGGAGGATAAGCTCATAGAGGCGCAGCGCATAGAGCAGCGCACCACATACGATATGGAAATGATGCGCGAGATAGGCTACTGTCAGGGCATAGAGAACTACTCCCGCTATTTTGACGGCCGCAAGCCTGGTCAGCCTCCATATACGCTGCTCGACTATTTCCCCAAGGACTTTCTTATGATAATCGACGAGTCCCACGTGACTCTACCGCAGATACGAGGTATGTACAGCGGGGATTTATCCCGAAAGACAGCCCTCGTGGATTACGGCTTCCGCCTGCCGAGCGCGTATGATAACCGCCCGCTGAAGTTTGAGGAGTTCGAGCAGCGGGTGAACCAGGCCATCTACGTCTCGGCCACGCCGGGCGACTACGAGCGCGAACACGCGGGTCAGATCGCCGAGCAGATCATCCGCCCGACCGGCCTGCTCGACCCGCAGATCTTCGTGCGGCCCATCGAGGGGCAGATCGACGATCTCATCGGAGAGATCAACGCACGCATCGCCAAAAATGAGCGCACGCTCGTGACCACGCTCACGAAGAAAATGGCCGAGGATCTCTCGGCCTACCTCACGAACGCGGGGATCCGCTGCCGCTACCTGCATCACGACATCGGCGCCATCGAGCGTATGGAGATCATCCGCGACCTGCGCACCGGCGCGTTTGATGTGCTTGTCGGCATCAACCTCCTGCGTGAGGGGCTTGACCTGCCGGAGGTGTCGCTCGTGGCGATCCTCGACGCGGACAAGGAGGGCTTCCTGCGCAGCGAGACGAGCCTCATCCAGACGATCGGCCGCGCGGCGCGCAACGCCGAGGGCACGGTCATCATGTACGCGGATAAGGAGACGGCAGCCATGCACGCGGCCATCATGGAGACCAACCGCCGCCGCGCCAAACAGGCGGCGTACAATCAGGCGCACGGCATCGTGCCCAAGACGATCGTCAAGAGCGTGCGCGAGCTGCTGGAGATTTCCAGCGACGTGGAGACACCCAAGCGCGCCGACGGCGTGAAGATGACGGAGGCCGAGCGCCGGGCCGAGATCGCGCGGCTCGAGGCCCAGATGAAGAAGGCGGCCGAAATGCTCGAGTACGAGTACGCTGCCGTGCTGCGCGACCGGCTCATTGAACTGCGCGGCCAGTGACGCGCGAGGAGGACACCCGAATGAAACTCATGATTCTTGACGGCAACAGCATCGTCAACCGCGCCTTTTACGGCATCCGCATGCTCAATGCGCCCGACGGCACGCCGACGAACGCGGTCTACGGCTTTCTGACCATTTTCCAGCGCATCCTCGAGCTCGAGCAGCCGCAGGCGGTGTGCGTGGCGTTTGACGTGCACGCGCCGACGTTCCGGCACGAGCAGTACGCACTCTATAAGGCCCAGCGCAAGCCCATGCCGGAGGAACTGGTTGTGCAGATGCCGCTGCTCAAGCAGACGCTCGACCACATGGGTATCCGGCGGCTGGAGCTGGCCGGGTGGGAGGCGGACGACCTGCTCGGCACGGTCGCGCGCCGCTGCGAGGCCGCCGGCTGGGCGTGTGAGATCGTCACCGGCGACAAGGACAGCCTCCAGCTCATCACGGACACCACCCACGTCTGCCACGTCAAGACCCGCATGGGCCAGACGGAGACGATCGAATACACGCCCGAAGTGTTCCGTGCCGAGTATGGCTTTGACCCCATTCATATGATCGACCTCAAGGCGCTCATGGGCGACAGTTCGGACAACATCCCCGGCGTGCCCGGCATCGGCGAAAAGACGGCGAAGGATCTGCTCGTCCGCTTTGGCACGGTGGCGGATATTTACCGCGACCTCGACGCGCTGGACATCAAGCCCGGCGTGCGCAAGAAGCTTGCGGAAGGCCGCGAGAGCGCGCAGCTCTCGTTCGACCTCGCCACCATCCGCACGGATGCGCCCATTGATTTCGCGCCGGAATCGGCGGTCTGGGATCGGGATTACCGCCCCGAACTGTATGACTGGTTTCGGCGGCTGGGGTTTCTGAAGCTCTCGGAAAAGTGGGGCCTGCAGCCGGGGGATGGTGCGGCCGCGCCGGAGCATACGATTGCGCAACTGCCAAGCGTTGACGTGACGGACGGCACCGCGCTGCACGCACTCGAGCAGGCGGTCACGGCGGCGCCGTATGTTGCGGTGCTCGCGCCCGACGGGCTCGACGCGCTCACGCTCTGCGACGGTAAGGCGTGCTATGCGCTCGCGTGGGCGCAGCTCGGCGATGATTACAACGCATTCCTGCGCCTGCTGTTTTCGGGCCGCGTGCACAAAGCGGGCCACAACATCAAAGACCTTATGCGCGCACTGCTCGCCGAGGGCCTGCCGACGGACGGGTTCGTGTTCGACACGGCGCTGGCGGCCTACCTGCTTGACGCCACGGCCGGGAACTATGATCTCCCGCGCCTCGCGCAGGCATATCTCGGCGGGGAAGCGCCGGACGCGCAGTCCGTCTGGGCGCTGCAGTCGGTGCTGCGGGAAAAGATGGACGCGCTCGGCATGCTGCCGCTCTATACGGACATCGAGCTGCCGCTGTGTCCGGTGCTGGCGCGCATGGAGCACACGGGCTTTCTCGTCGACCGTAAGGCGCTCTACGATTTCGGCGAAAGCCTCACGAGCGCCATCGAGCAGCTCCAGCAGAGCATCTGGGCCTGCGCGGGCGAGCCGTTCAACATCCAGTCACCGAAGCAGCTTGGCCACGTGCTGTTTGACCGGCTCATGCTCCCGGCCGGGAAAAAGACAAAGACCGGATGGAGCACAAATGCCGCCGTGCTCGAAAAGCTGCGCGGCAAGCACCCGATCATCGACCAGATCCTCGATTACCGTATGCTCACAAAACTCAAATCCACGTATGCCGACGGGCTGCTCAAGGAGATTTCCGCCGACGGGCGCATCCATACGAACTTTCAGATGACCGTCACGGCGACAGGACGCCTGTCGTCCACGGAGCCGAACCTGCAGAACATCCCCGTGCGCCGCGAGCTCGGCGCGCAGATCCGCAATATGTTCGTGGCCTCGCCCGGCAAGGTGCTCGTGGACGCGGACTACAGCCAGATCGAGCTGCGCCTGCTGGCGCATATTGCAAACGACGAGACCATGATCGCGGCCTTCCGCAGCGGAGAGGACATCCACGCCGTCACGGCGTCGCAGGTGTTCGGCGTGCCGCTTGAGGAGGTCACGCCGCTGCAGCGCTCGCACGCCAAGGCCGTCAATTTCGGCATTGTCTATGGCATCTCGGCCTTCAGCCTCGCGCAGGATATCGGCGTGTTCCAGAGCGAGGCCAAGGCGTACATGGACAGCTATTTTGCCAAGTACCACGGCGTGCGCGAGTATATGGACCGCATCGTCGCGCAGGCCAAGACGGACGGCTATGTCACGACGCTCTTCGGCCGCCGGCGTGATCTGCCGGAGCTCAAATCATCCAACTTCAACCTCCGCAGCTTCGGCGAGCGCGTGGCGCTCAATATGCCCATTCAGGGCACGGCGGCGGACATCATCAAAGCTGCCATGGTCCGCGTGGACGCGCGCATGCGCGCCGAGGGGCTGGAAGCAAAGCTCCTGCTGCAGGTGCACGACGAGCTCATCGTCGAGTGCCCGGCTGCTGAGGCCGAGACGGTCCGCACCATCCTCATCGAGGAGATGGAGCACGTGGTCGATTACCGTGTGCCGCTGCTCGTGGACGCGAAGATTGGCGCGAGCTGGGCGGAGGCGCACTGATGAACTACGTGATCTGCGATGCCGGGGCGGAGCACCTGCCGCAGCTTGAGATGCTGGAGCGTGCGTGCTTTTCCGCGCCGTGGACGCGCGCGCAGCTACAAAGCCAGCTGCCGGATGACCGGCACGTGTTTCTCATCGCGGCAGCGGGGGAGACGGTGCTCGGCTACGCAAACTTCCTGCACGTGCTCGACGAGGGCGACATCGGCAATGTCGCCGTCGCGCCGGAGTACCGGCGGCAGGGCGTCGCGGATGCGCTGCTCGACGCGCTGTGCGCGCGGGCGGCGGCGCTCGATCTTGCATTTTTGACGCTGGAGGTGCGCGCGTCGAACGCACCCGCCATCGCGCTGTACCGCAAGCACGGGTTTCAGACTGTCGGTCAGCGCCGAAATTACTATCAGAAGCCGGACGAGGACGCGCTCCTCATGACCTGGTTCCGGAGAGAGGCAGAGACGATATGATTATTCTTGCGATTGAATCTTCCTGTGACGAGACGGCCGTCGCCCTCGTGCGCGACGGGCGCGAGGTGCTGACCGATCAGGTTTTTTCCCAGGCCGATTTGCACGCCATTTACGGCGGCGTCGTGCCCGAGATCGCCTCGCGCTCGCACGTGGAGGTCATCTCCCAGCTGGCCGACCGCGCGCTGGCGGTGACCGGCCTGACCCGCGGCGACATTGACGCTGTGGCCGTCACGTGCGCGCCGGGGCTCATCGGCGCGCTGCTCGTCGGCGTGAACTTTGCCAAGTCCGCCGCGCTCGCGCTCGGTGTGCCGCTTATCCCGGTGCACCACGTCCGCGGTCACATCGCGGCCAACTACATTGCCTACCCGGAGCTGGAACCGCCGTTTGTGTGCCTGGCCATCTCGGGCGGCAACACGCTCATCTGCGACGTGCGCGATTATACCGACCTGCGCATCCTCGGCGCCACGCGCGACGATGCGGCCGGCGAGTGCTTTGACAAGACAGCGCGCGTGCTCGGCCTGCCATACCCTGGCGGCAAGCCCATCGACGATCTGTCCAAGACCGGAGACGACCGGAAGTACAAGCTGCCGATCGGCCACGTGGACGGCTGCCCTTACGACATGAGCTTCAGCGGTCTGAAAACAGCCGTCATCAACCTCGCCCACACGGCGGAGCAGAAGGGCGAGCCGCTCGACAAAGCGTCGCTCGCCGCGTCGTTCTGCCGCGCCATGAGCGAGAGCCTTGTGCCGCGCACGATGGCGGCGGTCCGGGAGCTCGGCTATGACAAGCTCGCCGTGGCGGGCGGTGTTGCGGCCAATTCCCGCATCCGCGGCGATTTTCAGGCTGCGTGCGACGCGGCCGGCATCCGCCTGTTCGTCCCGCCGCTGAAACTCTGCGGTGACAATGCCGCCATGATCGGCTGCCAGGCGTACTACGAGTATCTGCGCGGCGCGCGCGCCGGCAGCGAACTCAACGCCTGGGCCAATATGGAGATCTCCGAGGTGCCGTTTTATGGGCGTGCATGACGGCCACCGCGCCCGCATGAAGGCGCGCTTCGTGCGCAGCGGGCTCGATAATTTCGACGACCACAGCGTGCTCGAGCTGCTGCTGTTTTATGCCGTGCCCCGGCGCGACGTCAACGAGCTCGCGCACGCACTGCTTGACCACTTCGGCACGCTTGACGCCGTCTTTGAGGCGAGCTTTGAGGACATGATGCGCGTGCCTGGTGTGGGGGAGAACGTGGCCACGCTCCTCACGCTCATCCCGCAGGTCGGCCGCCGGTACCAGATGGCCAAGCGCCGCCAGCAGACGATCCTGCGCTCGAGCGAGGACGCCGGGCACTATCTTGTGCCGCTGTATCTGTATGAGCGCACGGAGGTCGTCTACCTCCTGTGTCTGGACGCCAAGGGTGGTCTCATCAGCTGCAGGGAGGTCGGCCGCGGTGTGGTCAATGCCGCGGAAGTGTCCGTGCGCGCCATCGTGGAGACGGCCCTGTCGCAGAAGGCGGTGTCCGTCATCCTCAGCCACAACCATGTGGATGCTTATGCGCTCCCGTCGCGCGAGGATGAGCTCACGACCCGCCGCATCCGGGACGCACTTTTGCTCGTAGGAATCACGCTTGCGGATCATATCATCGTCTGCGGCGAGGATTACGTGTCGTTTGCCGATAGCGGTCTGCTCTGAATCATCACCGGCGGCACAAATCCTGCATTTTGCATGTCAAGCATTTTTTCAAATCTCTCGCGTCTGCGAGAGATTTGTGTTATGGTAACAAAATCGATGTTTGTAAAATCCACAAAGTCCGTTTCCGACGTTTCCTGATTTATGTAGAAATGAAGCAATCGATTGAAAGAACAAAGAAATTCGCGTGTTGAAAAGTCGGTTGAAAATGTTGATAACTCACAGCAAACTGAAAGACGGAAAATAATTATGTAAACGCATTGTCACGAAAATGTAAGAACTTTGACCTTCTCTGCGTGCGGGAATCCCTGAAACCACGCGTGTTTTCCGGATGGCCGTAACAGTGCAAATACTGCACAACCGACAGGAACCGAAGAAAATCGACAATTTGTGCAGGAATGCAACATTTTTTTATGCATGAAAACAAATAGTAATCACAAAACTTTTGTATTGACATCCCAGGAGACATGTGATAGAATGTGCAAGCTGTAAGAAATATGCTAGTGTAGCTCAGTCGGTAGAGCAGCTGATTCGTAATCAGCAGGTCGTGTGTTCGAGTCACATCACTAGCTCCAGAAATGCCCTGTGGTTTTGACCGCAGGGCGTTTTTGATTCCTGCCGCTTGACGCGGCGGCGGGGGCACGGTATAATAAAGTATCCATCGAGCCGTTAGGGACGGCGCTTTTATTTTCCTACAAATTAGATTTATCTAACCGGAATACAGGAGGTGCGGCGCAATGGCCACAGCAAAACAAAAGGAAACTTTAGCGGATACGCAGGCGACGGTGCTGCATCAGGACAGGGAGCACACGGTCTATCATCTCGATGATGTCGATGGGGAAGTGGTGCAGACGGTCTACCCGGTTTTCCCGGGTATTGAGATCGTGTATCACGATGTCCACGCCACGGTCTGCGCCATGCAGCGCACGCATGCGTCCGGCTGCCTCGAGATCCACCACTGCCGCGAGGGGCGCATCGCCTACCCATATGGCGACGCCTGCTTCTTCCTCGCGCCGGGCGATCTGGCAATCGTGCAGCGTTCGGCGGGGGTGACTCCGGCGCGTTTTCCGACCGGGCATTATCACGGCATCACGGTGTCGATCGACCCGGCCCGCGCGCCGGACTGCCTGTCGTGCTTTCTCGAGGACGTCGAGGTGCGGCCGAGCGCGCTCATCGAAAAATTCTGCGCGGACGCCGCCTGCTTCGTTACGCGCTCGTCGCAGGGCGTGGCGCACATTTTCTCCGAGCTCTACTCTGTGCCGGAGGGCATCCGCAAGGGCTATTTCAAGGTCAAGATCCTGGAGCTGCTGCTGTTTTTGAGCGCGTTCCCCGTGCAGGCGGCGCAGCCGCAGCACAGTTACCCGCAGTCGCAGGTGCAGCTCGCCGAGCAGGTCGGCGCGTACCTGCTGGAGAACACGGAGCGGCGGCTGACGGTCGCGGAGCTCGCGCAGCGCTTCGGCGCCTCGGCCACGCTCATCAACAGCAGCTTCCGCGGCGTGTACGGCATGTCGCCGGCGGCGTTTCTGCGCGCGCAGAAAATGCACGGCGCGGCGCAGCTCCTGCGCCAGACCGACCGCACGGTGCTGGATATTGCCGGCCAGTTTGGGTATGATAATGGCAGCAAGTTCGCCAAAGCGTTCCGGGACGTCATCGGCGTCTCGCCCAACGCCTACCGCAGCGGCATCGACTGCGACAGCTGCGCGCCGGAGGCTCCGGCGGTCTGACGGCGGGGCGGACATCTTTTTCATTTTGGAGCCATGTTCCGATGATTTGGAGCGGATGCCGGGGGTATCATGCAGTATCATAACACCAGAAAGCAACGAAACGCGCAGCTTTTCACACATGAGTTAGACCGATTTAACCAGCAACCGCGCAGCATTGCTCACTGCGCGAAAACCGGTAAACCACCACAGACAAGGAGGCAAGCCATGTCGGAGGAAAACGTCGTACGGCTCTGCGCGCCGACACTGGCCGGGATCAAGACCGGCAGCCTGTTCCCCTGTCCGTTTGAAAACCGGGAGACTTTGCTCATGGAGATCCGCCAGTACAACCAGGTGCTGGTTCCCAAAGGACTCTGCCTCCTCCCGCTGCGATTCACGGACAAGAGCGCGCTGCTGTATCTGTACCGCCCACGCGATCTGGAGCGGGATCTGCAGGACCGGCTGGCAGCAGAGATTCTGCAGCACGCAGGCTATGTCTGCGGCAGCAGCGAGCAGTGCCTGATGAAGCTCATCGAGCGTCTGCGCGCGTACGACGAATTCCCCCACGAGATTGGCCTGTTTCTGAGCTATCCGCCGGAAGACGTCAAAGGGTTCATCGAGCACCATGCGGCTGATTTCAAGTATGCCGGCCTCTGGAAGGTGTATGGCGACGAGCAGCGGGCGCGCGACCTCTTTGTAAAATACCAGCGGTGTACAGAAATTTATTGCCAACGTCTGCACGCAGGCTCGAGCATTGCGCAGCTCGCCGTAAATGTGCAGCAACCAAATACAGCGAAGAATGAAAGGATGTTACCATCATGAAAAAAGCAGCAGTCATCTATTGGAGCGGTACCGGCAACACCGAGGCCATGGCCAACGCCGTCCTCGAGGGCATGAAAAGTGCCGGCGCGGACGCGGTGCTCCTGACAGCCTCCGATGTGGATGCTTCCGCCGTCGGCGGATATGACGCCGTGGCGCTCGGCTGCCCGGCCATGGGCTCCGAAGTTCTGGAGGATATGGAGTTCGAGCCGATGTTCGACGGCTGCAAATCCAGCCTGAAAGGCAAACGTGTCGCCCTGTTCGGCTCCTACGGCTGGGGCGGCGGCGAGTGGATGCACAACTGGGAGCGCGACTGCCGCAGCTCCGGTATCCAGCTCGCGTGCGACAGCGTGATCTGCAACGAAGCGCCCGATGATGCGGCCCTTGCGGCCTGCCAGGCGCTCGGCAAGACGCTCGTCGATTAACTTCTTTCGATCGTACCCGGATCCCCCTCCGGTTACCGATACCAACAACAGGCATCAAGCCAAATCACCTCACCTCTCTTCTCTTCCCCATTCCCTGCAGCGGTGTGACACCACGCACTTTGCCTGTGCGTGACCGCTGACCCAACAAAGAATCGTCCGCCGGATTCCCCTCCGGGCGGACGATTTTTTTGCCGCCGGCCGTCAGCGGCGCTCGAGCGGGAGAAAAGCAAAAGCAGCGCCCTGCGTAGGAGCGGTATCCTACCAGGGCGCTGCTTTTTTGGCGCAGGGGAGAGCATTTAGGGACGCGCGGCGTCAGAAATGCCCAGTACAGAAGCGGCGAGGTATTTGCCGCTCGCGGTTTTCATGATCGTGTCCAGAAAATGCACGATGCTCTCCTTACCGTATCCGTTCTCGGATGCGTTTGCGATGTAGTCCGCCTCAATGAGGATCTGGTAGTCCATGCCGCAGATATTCTGCAGCGTGTGGTGATGCCCCACAAGATAGGCCACACGCGCGATCTGTGCCTCCGTCATGCCGGTGTCGGCGAGAAAGGCGCGCACCAGCACGGCGCCCTCCTGCTCCTGATACTTGCCGTTGGTGTTGCCGTATTTCTCGCGGCAGAGCGGGCAGGCAATATCGTGCGTGATGGCGGCGACTTCCAGAAGGTATTGCGTCTCCGCGTCCAGCCCCTCCAGTTCGCCGATCGTTCGGGCATAGGCCCAGACGCGCAGGAGATGGTCGATGTCGTGGATGTTGCCGTTGGATGCGGCGATCATTTTGTTCAGAATTTGTGCGATGGTCATGGGATGCCTCCGTTAGCCGTTAGTTAAAATGCCCGTCGTTGGCGGCAAAGAGCCGCGCGCACTGGGCGCGCAGTGCTGCGTGCTCGGGCGCGGAGAGCGCCGGGTCGGCGGCGAGCACTGCACGGG
>ERZ773136.3544-NODE-3544-length-11391-cov-2.981122_pt1 | contig 11391 bp, 12 predicted proteins | sample MGYA00580855_ERZ773136 | MGnify/ENA primary metagenome ERZ773136 (study PRJEB29015, sample SAMEA2737860) | human gut metagenome | biome: human gut; feature: human-associated habitat; material: faeces | place: China | collected 2012 ... | reverse complement strand
GCACTGATTCCAATTCTGAAAGATACCTTATCTCCGTATGATAATGTGACGGTGATCAATCAGGATATTTTAAAACTGGATATCGCAAAACTTGCGATGGAAAGAAATGATGGAAAACCGATCAAGGTTGTGGCAAACCTTCCATATTATATTACAACGCCGATCATCATGGGACTTTTTGAGAGCCATGTGCCGATCGACAGTATTACGGTTATGGTGCAGAAAGAAGTTGCAGACCGTATGCAGGTAGGACCGGGAACAAAAGATTACGGTGCATTGTCTTTGGCTGTGCAGTTTTATGCAAAACCGGAGATTGTTGCGAATGTTCCTCCAAACTGTTTTATGCCAAGACCAAATGTCGGCAGTGCGGTGATTCGTCTGACCAGACACGAAGAAGTACCGGTGCAGGTGGATGATGAAAAACTGATGTTTAGCATTATCCGCGCATCTTTCAATCAGAGAAGAAAAACACTTGCAAATGGATTGTCAAATGCGCCTCAGGTACATCTTTCCAAGGAAGAGATACAGCAGTGCATCGCAGAGCTTGGTGAACCGCTTACGATCCGGGGGGAGGCACTTACATTAGAGCAGTTTGCTACACTTTCCAATATCATTGGAAGCAGACAGAAAAAATAAAATAGCATCAAAAAGGAGAAGATTATGGACGAAAATCAGAACATGAACAATGGACAGCAGACTTATGGGGACCAGCAGTATAACAATGGACAGCAGACTTATGGGAACCAGCAGTATAACAATGGACAGCAGACCTATGGGGATCAGCAGTATAACAATGGACAGCAGATGTATGGAAATGGAAATCCGCAGTACAACCAGAATACCTGGGCACCGCAGGAACAGCATGGTCCGGTTTCAGATATTTTCTGTTATCTGTTACTGATCATAATGCCATTGCGGGAGATCATCAGCATGGTTTCTGCCTCATCCATATTTCAGTCGATGACATATGAAAGCATTATGGATGGCAGCTATATGAATGTGATGTACAGTGGAAATTATGTTATATTTTCCCTGCTCAGTTATGCATTGCTTGCAGCATTTATTATTTTTGTGGTAATCGATATCGTAAAGATCAATAAGCAGAATTACAAAATACTTGGACTGATCTTGTTTGCAATCTTTTTAAAACCGGGATATTATGTGTGGCGTGCACATCTTCTGAAACGAAAAATGGCGTTTCCGATCGTGTACACAGTACTGTATTCTTTACTCATCATAGCTGAGATCGGATTTTCCATGATGCAGGCATTTGGTCTTGTAATGAATATGATGTAAAAAATCTGAATGAGAAGTCTCTCTGTTTCATATATTAAATGGACAGGGAGATTTTTTTATGGGAAGACGAAGAAAAAAACGTACAAATTCCTGGTTTACAGGAATCTGTCTGATACTGTTATTGCCGGTTTTTATCACGACACTGATGCAGAGAATGCGGTTGGAAAATCTTATATATGGAAAAGATGGAGTGCAGGAAGTCTTTACTACAGCCGATAGTGAAAAAAATATGGAGGGAGAAATCCGGCAGCATCTGGAAAACAGGAAGAGTCTATTAGCGGAACAGACAGAGACGACAGACGATGGCAGGAAAGAAGAGGATGACGCAGTTGAGATAAAGATTTTACAGATTGTGGCACAGGAAATTGGTGTCGATAAGCCGCCGGAAACAATAAAGGCACAGTGTGTGATCGCCAGAACGAATCTGTATGATGCAATGCAGGCAGGTACAAAGGAGCCGGAGAAAATGACACCGGAGCGCCAGCAGGAGAAAATTATGATAAAAATTATCAAAAACTAAAATCCTGCGTGGAGGCAACGGCGGGGGAGGTGCTTTTATATGATGGAACTTACATATATGCAGCGTATCACGCAATTAGCAGCGGACGGACACGCAACATGTCAGAACTATATGAAGATGCAGACATGCCATATCTGGTTATGTCAGAATGTCATGCAGATACCACTGCGGAAGGTTATCTTTCTGTGTTTTATTATGAAAAAGAGGAGTTTCTGGAGAAATGCCGGGCAGCATATCCTGATGCAGAACTGACAGAGCCGGGACAGATTGAGATCAAAAGCCGTGATGCAGCAGAATATGTGACAAAAATTAATGTTGCCGGAGAGACATATGATGGAGAACAGTTCCGTCATGCGTTAGAGCTTCCATCGGCGTGTTTTTCAATCACAGAAATGGATGGTCATGTACGTATCGTGGCAAAGGGAATGGGGCACGGATTTGGCTTAAGTCAGAATACAGCAGAAGAACTCGCAAAAGAAGGGTATGCTTACCGGGAGATACTTGAATATTTTTATAAAGGAGCCGTGATCGGGCAGGCTGGGGATTTATAGACAGGAAATAAAAAACAATCGTATAAACCATCCGGAATGTGGCAACACTATGGTTAAAAATAAATAATGGATGGTGAGAAATAATGAAAAAGAAAGGTTTTTTTGGGTACAGACAATATGTAATTGCAGGATTGCTGATCGCTTTAGCAGCGGTTGGAACGACCGCCCTATACAGCAACAGACAGGAAGAAGAACGGGAGCAGATGGAAGAAGAACTTGCGAGAGAAATGCAGAAGCAGTCAGATGACATTGCAGCGCAGGAAGATTCGGAGCAGTCTGCAGAAGCATCCGCTCTGGTTCCACCCAGACAGTCTTATGATGAGATGGAGAATGAATTAGACGACCCTGCAGTGACAGCAGAAATCGCAGAGGAAGATGATACAGCAGAAACAGAAGAGTCAGAAGAGACGGAGCAGCAGACCGTTCAGACCGCAAATACGGCACAGTCACTTCATTTTTCCGAGGAACTGCTCTGGCCGATGGAAGGTAATGTCGTCATTAATTACAGTATGGATTCCACAGTTTATTTTCCGACACTGGATCAGTATAAGTATAATCCGGCAGTGATCATCGCAGGAGAAGTCAACGATAAAGTCTATGCCGTTGCAAAAGGGCAGATCAAGAGTATTAAAAATGATGAGGTAACAGGCTGTACGGTTACAGTTGATCTGGGTGATGGTTATGAGGCAGTTTACGGTCAGTTAAAAGAACTGAATTTTGCAGAGGGAGATTATGTGGAGGCTGGACATGTATTAGGTTATATCGGTGAGCCGACAAAATACTTTACCGTAGAGGGAAGCAATCTGTATTTTGAGCTTGATAAAGATGGAACACCGGTTGATCCGATCGCATATTTCGAATAAAAGAATCAAATAAAACAAAAAGCATTCTTCCTTGAATAAGACACAGTTCTATTTTATAATAAAAGATGGTATTCTTTTTATAGGAGAAAATCTTAGAAAAAATGCCTGGTGTGGAAGGAGAGGAGGCAGTGCACATGGAATATGACGGATATGATGAAGTTGTCCGTGCATGGATACAGGGAGTGTACGACAGCCGGGGAAACGATGCAAAACGGACATTGAAGTTTTGTTATGATATCGAACAGTATGCATTGAAAAAAAACGATGCAAAATTGCTTGGATTTGCATACTACTACAGTGCAGAGACCTATTATCTGTTAAATGAAAGTGAAAAGTTCTTTTTCTGCATTACCAAAGGCGTATCTTATCTGAATGAATCCAATCAGTGGAAGCTAGTGGCGCGTGCATATAATCTGATGGCAATTACAGCGATCAATCGGGGAAATGAGCCAATTGCGCTTGATTATTATCTGACCGGATTAAATTTCTGCACAAAATATCAGTTAAAAGAAGAGGAAACCATGATAGATATTAATCTTGGAAATTTATATCTATCATGTGGACAATATTTAGAAGCACAGAGATATTTTGAACATTGCGGACAGCATGTAAAAAAATATGTGAATGATGACAGAAACAATCGTCTGATCACCTGTGTTTATATTGGTATGGGAACAGGTTTTTTGTTCCGCGACATGCCGGATCGGGCAGCACATTATGTGGAGCTTATTTCTGACGAGTGCGCAGGTCGGATTGATGGCATAGAACTCCTTAGTTTTCGCTGTTTTAAGGCACGTGTATGTCATGCGACTGGAAAGGCAGAGGCACGTGATGAATGTATCCGGTTAATCTGTGAGGAGATCAATACAGATATTCCGATCATGGATATTTTCGGAGATCTTTATGAAATCAGCCAGCTGCTGCTTGATATAGGAAATGATGATGCTTTTTTGCGGGTTATGGGAATCTTAGAGCCATTGACGTGGCAGTCAAAGATTGTTAATCTGCAGAGACAGATCATTTCCTTAAAGATCAAGTTTTACCGTATGCATAAAAATAATGATGCATATTTAGAGGCAGCAGGGCAGTATTATGAGTTGTCTGAGGTCATGGAAAAAGAAAAGCAGGCGATGATTGCAAATATGCTTGATGTCCGTGAATCTTTAGAGCGTGCAAATAAAAAAAGACGCGAGATCGAAGAAGCAAATATCAGACTTCAGGAAAAATCAGAAACGGATGCACTGACACGTTTAGCAAACAGATTCCGTCTGAATGATTATTTAGACAACGCATTTGAACGGGCACAGTCGGATCAGACAGCACTTGCGATGGAGATTTTGGATATTGATTATTTTAAGCAGTATAATGATAATTATGGACATCAGGCAGGGGATGAGTGCATTAAGCGGATTGCCGGACAGCTTGAGATGATGCAGAATGACAGGATTTTCTGTGCAAGGTATGGTGGGGATGAGTTTATTATCCTTTACCAGAACATGACAGAAGAAGAAGTCAGACATGCGGCAGAAGGGTTGAGACAGAGGATTATGGATCTTGCGATCCGGCATGCATATTCGCAGACAATGTCTATTGTGACGATCTCCCAGGGAATCTGTTATGATATTCCGAAAGATGATACAAAAAGCTGGGACTTTTTACATGCGGCGGATGCAATGCTTTATCATGTTAAGAAAAAATCCAGAAATGATCTTGCAATAGGACATTTAGCGGATGCAAGCGATAAATAAAACAGGAAACATTTCTGAAAATGCGGCATAGAATATAACAGATACAAACAAAAATCCGCAATCGAGTTTTTCACACGGAAAACCGGAAGTAAAAATTGATGCAGTAGAATGGATAAGATACAGGATTGTCGATTGCTTTTAAATAGGAAGTAATACCCGGACCAGAGGCCTTGTGACAGATTCTGCCAGATGTCGTGGTTTGGGGTACATAATTCCCGAAAATCCGCGGTTGAAATGAACGTTGAACCGGGGAATTTCTTGACAAAAGTACGGGCACCGTGTTATCATTCAGACTGTTGCGCTTATGGGGGCTGTTGATCAGCCCCTTGTTTTACGCGCGCCTATGGCGCACGTTTCTATAGAAAGGAAATATATGGAAACAGTTAGATTCGACCAGTTAGATTTATATCCGCAGGTATTGCGTGCAATAGCAGAAATGGGATTTGAAGAGGCAACACCGATACAGAGTCAGGCAATTCCAGTTGTGATGTCCGGTGTGGACGTCATTGGACAGGCACAGACAGGAACCGGAAAGACGGCATCATTTGGAATCCCGGTACTGCATAAAGTAGATCCGAATAATAAAAAAACACAGGTTATCATCTTATCACCTACAAGAGAACTTGCAATTCAGGTGGCAGATGAGATCCGTAAACTTGCAAAATATATGCATGGAGTGAAAATCCTTCCGGTATACGGCGGACAGGAGATCAGCCGTCAGATCAAAGCGTTGAAGGGTGGAGCACAGATTATTATCGGTACACCGGGACGTGTTATGGATCATCTGCGAAGAAAAACGATCCGCTGTGAGGCAGTGAATACGATCGTACTTGACGAAGCGGATGAAATGTTAAACATGGGGTTCCGTGAGGACATTGAAACAATTTTGGAGTATATTCCGGAAGAAGGCAGACAGACAGTATTATTTTCTGCTACCATGCCAAAGCCAATCTTGGATATTACTAAAAAATATCAGCATGACGCGGTGACGATCAAAGTAGTAAAAAAAGAGCTGACCGTTCCAAATATCGAGCAGTATTATTATGACGTAAAGAGAAAAGACAAGATCGAAGTTTTAACCAGACTTCTTGATTATTATAATCCGAAACTTTCCCTTGTGTTCTGTAATACAAAACGTATGGTGGATGAACTTACCGAGGAATTGCAGGGACGCGGATATTTTGCTGAGGGATTGCACGGAGATATGAAGCAGACACAGCGAGATCGTGTAATGCGCGGTTTCCGTACCGGAAAGACAGAAATACTGATCGCTACTGATGTTGCAGCGAGAGGCATCGATGTAGATGATGTGGAAGCGGTATTTAATTATGATATTCCGCAGGATGATGAATATTATGTACACCGTATCGGAAGAACAGGACGTGCCGGAAGAACAGGACGTGCATTTACTTTCGTCAAAGGAAAAGAAGTATATAAATTAAAAGATATCATGCGTTACTGCAAAACAAAGATCGTTGCAATGCCGATCCCGTCAACAGATGATGTGGCACAGATCAAGGCTGAAAAGGTCATGGAAGAGATCGGAAGGATCATCGATGAGGAAAATTTAAAAGACACGATCGATATCATCGAGAAGCAGATCAATGAATCCGATTATACCGCAATGGATATTGCAGCGGCATTTTTAAAACAGGCACTTGGTCAGATCAATCTTGATAATGACAGAGATGATTCTTTTGAATTTGATAATACCGGAGCGGAAGAGGGCATGGTGCGTCTGTTTATCAATATTGGTAAAAAAGACCGCGTAAAACCAGGCGATATCTTAGGTGCTGTTGCAGGTGAGTCCGGCATGCCGGGTAAACTTGTCGGAGCGATCGATATGTATGATAAATATACATTCGTGGAAGTGCCGAGAGAATATGGCAAAGAAGTTTTAGAAGCTATGAAAAATGCAAAGATCAAGGGTCGTTCCGTTAATATGGAGCCGGCAAACCAGAAATAAAAAGTTTAAGTCCATGAGTGAAAATATTTCCGGTCAAAAAAATCCCGTGGGAAATGATTTTATAAATCAGTTTCTCACGGGATTTTTTTGTTATAGGGTTGTGAACCACTTTTTTACACCCGAAACTTCGTAGAAGATTACTGCCCAATTTTACTTACGATCGTGCGGTTGATCTTTACTAAGAAGAAGGCAGTTGCACACACAGATACCAGCTCGGCGATCGGAAATGCCCACCATACCAGATTGACATTGCCGGACTGTGCTAACAGGTATGCTGCCGGGAGCAGGATCACTAACTGTCTTGCAATGGATATGCACATACTGTAGACTGCTTTTCCAAGTGCCTGAAAAATACTGCTGCAGGAAATTCCAAAACCGGCAAGCAGGAAACTTAAACTGATGATACGCAGCGCAGGGACACCGATGGAGAGCATTGTGTCGGAAGCCTGAAACATGGAGAGAAGCTGCTTTGGAAAGAGCTGGAATAAAAGCAGGCCGACTGCCATGATGCTGACTGCATAAGCGACACAGTGTTTTAAAGTTTTTGTGACACGCTCTTTGTTTCCGGCACCGTAGTTGTATGCCATAACCGGGATGACACCGTTGTTTAAACCAAAAGCCGGCATAAATACGAAGCTCTGCAGTTTAAAGTAAACGCCGAACACCGCGGTTGCAGTGGAGGAAAACGCGATCAGGATACGGTTCATACCGTAGTTCATCACGGAACCGATCGCCTGCATTACAATAGAAGGAACACCGATCACATAAATCTGTCCGATAATATTTTTGTCCGGGCGGAAATGGTGCAGGTCAATCTGTACTTCCTTATTTTTTGTGTGGTTTAAAACAACTGCCAAAATACCGGCAATCATCTGTCCGATGACGGTTGCAGCAGCAGCACCGGAAATGCCCATTTTCGGGAGACCAAACAGACCAAAGATGAGAACCGGATCGAGAGCGATATTGATGATCGCACCGACACCCTGTGTATACATGGTATAAATGGTTTTTCCGGTTGCCTGCAGCATACGCTCAAACATAAGCTGCGTAAAAATACCGAAAGAAAGACAGCAGCAGATCGTCAGATACTGTTTTCCATAAACGATGATCTCTTCAATATCTGTCTGGCTGCGGAAAAACGGTTCTGCGAAAAACAGACCGATGATCAGAAAGAGCAGATAGCTGACAACAATTAAAAATACAGCGTTTTCTGCGATCTTATTCACTTTTTCTGTATCCTTTTCTCCTAAGGAGCGGGCTAAAAGTGCATTGACACCGACGGCGGTTCCGACACCGACAGCGATCATAAGGTTCTGGATCGGGAAAGCCATAGATACGGCAGTCAGTGCATTTTCACTGATCATGGCAACAAAAATACTGTCAACAATATTGTAGAGTGCCTGCACAAGCATGGAGATCATGATCGGCAGGGACATTGAGATAATAAGTTTGTCAATCGGCATGACGCCCATTTTATTTTCTTCCATATAAAAAGCTCCTTTGTAAAAATTTCCATAATTTACTCCCGGAAAATAAAAAACTTCCGGGAGTGCTACTTTCCTATATTATCATTCCTTTTACGGGAACACAAGCGGTAACTTCATCAAATCTTAATGTTTTGACTGATTGGAAATTCATAATTATTCCGTTACAATAAGAGCATGATCATAAAGAGACAGGTTTATGTAAAAATCTATCAGAAACCTGCGGAAAAGGGGACAACATGTACAGTATACTGGTGTGCGATGATGAAAAAGATATTGTTTCGGCATTAAAAATCTATCTGATGGCAGATGGCTATCAGGTATTTGAGGCATATAACGGAAAAGAAGTGCTTGAGGTGTTAAAGTCGCATGACATCCATCTGGTACTGATGGATATCATGATGCCTGAGATGGATGGAATCCAGGCACTTAAGAAGATAAAAGAAACAGATCCAAACGCTTCTGTTATCATGTGCTCTGCCATGGGCCAGCAGGCTATGGTTATTGAGTCAATACAGTCAGGTGCTAAGGATTTCATTGTTAAGCCTTTCCAGGCAGACCGAGTTCTTGAAGCTGTCCAGAAAGTTGTAGGCTGATGGTTATTGCATCGATGAGCAGCAGAATAGAGGCATTTGCGCAGCTTCTCACTTTACTTATAATATTTATTTTTGTATTAGCTGTTACATATTACGTTACAAGATTTGTTGGTAACTATCAGAAGAATAAGTTGTCTGGCAGCAATATCAACATATTGGAAACTATGCGTATAGCAAATAATAAATACATACAGATAGTAAAGATAGGAAGCAGGGTTTTTGCCATTGCAGTAGCTAAAGATACTGTTTCATATTTATGCGAACTGGATGAAGATGAACTTATATATAAAGAATCTTCATCTGGTAAGATGCTTATTAACAATGATAATTTTAAAGAGATTTTAGAGAAATTCAAAAAGGACAAGCCAGAAAGTTAGGCAGATTTTAGTATGTTACAGTATATTAAGAAACATAAGAAAACTTTAGCTAAAGCAAGCATTGCAATGAGTACAATAATGGGTATTATTTTCGCTGTGTCAGCTAAGGTTCTTGCTGCAGATGGAGATAATCTTATAAGTATAGGCATATCAAGCGGCGATGGCAGCGATATGGCAGGAGTATTACAGATGCTTATAGTACTTACTGTTATTTCACTTGCACCATCTATTCTGATCATGCTGACATCTTTTACAAGAATAGTTATAGTTCTTCATTTTACAAGAGCAGCTATAGGTACTCAGACTGTACCGCCTAATCAGGTGATTATAGGCTTATCATTATTCCTTACTGTATTTGTCATGACACCTACTTTTACAGAAGTATATAATAATGCGGTGGTTCCGTTATCGAACAATGAGATGACAGTACAGGAGGCGTTTGATGAAGGCATAAAGCCATTGCGTACTTTTATGCTTAAGCAGACATCTACAAAGGATCTGGATACTTTTTTGAAGATTGCAGGATATGAGGAAGGCTCTGTAAAGTCAGAGGATGATATTACATTGAGAGTTCTTATTCCTTCATTCATTATAAGTGAATTAAGAATAGCATTTATTATAGGCTTTTTGATTTACCTGCCTTTTATAGTTATAGATATGGTTGTATCATCGACACTTATGTCTATGGGTATGATGATGCTGCCGCCTACAACTATTTCAACGCCATTTAAGATACTACTGTTTGTTATGGCGGACGGATGGAATCTTATTATAGGTAATCTGATGCTTACTTTTAAGTAATACATGATGATTTTATGGATTTATACAGGATGTGGAGGCATGTATACAGATGGATGCTGGTACAGTTATTAATATAGCAAGACAGACAATATGGGTTATAGTAGAAACAGCAGTACCAGTATTGCTTGTATCTATGGTGGTAGGTCTTGTGATAAGTCTGTTTCAGACACTTACGTCTATTCAGGAGCAGACTCTTACATTCGTGCCTAAGCTTATAGCAATTCTGCTTACTATTATGATTATAGGTTCATGGATGTTGAATCAGATTACAGGATTTATGAATAATTTGTGGAATTTTTCCCAGTATATTTGATTAAAGGATTAAATTACAATGATTAATTATGAAGTCGCACTTGGACAATTTGAGCTATTTGTTTTGATACTTATCCGATTAGCCTCATTTGTCTTTGCTGCGCCTTTTTTTAATACTGCGAATGTACCAAACAGGTTTAAGATAGGCTTTTCTTTTGCACTAAGTATTATAGTGTATTCTATTAATTCAGACATGACTGTGCAGTATAACAATATGATGGATTTCTGTATAATTGTAGTACAGGAAGTTATAGTTGGTGTTTTGCTTGGTGCAGTTTCATCTTTTGCAGTTCAGATTATACAGTTTTCAGGTAAAATGATAGATATGGATATAGGTATATCCATGGCACAGATATATGACCCGACAACACGTATGCAGGTTGGTATCATGGGAAATTTTTATTATTATATGCTGATGCTGCTTCTGATAATTTCAGGTATGCACAGATTCCTGATAGAAGCAATAGTTGAAACATACAATGTTATTCCGATTGGTGGAGTTAAGTTTGGTGCAGGTTTATATACAACTATTATTCAGTTTATGTCGGATTATTTTGTTATTGGATTCAGAATAGCACTTCCAGTTTTTGCCACTATGCTTCTGCTCAACTGTATTCTTGCGATTCTTGCAAGGATTGCACCACAGATGAATATGTTTGTTGTTGGTATGCAGCTTAAAATATTTGTTGGTATATTTGTCATATTCTTCACGATAAGAATGCTTCCAGCAGTTTCTAATTTTATATTTGAGGAAATAAAAGATTTGTTTTCATTACTTGTAAGGGGAATGAGTTGATATGGATAATGAAACTTTGTTGTTAAAGCTTAATCTGCAGTTCTTTGCAAAGGATGGACCTGGTGGTGAAAAGACAGAGCC
>ERZ773136.3541-NODE-3541-length-11395-cov-9.116402_pt1 | contig 11395 bp, 9 predicted proteins | sample MGYA00580855_ERZ773136 | MGnify/ENA primary metagenome ERZ773136 (study PRJEB29015, sample SAMEA2737860) | human gut metagenome | biome: human gut; feature: human-associated habitat; material: faeces | place: China | collected 2012 ... | reverse complement strand
ACCTGGCGGAATACCTGCTGGGACAGGGCCACCTGGTGGCGGAGGACGGTTACTTTAACGCCTTCATCTCCAACGGCCTGTCCGCCGAGCTGTGCTTCATCGTCTTCGCGCTGGCGACGCTGTTTGTCATCTACGCGGGCGTGCGCAACGGCATTGAGCGCGTCTCCCGGCTGATGATGCCGGTGCTTGTCGTGCTCTCCGTGCTGATCGCGGGGTATTCCGTCACGCGGCCGGGCGCGCTGGCGGGCGTCAAATACTTCCTCGTGCCGGACATCAAGCATTTCTCGTGGATGACCGTCGTCACCGCCATGGGGCAGATGTTCTACTCCCTCTCCATTGCCATGGGCATCCTGGTGACCTTTGGCTCCTACATGAAAAAGAACGTGTCCATTGAGCAGTCCACGGAAAACGTGGAGATCTTCGACACCGCCATTGCCATCATGGCGGGCCTGATGATCATTCCCGCCGTGTTCGCTTTTTCGGGCGGCGACCCTGACACCCTGCAGGCGGGCCCGGCCCTGATGTTCATTACCATCCCCAAGGTCTTTGCCAGCATGGGCATGGGCACTGCCGTAGGCGTGCTCTTCTTTGTGCTGGTGCTGTTCGCGGCCCTCACCAGCTCCATTGCCCTGACCGAGAGTGCTGTTTCTACCTTTGAGGACGAGCTGGGCTGGGACCGCACCCGCTCCACCATCCTCATCGGCTGCATTATGATCGCACTGGGCAGCCTTTCCGCGCTGGGCTACGGCCCCCTTGCCAGTGTGACCGTGTTCGGGATGCAGTTCCTCGATTTCTTCGACTTCCTGACCAACTCGGTGATGATGCCCATTGCGGCCATTGCCACCTGCCTGCTGGTCTCCCGGATCGTCGGTGTGGAAAAGATCGAGGAAGAGGTCACGCGGGAAGGTCAGCCCTTCCGCCGCAAACCGGTGTTCAACTTTATGCTCCGGTATCTCTGCCCCATCTTCGCGGCTATCATCCTGGCCAGCTCGGTCGCCAACGCACTGGGCTGGATCGCGATGTGACCCTGTTTTCTGCACGCAAAAAGCCCCCGGCCTGTATCCTCACAGGCCGGGGGCTTTTCGATCACTCTTTTTCAAACACAAGGAAGCGGAACGCGATGTCCGTGGTCAGCTCGGGCAGGGCGGCCAGGCGGGCTGCGCCATCCCGCGGCGTTTTCCAGTAATAGGGTGTCATGGCGAACAGCGCCTCCAGCTGCCCGGCAGGCACCGTGATGCGGCCCGAGACTTCCCGCTCCCCAATGGGGCGGAAGCCCTCATAGGCCACCTCCTGCACCGGATTTTTATAGGGCGTGTCGTAGAGGACAGCCTTCATCTGGTAGAGGTGTTCCGCACCGGGCACGACATAGATCATCCGTCCGCTCGGGCGCAGCACACGCCGGAACTCTTCCTGCGCAAAGGGCGAGAAGCAGTTGAGCAGCAGGTCGGCCCATCCGGTGCGGACAGGCTGGGCAAAACTGGATGCCACCGCGTATTTTGCGGCAGGCAGTGCCTTTGCGGCCAGACGCACCGCAGGCTTTGCGATATCAAAACCCGCCAGCTGCACCCGGCGGCCTTTTTCGGCAAGCGCCTGCGCGATGCAGCGGTCGTACCAGCCCTCGCCGCAGCCTGCATCCAGCAGATGCAGCGCCGCCTCCGGGCTGGCAGGCTGGCCGTACTCTGCGCACAGCTCACCCACCGCTTTGCCAAAGATGCCGTAGTATCCGGCATTCAGGAACGCGCGGCGGGCGGCCACCATCTCCTTGCTGTCGCCGGGGGCCTTGGTGCGCATGCTCTGCACCGGCAGCAGATGCCAGTAGCCCTCCTTGGCGCGGTCAAAGCAGTGGCCTTTTGTGCATTTCAGGGTGCTGTCGCCGGTCAGTTTCTCCCCGCACAGCGGGCACTGCCATGGGGCAAACGGTTCATTTTTGCTCATATTTCGTCGCTGTGGTCCTCAATGGGTGCAGTTGCACCGCCGTGGGCGTTCATATACTCCTCAAAGTTCGTGAACTTCTGCTGCGGCGGACGACGGCTGATGAGCATAAGGCCCGGGTCTTCGTCCCTTGCAGCAGCGGCACGGCCGCGGCGGCTGCTCTCCGCTCTGGGGGCACGGGCCGGTGCAGGCTGTGCATTGCGGGACGCATTCTGACGGCCGCGCTGGCCGTTGTTTGCACCGCGGCCCTGCTCTGCGCTCTGGCTCTGGGCGGCAGGCTGGCTGTTCTGGCGGGCCGGACGGTCGCTGCGGTCATTGCGACGGCTCTTCTGGCCTTGCATGCTGCTGTTCTGCTGAGCAGGCTGTGCAGCCGTACGGATGGCCGGGGCGGCGGGTGCAGCCGGAGTCTTTTTGGCCGGGCGCAGCGGAGTGGCCTCCGGGGCACTCACAAAATGCGGGTCAAACTTGGGCTGCGCATTGCTGCCGCGGGCAGGAGCGTTCTGCTCCCGGCGCGGGCGGCTGTTATTATTGGAACGGCGGTCATTGCTGCGTCCGCCGGTAGTACGCTTGGTATCATCCATGAGTGGTTCCTCTTTTTCGGTTTTTGCGGGCTTTGTCTGCACCTTGGGTGCGGGTGCAGCCTTTTTTTCAGGTTTTGCGTTTTTTGCTTCGGCCTTTGCGGGCTTCGGCTGCTTTGCGGCAGGCTTTTCTGCCGGTTCAGCGGCTGCCTTGGGCTTTTTGCCGCGCGCCGGCGGCTCCGGGCGCACCGGGGCGGGCACGCCGTCCCACGGGTGGCCGCTCACCACGGGAATTTTGCGGCGGTTCAGCTTTTCGATGCCTGCCAGATACTCCTGCTCCTCAGGTGCACAGAAGCTGACCGCCGTACCGTCGGCACCGGCGCGGGCCGTGCGGCCGATGCGGTGCACGTAAGTCTCCGGTACCTCGGGCAGGTCGTAGTTGAACACATGGGACAGCTCGCTGATATCGATGCCGCGGGCGGCGATATCGGTGGCTACCAGCACCTTGGTCTTACCGGCCTTGAAGTTTTCCAGCGCGGTCACGCGGGCGGTCTGGCTCTTGTTGCCATGGATGGCCGCCGCCGGGATGCCCTGCTTGGTGAGGTCTTTTGCAATTTTATCCGCGCCGTGCTTGGTGCGGCTGAACACCAGCGCGTTCACCACCGGGGGCTGCAGGTTCTTGATGAGCCACGGCAGCAGGAATTTCTTGTTGCCCTTTTCCACATGGTACAGGCTCTGCTGGATGCGGTCCACGGTGCTGGACACCGGGTCCACCTTGACGAAGGCGGGCTTGCGCAGGATGCCTGCGGCCAGCTGTTCGATCTCGGTGGGCATGGTGGCGCTGAACATCAGGTTCTGACGCTCCCCGGGCAGCTTTGCGATTACCTTCTTCACATCGTGCACAAAGCCCATATCCAGCATCCGGTCGGCTTCGTCCAGCACAAAGATCTCAAGGTTCGAGAGATCGATAAATCCCTGACCGATCAGGTCGTTGAGCCGTCCCGGGCAGGCGATCAGGATGTCCACGCCCTTTTTCAGCGCTTCCACCTGCGGTGCCTGGCCCACGCCGCCAAAAATGACGGTGCTGCGCAGCTTGAGATACTTGCCGTAGGCGTCAAAGCTTTCGCCGATCTGCAAAGCAAGCTCACGGGTAGGGGTCAGGATCAGGGCGCGGATGGCACCCTTTCTGCGGGGCGCATTGGCCGTGAGCCGGTCCAGCATGGGCAGCGCAAAAGCAGCCGTCTTGCCGGTACCGGTCTGGGCGCAGCCCATCAGATCCCGGCCGGACAGCACTGGCGGGATCGCCGCCGCCTGAATGGGCGACGGGGTCTCATAGCCTGCCTCCTGCACAGCGCGCAGAAGCGGGGCGGACAGATTCAATTCTTTAAATGTCATGGTTCTCCAATAATTATTCCGTAATTTTCCGGCACTCCACATAGTACCGCTTTTCTTCTGCGTGGCCCATGCTGAAGGTCTTGCGCGGCAGCACGCCGCCCATCACAACGCCTTTGAACAGGTCACTCTTGGCAAACGGCGGCATCAGGAATGCCACAGCACCTTTTTTGCACAGGGCGCGCACAGCAGGCTCGTCGTGCACATAGTCCACGCGGGCTTCCTTGTGGTGCTCAAGATAGTATTCGATAAATTCGTCAATGGTGCCCACGGTCAGCGGTGCGGTTGGGTCCTCAAAGCTGAGCACGTTGGACATGTGCGGCCCGGCCAGCGTGAAGGGCTGCTGCTTGCTGCCGCCAAAGCTGCAGCCGGCCATATTGGAATCGCTCCACGTGATCAGGCTCAGCAGCACCGCTGCGCAGTCCACATTGAACAGCACGCGGTGGATCGGCTCGATCTCGATCGCAGGCGAGTGCACATTGCACACCTCGGCCAGACACCAGCGGGCCGGATGGTTTGCTGCCTGCTCCGGTGTGAGTGTCTTTTTCAGCTCCTCCCAGCAGGCCTTTGCAGTGGCCAGCGAGTGGTTGCCGTCGCCCACGGCCAGTGTCAGCGGGTCGCGGCGGGTGGCATCCGGATACTTTTTGTCGAATTCTTCCTGACTGCCCAGCACAGCCAGCGCATCTTCGATCTGCGCAATGAGGGCAGGGTCTTCCACAGCCCAGCCCGCAATGTGGCCGCCGTTCAGCATCAGCTCACCCTCGTATACCTTGGGCAGTTCGGCTTTATGCGCCGCCACCGGCTCGATGAGGGTGCAGCCTGGGTCGTCCGCCAGCATCATGATATGGGGCGTTTCCAGCGCGGCACCGGTGCGCACCTTCATGCGGGGCGGGATGCGGCTTTCCACGGTGCTCTCGCTGGGGCGCACCGTGCATTTCTCGCCCCGGCGGTAGCTGTAGGCTTCCAGATCCACCATGCCCACAAGGCCCTGCCGCACCTTGCCGCTCTGCTCGGTGCGCTCCACGTAAACAAAGCCGTCCACCGCACGAGTCAGCACGTTCCGGGCATAGTCATCCATGGTGGCATGGATCTTCTCAATGCGTGCATCGGCATCGCCGTCCTCCAGATAGACCTCCGGCAGGATCATGTTCAGGGTGCTGGGGCTGCCTGCCGCGGCAGCCTCGGCTTTCTGCCAGTAATCCCGGTCACTGGTGAACTGATCGCAGGCAATGCAGCCCCACTTTTCCAGTGGGATCTGCTCCGAAGGCAGAAGGATGTGGGCCGGTGCAAAGCAGGATTTCGTGTTCATAGTAGATCTCTCCCTTTTACAATAACCAAAGCGATCCATGTTCTTTTTACTGGAAGCTCTCGGTGCTGCAGATCACAACGTTCTGCACACCGGCTTCGGCGGCAGACTGCTGCAGCTGTCCGCGTGCCGCCGCGTCCAGCGTATCCGCCGTGACGATCAGGTTGTGCATTCCAAGGCTCACAGCCGGTGCACCCAGTGCATCGGAAGCGTCGGTGCACTGCTGGGCTGGGTAGCTCAGCCACAGCACCACGCTGCCGTCAAAGCGGGCCTGCCATGTGCTGATATCCGCAGCCAGCAGGGCAGCGCGGCCCTCCTGACTCTTGCCGCCCGCCGCTGCAAACTCCTGCTTGCGGGTGATGATGTTCGGGAACTGCACGCCAGTGAGCACCACCTGCTCAAAGCCCATGCCGTGCAGCTCGTCGATCAGGTCGCCCACATACTGCACAGCGGATGCTGCGCTGGGGTCCAGCCAGGACTTGCCGCCGGCCTTGGCACTGACATTATCCAGCCAGAGCTGGGTGCCGCTGTAATGCACGGCCATGCTGCGGTCGGTATAGCCGGACACCGGGTCGGTAAAGGCCGCAAGCTGTGCCGCCGGGATGATGCCCTCCTCCCGGAAGATGGCCGCGATGCGGGCCGGGTCCACAGCGGTCCCGGCAACGCTGCCGGAAGCCGCCGCCACCTGCGAAGCATAATGGATGCTGCCGTCGGCATCCTTCAGGGTCACAAGGCCGTAATCCGCTCCCTGCGCCTTGAGCTGCTGCGCCGCTGCACGGATGGCCGCATCATCGGCAAGGGTGCTCACATCCACTGCGGCCCAGCTGCCGCCGGTAATGGCCTTGCCGTCCAGCTCCTTGGGCTGTTCCGGCTCCGGCTGGGACGAAGCCGCTTCCTGTACCGCCGAGGATGCAGCTGCTTCGGACGAGGCGGCTGCGCGGGATGCCGATTCAGCTTCCAGATCACGGTTCTTCACCACAGTATACCAGGTGTGGGTAGCCCAGTCCAGCACGTGGGGTGCTGCCAGCCAGGCTGCGCCCAGCACCGCCAGCACCAGCACCACGATGCCGATGCCTTTTTTGATGCGTGTACCGCGGCTGTAGAAGCTGCGGCGGTAGCGCTTGACCTTCTGACGTTTATACTTTGCCATTGTCGATTCTCCTCCCTGCCAATGTTACAGGATCACAGAATGTCCGGTGAAACCATAGATCGCCAGTGCCAGCACGCCGATATACACCAGCGTGATGGGCAGGCCGCGGAATGCTTCCGGGATGGCCTTGCTGCGCAGGCGGTGGCGGGCCTCCGTTACCAGCAGCACCGCCAGCACATAGCCAAGGCCGCTGCCAAGGCCAAAGCCAAGGCTCTGCCCCAGCGTAAAGCTCTGGGTGCGCTCCACCAGTACAGTGCCCAGCACACAGCTGTTCAGGCCCGCCAGCGGCACGATGCGCAGCAATGCGCTGCGGTGCGGCAGGCCCTTCGCCAGCCACAGCACGGCGTGCTCCAGAACGCACACCACGGCAATGCTGGCAATATACACCAGCGGGCGCAGCTGGGCACGGTTTGCCAGCGGCGCGATCCGGCTGCCGGCATACCACGCAAAGGGCGTTACCAGCACCTGCGTGATGCACAGCTGCATACCGAACAGCCAGCTGCTGGTGCGGTCATCGCCCACCAGCTGCACCAGACGCGAAACGCCCAGTGCACGGGTAAAGACGGCGTTCTGCGCGAACACCGCCAGCAGTGCATAGCTGAAGAACACTGCGCTCGTTGTTACAACATCTCTCATTGTTCGCGGTCCGCCTCCTTCTGGGAATGCACATCCACAAGGTTGCGTGCCTCTTTGGTGAGATATGCCTTGCGCTTTTGGGCCAGTGCACGCCATACGGCGCACAGCACGCCCAGCACGATAAAGCCGCCTGCCGGCATGCTTGCCATGGGCAGCACCGGGCGGCTGATAACCACACCGAACATGGTGCCTGCGGCCAGCCATTCACGGACGCAGCCCAGCAGCACCAGCAGCAAAGCATAGCCCACCGTGATGCGCAGGCCCTTGGAGACAGCCTTGCGCACCGTCTCCTGCACGCGGCCAAAGCGGTAGGTCAGCAGCGGCTCCACCGTGAGCAGGGGCAGGTAGATGCCAAGGCTCAGCAGGCTGGTGCTGAACAGTATATTCAGGATGGGATACACCGCCAGATACACCACCGCCGTGCTGAAGCCGTACACCAGTGCACGGGGCAGCAGCTTTTTCTGCAGCGTTTCCGGGGCGGGATCCTCGTCGTGCAGGGGCACAAGGCGGCTCAGCAGACAGGCCAGCACGCGGGAGGGCACCAGCAGCAGCGCCACCGCCACCGCCAGCATCACCGCATTCTGGCCGCTGGTGGCAAGCACCACCAGCGGGGCAAGGCCCATGCCCTGCATGACCACCGGGTTATTCAGGAACACACGGTCATGGTGGGCAAACTTGTTGGGATCTTTTACGATCAGTTCAGCCGTTGCGCGTCTCATTGTGCTGCCCCCTTTCCGGCATCTGCCTGCAGATGGGTCAGGTGATACAGCTTTGCCTCGGTGCGGTCGATCCATGCCGACACACTGTTGACCGCCAGCAGCGCAAAGCACACACCGGTCTCGTACACGCCATAGTAGCGGAAGCCCATGCTCACAACGCCCACCAGCACGCCGTACAGCACACGACCCATGCGGTGGTGCACGCAGGTGTAAGGCTCGTTGATCAGGAACACCGCGCTGAACAGGATCGCGCCAGTCAGCAGCTCATCCCGCACACACTGCAGGCGGGGCAGGATATTTGACAGCACGGCACTGTCGGCAAGGCCCGCCTGCCGCGGGAAGAGGAACGCAATGACCGCACAGGTCACAAGAAAGCTGATCGATGCAGACATGTGGGCATCCTTCTGGGTCCACAAAAACAGGCCGCAGGCAAGGATCACCAGCGCAGCGCCGGTGCCCATGGGAGCAGCATATTCGCCCAGACCCAGCGCCAGCGAGCCGATGTTCAGCATGCCGCCGCTGCGCAGGGTGTCCTCAATGGCGCTGGAGACCGGCACCATGGAAGCGTCCCACAAAGGGATGTTCGTATAGGGCTGCGGATAGCGGAACACCTGTTCCGGCCATGACACTGCCGCCACCACATAGCCCACAGCAGCCGGGTTGAAGGGGTAGCTGCCGTAGCCGCCAAAGATCTCCTTGCCGATCAGCACACCGGCAAGCACTGCGGCGATCAGAACATAGATATCCACCGTCACCGGCATCAGCAGGGCAATGACGAGCGCAAAGCTCTCGTTGGAAAAGTCACTGCCCTGATACACGCGGCGGCGCAGCAGCGAAACGAGACGGTCGCACAGGTTACCGGTAAGCACCGCAATGCCGCACAGCAGCAGCGGGCGCACACCGTACAGAAAACAGGCCATGCACAGCACCGGCACCGCCATAAAGCAGATATGCTTATAGTAGCGGCCGGTCTTCTGGAGCTGTGCCTCCTGCTCCCGGATCAAAGATTCATCCATAAATGGTTATCCTTTCAAAGGCTGGCGAGGTGCTGCACGGCTGCAGCAGGGTCTGCCGCGCCGAACACTGCACTGCCCGCCACCAGAATATCAGCGCCCGCTTCCACGCACTGGGGCGCGGTGGCATTGTCCACGCCGCCGTCCACTTCCAGCAGATAGTGTGCGCCGCGCGCTTCGCGCTCTGCCTTGAGCCAGCGCAGCTTGTCCAGCGCCGAGGGCATGAACTTCTGCCCGCCGAAGCCGGGCTCCACGCTCATCACCAGCACAAGATCCAGCTGGTCAAGATACGGTGCCAGCGCCTGCGGCTCGGTGCCGGGCTTGATGGTCAGCCCCACCTTGCAGCCCAGCGCCCGGACGGCATCGATGGTGGCCTGGATATCGTCCTCGCACTCAAGGTGGAAGTTGTACAGGGTGGCACCGGCTTTGATGAAGGCTTCCGCATACTGCAGCGGATGGCTGATCATCAGGTGCACATCATAAAAGGCATCCGGCAGATTTTTGTGCAGGCTCTTGAGCACCGGCACGCCAAAGCTGATGTTGGGCACAAAGTGGCCGTCCATCACGTCGTAATGCAGCATCTGTGCACCGGCATCCAGCACCATGCGGCAGTCTGCACCCAGTTTGCCAAAATCAGCGGAAAGGATCGAAGGACTTACGATTGCCATATTCTATCTTTACGCTCCGTTATTTTATAAATTCTTATTCCCATTTGTCCCATTGTGCTGGCGGTTTCAAACCGCAAAAACAGCATGGGCATGGTTATCTTTTAGTTTACATGAAAACGAGCAAAAAATCAAACCCGCCAACGGCTTTTTCACGGAAATGACGTATTTGGAAAGATCTGTCCATTTGCGAAGTAAACTCCCTCAGTCAAAGCCTGACGGCTTTGCCAGCTCCCTCGGAGAGGGAGCCTCTGGCACGCCCGGAAGATTTGCACTTTAACCGGAAGCTTTACCGCCATGCCAAGGGCCCCATCCCAGAGGGGGCTGGAATTGAGCGCAGCGAGATGACTGGGGGAGTTTCATCGGCGGCAAAGTTTCCCCACGCCAAAACAGCCAGACCGCCCCGGGTCCGGGGCCGTCTGGCTGGAAGTTCATTCTACGGGCTTCATGCTTGCAGGGTCTTCCACGGTGGGTTCACCGCCGGCTTCGTCCGGCAGGCGCTTCATGCCGCCGGGATTCGGGGCCACCGTGGGCAGGGTGAACACGAACCGGCACCACTCGCCCTGCTGGCTCTCCACCCGGATCTGCCCGCCGGAAAGGTTCACCAGCACCTTGCAGATGTTCAGGCCAAGGCCAGCGCCCCGGGCGTGCAGGCCGCGGGAGCGGTCCTCCTTGTAGAACCGCTGGAACACGTAGGGCAGCGCTTCCGGGCTGATGCCCTGACCGGAATTCCAGATGGAGATCTCGGCTTCCGGGCCAAGCTTTTCCACCCCGAAGCGGATGGTGCCGCCCGCAGGCGTAAACTTGATGGCGTTGTCCAGCAGGTTATACACCACCTGATGGATCAGGTCGGGGTCGGCGTAGACCAGCACCTTTTCGTCCATGGTCAGGCCGTCGATGTCGATCATGCCGTCGTTGATGCGCTGCTCTGCCGAGAGCGCCACGCCGGTGATGGTCTCCCAGATGTTGAACATCCGGGCATTTACCTGATATTCGCCGCTTTCCAGCTTGGAAAGATCCAGCATGTTCTGGATGAGCCGTGCCAGACGGCCCGTTTCCTCACTGACCAGCTGCAGGTAGTGGTTCTGCATATCCGGCGGGATGGTGCCGTCCAGAATGCCGTCCACAAAGCCCTTGATGGTGGTCATGGGGGTGCGCAGCTCGTGGGCGATGTTGCCCATGAACTGACCGCGGGAGTTGTCGTTCATCTGGATGTTGTCTGCCATGCGGTTGAAGGTGCGGGCAAGGTCGGCTGCCTCGCCTTCGCCTTCCACTCCCTCCACACGGACGGAAAGATCACCGCCGCCAAAGCGCTGGGCGGCATCCGTCACCTTCTGCAGCGGGTCGGTGAGCTGGCGCATCAGGATCTTGGTCAGGATGCTGGCACACAGCAGCATCACACAGGCCGACAGCAGGAAGTTGGACCAGAACTGCTGCTTGAACTGGGTCAGCTGCTCACCGGAAGAGCACAGGAACAGGTAGCCGCTGGGCTGGCCGTTCTCATTGCGCATTTCGCTGACCGTGATGTAGCTTTTCCCGTCCAGCATGCCGCCCAGTGTGCCGAACACATGGTAGTAGTCCGCATCGGAAGCGTCGATCTTCTCCATCATTTCTTCCGGCACGGTCAGGCTCTCCAGCTTGTCCGGGCTGGAGGCGATCATCACCCGGCCGTCGTTGTCGGTAAAGAACAGATAGGCCTCTGCGCTCTCGCCGATGATCTCCAGCTTGGTGCTCAGTGCGTCCAGCTCATCGCCTTCCGGCAGCTCCGCCTGCTGGACCAGATACTGGGCCGTGCGCTGGGTGACACCCACCACCTGATCCAGTGTTTCGTAGCGGTCCTTGGCGAAGTAGTTCTTGAACAGCACCCACTCCGAAGCGCCCATCAGCACGATGCCCAGCACCATCAGGGTGGACACCAGCGAGAAGAACGCCACCGAGATACTTTTGCGCATTACTGACGCACCTCGAACTTATAGCCCACGCCCCATACGGTCTTCAGCTCCCATTTGTCGGAAGCACCGGCCAGCTTCTCGCGCAGGCGCTTGACATGCACATCAATGGTGC
>ERZ773136.3540-NODE-3540-length-11397-cov-4.452301_pt1 | contig 11397 bp, 7 predicted proteins | sample MGYA00580855_ERZ773136 | MGnify/ENA primary metagenome ERZ773136 (study PRJEB29015, sample SAMEA2737860) | human gut metagenome | biome: human gut; feature: human-associated habitat; material: faeces | place: China | collected 2012 ... | reverse complement strand
GCCGCTCTCGCCGCAACCCCGACGCGAAGAAGCCGCGGCGCTGATGCCGGGCGCGGGGCTGTCCGGCGACTCGGGGCACAAGAAATCGCTCCGGTCACAGGTGTCTGTGGCCAGGGCGATGCCGTTTATGAATTCCGATCCGATAAAGTAAGGCCCCTGCTTCGGCAGGGGCCTTACCGGGTTCAGTCGGTTTCGGGGCGGTGGGTGTTGTGTGTCAGGTCGGTGTTGTGTACGCCTAGCACGGCGCGCCCCGACGGTTCGTTCATGTCGCGGAACGCCTTGTCCCAGGCCAGCGCTTCGGCGGTGCTGCACGCTACCGACGGTACCGACGGTACGCACTGTGCTGCCGTATGCGACGGGAAGTGTTCCTCGAAGATCGTACGGTAATAGTACTCCTCCTTGTTGCGGGGCGGGTTGATCGGGAAACGCTCCGCAGCGTGTTCCATCTCGCGGTCGGAGACCGCCTCTGCGGTCAGCTGCTTGAGCGTGTCGATCCAGTTGTAGCCTACGCCGTCGGAGAACTGTTCTTTCTGACGCCATACGATCTCGGAGGGGAGCATGTCCTCGAACGCTTTGCGCAGGATCCATTTTTCGATATGCCCGTCCTTGGCCATTTTCGCCGCCGGGTTGATGCGCATCGCCACGTCGAGGAACTCCTTGTCGAGGAACGGTACGCGCCCCTCGACACCCCATGCCGAGAGCGACTTGTTGGCGCGCAGGCAGTCGTAGAGGTGCAGCTTACTGATCTTGCGCACGGTCTCCTCGTGGAAGGCACGGGCGTCGGGCGCCTTGTGGAAATAGAGGTAGCCGCCGAAAACCTCGTCGGCACCCTCGCCCGAGAGCACCATCTTGATGCCCATCGACTTGATGACGCGCGCCAGCAGGTACATCGGCGTCGAGGCGCGTACGGTCGTCACGTCGTAGGTCTCGATATAGTAGATCACGTCGCGCACGGCATCCAGCCCCTCCTGGACGGTGTAGTTGATTTCGTGGTGTACGGTGCCGATATGGTCGGCGACCATGCGTGCCGCCGCCAGGTCGGGCGCTCCTTTCAGCCCGATGGCGAACGAGTGGAGCTGCGGCCACCAGGCCCGGTCGCGGTCGTTCGATTCGACGCGCCGGTCGGCGTATTTCTTGGCGACGGCCGAGATGATCGACGAGTCGAGGCCGCCCGACAGCAGTACGCCGTAGGGTACGTCTGACATGAGCTGCCGCTTGACGGCCGATTCCAGCGCCTTGCGCAGCGTCGGTATGTCGGCACCGTTGTCCTTCACGGCGTCGTACTCGAACCAGTCGCGCTTGTACCAGCGCACCATTTTCCCCTCGCGGCTCGACCAGTAGTGCCCGGGCAGGAACGGCCGGATGGTGCTGCACACCCCTTCGAGGGCTTTCTGTTCCGATGCGACGTAAAATTGCTCGTCGCTGTCCCAGCCGATGTAGAGCGGGATGACGCCGACCGGGTCGCGGGCGATCAGGTATTCGTCCTTTTCGATGTCGTACAGCGCGAAGGCGAAGATGCCGCTGATCTTTTCCAGCAGCCCGACGCCCAGCTTGCGGTAGAGCGGCAGGATCACCTCGCAGTCCGAGCCTGTCCGAAAATCGTATTCTCCGGCCAGCTCGGCGCGGATCTCCTGATGGTTGTATATCTCGCCGTTCACGGCCAGCACCTGTTTCCCGTCGCAGCTGAACAGGGGTTGACCGCCCGACTGAGGGTCGACGATCGAAAGCCGCTCGTGCGAAAGGATCGCCCGCTCGCCGCAGTAGACACCCGACCAGTCGGGGCCCCGGTGCCGTATCTGCTTCGACATTTTCAGTACCTGCCCACGCAGCGCATCCGATTTCCGGCGGATGTCAAATAGTCCTACGAAACCACACATAGATTGATTGTTGTTGTATTACGTTACAAAACTGTTAATTGCCGGCCGCCTGTGTCCCGCTGCGGGAATCCCGCCGCGTCGCCGCCTCTCAAGTCCCCGCCGGGGCGGGGGCTCGAGGAAGGCCGGATTTACAAGGGTGCCGGAGGCGGCGGATACGACCCGCCGGAGCGCGAAACAATCTGAAAAATTGCAAGGCCTCCCGGGGAATCAGTTGTTCTCCGGGCGGAGTTTGCGCACCACGGCGCCTGTCTGCCACATCTCGCTTTCGCGCATCTCGCGCAGCTCTTCGTTGAGTTTCTCGCGGTAGTCGGGTTTGCTGTTCAGGTCGATCGAGCGCTGCGCCTCGTTGCCGGCGGCCACTTCGCCGTAAAGCTCTTCGAAGACGGGTTTGGTGGCATCGCGGAAACGTTTCCACCAGTCCAACGCACCGCGTTGTGCCGTGGTCGAGCAGTTGGCGTACATCCAGTCCATGCCGTTCTCGGCCACCAACGGCATGAGCGACTGGGTCAGCTCCTCGACCGTTTCGTTGAAAGCCTCCGAAGGGGTGTGCCCGTGGGCGCGCAGCGTGTCGTACTGGGCCGCGAAAATACCCTGGATGGCACCCATCAGTGTGCCGCGCTCGCCCGTCAGGTCGGAGTAAACCTCCCGCTTGAAGTCGGTTTCGAACAGGTAGCCCGAACCTACGCCGATGCCCAGCGCCACCACGCGTTCGAATGCGCGCCCCGTGGCGTCCTGGAATACGGCGTAGCTCGAATTCAGGCCGCGGCCCTCGATGAACATGCGGCGCAGCGAAGTCCCCGAGCCTTTCGGGGCGACCAGGATCACGTCTACATCGGCCGGCGGCACGATGCCCGTGCGCTCCTTGTAGGTGATGCCGAAGCCGTGCGAGAAGTAGAGCGCCTTGCCCGGCGCGAGGTGTTTCTCGATCGTCGGCCATACGGCGATCTGCCCGGCGTCGGAGAGCAGGTACTGGATGATCGTTGCGCGCCGGGCGGCCTCTTCGATCCCGAAGAGCGTCTTGCCCGGTACCCAGCCGTCGGCGACGGCCTTGTCCCAGCTTTTCGAGCCTTCGCGCTGTCCGACGATGACGTTGAACCCGTTGTCCTTGAGGTTGAGCGACTGCCCCGGCCCCTGTACGCCGTAGCCGATTACGGCGATGGTTTCGTCCCTGAGGACTTCGCGTGCTTTTTCCAGGGGAAACTCTTCGCGGGTAACGACCTTCTCTTCTACTCCGCCGAAATTGATCTGTGCCATAGTTGTATGAATTTTAAAAGTTAAAATGAATCCGTTCTTTGTCTGTTCCTCTCGAGTTCTTCGAGGTATTCGTTGAGCAGCTCGCGCCGCGATTTGATGATGGCCACCGTGCCGCTGCGCACGAACTGTTGCACGCCGAAGGGTTGCAGCAGGCGGAACAGTGCCTGCGTCTCGGCCTTATGGCCGGTTTTTTCGACGACGATGTAGTCGTCGTCGATCTCCAGGATGCGGACATTGTGCTCGCGTACGAGTTTCTCGACGTTGCGGCTGCGCGTGACTTTATAAAGGGCGATCTCCTGCTGCACGACTTCGTCCGAGGTGTAGACGAAGACCTTGAGCACGTCGATCTTCTTCTCGACCTGCCGCGCGAGCTTCTCGACCCGGTCGGGGCCGGTGCGGACGACGATCGTGAATTTATGGATGCCCGCGAGCGCCGACTCGGAAGTCGTCAGGCTTTCGATGTTGACATTGCGGCACGTGAAGACCGTCGTGATCTGGCTCAGCAGCCCGACCTTGTTCTCCGAAAATACGGTGATGATATACTCTTGTTCCATACCTCGTTCGGTTTATTCGAGCCGGATCGCCGACACGGGGGCGCCGGCCGGCACCATCGGGAATACGTTTTCTTCGCTTTCGACGCGCACCTCCAACAGGTAGGCGCCTTTGCAGGCTTTCATCTCGGCCACCGCCCCGGCCAGCTCCTCGCGCCGCTCCACGCAGCGGTAGGCGATGCCGTTGCCGCGGGCGATCAGCCCGAAGTCGGGGTTCGCCAGTTCGGTGAACGAGTAGCGGCGGTCGTAGAAGAGTTCCTGCCACTGCCGTACCATGCCCAGATAGGAGTTGTTGAGCAATACGATCTTTACGGCGACCTGCGACTGGAAGATCGTCCCCAGCTCCTGGATGGTCATCTGCAGCCCGCCGTCGCCCGCGAAGAGGCATACCTCGCGGTCGGGGGCGCCCAGTTTGGCGCCGATGGCGGCCGGAAGCCCGAAGCCCATCGTGCCTAGACCGCCCGAAGTTACCAGGCTGCGGCTGCGGCGGAACCCGAAATAGCGCGCCGCGAACATCTGCTGCTGCCCGACGTCGGTCACCAGCACCGCGTCGTTGTCGTAGGCATGCGCTACGGTATCTACGACCTCGCCCATGCGGATGCGGCCGCCTTCCGGGCGGATCGCCTTGCGGACGACCGCCTCGTATTCGACTTTGTCGCAGGCGCGGAACCCTTCGATCCAGGCCTTGTGCCCGGCGGAGCGGATCCTTTGGGTGAGCAGCGGGAGCGTTTGTTTCACATCGCCGATGACGGCCACGTCGGCGTGTACGATCTTGTCGATTTCGGCGGGGTCGATCTCCAGGTGGATGACCTTGGCGTTCGCCCCGAAACATTTGGGGTTGCCCGTCACGCGGTCGTCGAAACGCATCCCCACGGCGATGAGCAGGTCGCACTCCTGGTTGCGGATGTTGGGGCCGTAGTTGCCGTGCATGCCCAGCATACCGACATACTGCGGCGAGGAGGTCGGCACGGCCGACAGCCCCAGCAGGGTCGAGGCGACCGGTATGTCGCTCTTTGCGAGGAAGGCCTGCAATTCTTGCTCGGCGTTTCCGAGCATCACGCCCTGTCCCGCCATCAGCAGCGGCCGTTGTGCGGCGTCGATCAGCCGTACCGCCTCGGCGATGCACTCCGCGGCGGGCGCGGGTGCGGGGACGTAGCTGCGGATGGACGTCAGCCTTTCGTAGCGGAACGGGGCCGTCCCGCACTGGGCGTCCTTGGTGATGTCCACCACCACAGGGCCCGGACGCCCCGAACGGGCGATATAGAACGCCTTGGCAATCGCCCCGGGAATGTCTTCGGTACGCTTGACCTGGCAGTTCCATTTGGTTACGGCCTGCGTGATACCCACGAAGTTGGTTTCCTGGAAGGCGTCGGTGCCCAGCAACGACGAACCCACCTGTCCGGTCACCAGTACCAGCGGCGTGGAGTCCATCAGTGCGTCGGCCAGTCCGGTCACGGTGTTCGTGGCCCCTGGGCCCGAGGTGACGAGGCAAACCCCTACGCGGCCGCTGACGCGGGCGTAGCCCTGTGCGGCATGTACGGCGCCCTGTTCATGGCGGACAAGGATGTGGCGCAGCCGGTCGCGGTAGTCGAAAAGCGCATCGTAAACGGGGATGATGGCTCCTCCGGGATACCCGAAAAGCGTGTCCACGCCCTCGCGCAGGAACGATTCGAGCAGGGCCTGCGACCCTGTGATACAAGGGCCGGGCTGTTGTCCTTCGGTTCTGGTTGTCGTGTTCGTATTCATGGTGTTGTCCGGTTTTATTCTTCTTCGACGATGCGTACGGCCCCTTTGTCGGCCGAGCTGACCAGCTTGGCATAGGCCCTTAGCGACGCGGGTATGCGGCGGTCGCGTGCCGCGGGGCGGAAATGCTGCTGTGCGGCCATGCGCGCGGCGATTTCCTCGTCGCCGGCCATGAGGCGGATCGAGCGCCGCGGGATGTCGATCTCGATCTCGTCGCCCGTGCGGATGACGGCGATCTCCCCGCCCGAAGCCGCTTCGGGCGAAACGTGACCGATCGACAACCCCGACGTTCCGCCCGAGAAGCGGCCGTCGGTAATCAGCGCGCAGGCTTTGTCGAGGTGTCTGGATTTGAGGTACGACGTGGGGTAGAGCATCTCCTGCATGCCCGGGCCGCCTTTGGGGCCCTCGTAGCGGATGACGACCACTTCGCCCGGCTGCACCTCGTCGGCGAGAATGCCGTTCATGGCCTGCTCCTGCGATTCGTAGACGCGGGCGCGCCCGCGGAAGACAAACAGCGACGCGTCGACGCCGGCCGTCTTGACGATGCAGCCCCGGCGGGCGATGTTGCCCGTCAGTACGGCCAGCCCGCCGTCGCGGAAATAGGCGTGTTCCAGATCGCGGATGCAGCCTGCCGTGCGGTCGGTGTCCGGTGTGTCGTAATAAGTCCGTTGTGTGCCCAGTTCCCGGCTGTAAAGGCCGGCCGGGGCGCTCAGGTAGCGCTGTTTGGCTTCGCTGCTCGCTGTTTCGCTCCGCAGGTCGAAGGCCGCGATGGCCTGGCCGAGCGTGCGCCCGTCGACCCTCCCGGCCGAGGTGTCGAGCAATCCGCCGCGGGCGAGTTCGCCCAGGATCGAGAGGATGCCGCCCGCACGGTTGACATCCTGGATATGGTAATGCGAGTTGGGGGCGACCTTGCACAGTACGGGCACCCGGCGCGAAAGGCGGTCGATATCCTGCATCGTGAAATCCACCCCGGCCTCGTGGGCCACGGCCAGCAGGTGCAGCACCGTATTGGTCGAGCCGCCCATGGCGATGTCGAGCGACATGGCATTCTCGAAGGCTGCCTTCGTGGCCACCGAGCGCGGGAGCACCGAGTCGTCGCCCTCGAAGTAATAGCGTTCGGCATTGCGGACGATCAGCGCTGCGGCCTCTTCGAACAGGCGGCGGCGGTTGACATGCGTGGCCACGACGGTGCCGTTGCCCGGGAGCGAGAGCCCGAGCGCTTCGGTCAGGCAGTTCATCGAGTTGGCGGTGAACATCCCCGAGCACGAACCGCAGCCGGGGCATGCGGCGCGTTCGACGCGCGCCACCTGTTCGTCGCTGCAATTTTCGTCGGCAGCCATTACCATGGCGTCGATCAGGTCGAGCGCCCGCTCGCCGAGATGCCCCGCCTCCATCGGCCCGCCCGATACGAAGACGGTCGGGATGTCGAGCCGCATGGCGGCCATCAGCATGCCCGGGGTGATCTTGTCGCAGTTCGAGATGCAGACCAGTGCGTCGACCTTGTGGGCATTGGCCATATATTCGACGCTGTCGGCAATGATCTCGCGCGAGGGCAGCGAATAAAGCATGCCGTCGTGCCCCATGGCGATGCCGTCGTCGATGGCGATGGTGTTGAATTCCGCGGCGAAACAGCCGAGCGCTTCGATCCGCTGCTTGACGTATTGTCCGATCTCGTGCAGGTGCACGTGTCCCGGAACCAGCTGGGTGAACGAGTTGGCGATGCCGATGACCGGACGGCCGAACTGCTCTTCGCGCATGCCGTTGGCACGCCACAGGCTCCTGGCTCCGGCCATGCGCCGGCCCGTCGTCGTGACGGCACTTCTGAGTGGGTGTTTCATCTTCTTCTTGTTTTCTGCATATTGTGCCTTTGCCATCTGCCCGGATAATAAAAAACCTTTCTCCATCGGGAGAAAGGCCTTTTTATCATCTTTCGGATATACACATCACCTTTCTCCCGTTATCTTGCCAAAGACGACGAGCAGCAGATTAATGACGTTATTATTCGAATGGTTCTGGGCGTTCATGTCCGGAATTTGCGTGTTTGTTCCGTTTCAAAGATAGGGATATAAAATCGTTTCGTCAAAATAATTTTGCAAAAAATTTAATAATGTGATAATCCGGAACCTATATCCCCTCTTGCGCTTTATGACGACCCGGATAGAGGTTTTTTATCTTACAGTTTGAAACCGTATTTTTTGGCCTTTTAACCGCTTTTAGCCCGATTCGGAGGAAAGCAGGCCTTCCAGGAACCCCTAATATCTTACGGTTTGTCGTCAAGTTCGGTATTTTCAGCCTTTCCGGACTACTCCTATTATATATAAAGCGGCTGCCAGTGCTTTTTAGGGCGTCTTACGATTTGTTACCCGAATTTGGATATTAAATTTTTTTGTTTTATATTTGTCCCCGATGGATATGAAACGGAACCATACGATGACCGGGGGATGCGGGGTAGCCTGCAGCCCGGTGGCGTGCACCGTTTCTTTCACCGTCCTTATCTCCGCTACCGCCACTACAATGACGACGACAACGACAACCCCTGTGGGGGTGTAGTTGTTATTTTTCCGTCACGAGCATACCCGTTATGCATTTTCCGGCCAAGGCTGCCGGAACGGAAAGCCCGGTTCGATCAAAGGTGGTTTCATTCAAAAGGAGATTTTATCATGCGATATATCAAAGTTTTCGCCCCGGGAACGGTGGCGAACCTGGGTTGCGGCTTCGATGTGATGGGGCTGACGCTCGACGGCGTGGGCGACCTGCTGGAGGTCGGCATCGAAGAAGGTGCCGGGGGGCTCGTTATCCGCAACCGCAGCGGGAAGGAACTTCCCGCCAAAAACGAGGACAACGTGATTACCCCGGCGGTGATGGCACTGCTCGGGGCATACGAAAAACCCGTGCGGGTCGAGGTTACGATCCTCGAAAAGATCGCTCCCGGCAGCGGCATCGGGTCGAGTGCGGCTTCGTCGGCCGCAGCGGTTTGGGGCGTGAACGAACTGTTGGGACGTCCCTTTTCAGGGGAGCGGCTCGTGGAATTTGCGATGATGGGCGAGGCGCTCATCGGCGGTACGTCCCATGCCGACAACGTGGGCCCTGCCGTGCTGGGCGGCGTGGTGCTGATCCGGGGGTACGAACCGCTGGACATCGTGCGCCTGCCTGTCCCCGAGGGCTTTTTCTATGCCGTGGTGCATCCCGACATCGTGGTCAGTACCAAGCAGGCGCGCGAAGTGCTTCCCCGCGAGGTACCCCTGCACGATGCCGTGACGCAGTGGGGCAATGTCGGCGGGCTGGTGGCCGGGTTCGCCCTGGGCGACGTGGCGCTGATCGGTCGGTCGATGCACGACGTGGTGGCGGAGCCTTACCGCAAGGGGTTCATTCCGGGTTACGATGTGCTGAAGGAAGGGGTGCTCGCCGAAGGCGCCCTGGCGATGAACATTGCCGGGTCGGGGCCTTCGATCTTCGCCCTGGCCGCCGATGAGGCCGTCGCGCAGCGGGTCGCGCAGCGGATGCGGGCGCATTTCGCCCGCCCCGGTATCGGCTGCAAGATATATGCGGGCCGCGTGTCGAACTGCGGGGCAAGGATTGTGGAATAGTATAAAACGACAAACAGATGAAATATTATAGCACGAAAGACAAAGCATGCGCACGCGCCTTTTCGCTTCGCGAGGCCGTGCAGGCGGGGCTGGCACCCGACGGCGGGTTGTTCGTCCCGGAACGTATCCCGCAGGCCGATATGGCCGTCGCGGAGCGGCTGGCCGGGGAGTCCTATGCCGCGCTGGCCGGATACCTGGCGGAACTTTTTTTCGGTGACGACATCGACCCCGGTCTCCTGCGGCGGGAGATGGAGCGGATCTACGACTTTCCGCTGCCGCTTCGCCGTGTCGGCAGCCGCTATACGCTGGAGCTCTTCCACGGCCCGACGTTCGCATTCAAGGATTACGGTGCGGGCTTCATGGGGCGGATGATCGGTCTGATGGGCGGTGCCGGCGAAAAACTGGTGATTCTGACGGCTACGTCGGGCGACACGGGCAGCGCCGTGGCGCACGGGTTTTACGGCGTGCCGGGCGTCGAGGTGGTGCTGCTCTATCCCGAAGGGAAGATCAGCCGGCTGCAGGAGTGCCAGATGACCACGCTCGGCGGCAATATCCACCCGCTGCGTGTGGCCGGGACGTTCGACGACTGCCAGCGGCTGGTCAAGGGGCTGTTTGCCGACGCAAAATTCCGTGCGGGGCACCGCGTGTCGTCGGCCAATTCGATCAACCTGCTGCGCTGGATACCGCAGGCATTCTATTATTTCTACGGCTATTGCCTGTGGCGGCAGCAGACGGGCGGCGGACGGCCTGTGGTCGTGGTGCCGAGCGGTAACTACGGAAACCTCTCGGCCGGGATGCTCGCCCGCCGCATGGGGCTCCCCCTCGGCGGATTCGTCGCGGCTTCGAACCGGAACGACGTGGTGCCCGAGTTCCTGCGCAGCGGCGAGTACCGTCCGAGGCCGTCGGTGCGGACGCCGGCCAATGCGATGGACGTCGGAGCGCCGAGCAATTTCGAACGTATGCTGTGGCTCTGCGGCGGTGAGCCGGATGCCCTGCGTGATGAACTGGAGGGATTCCGCTGCGACGATGCCATGATCCGCCGTACGATCGACGGGCTGCACCGCAATTACGGATACCTTTCCGACCCGCACAGCGCCATCGGATATGCCGCTTCCGTAGCGTGCGGGAAACCGGGATTTTACCTCTCTACGGCGCATCCCGCCAAATTCGGGGAGGTCATCTCCCCCGTCACGGGGGCTGCGGTTCCGCTGCCTCCGCGGCTGGCCCGGCTCGCCTGCCTGCCCCGGGTTTCGGAGCCTATGGCGGCCGACCTGGGGGCACTCGAGCAATTCGTGGCCGGGATATAAACCGGCTGCCGGGCCGTGGCGTTGCTGTCCGGGCGGGGTGCGCCTCGTGGCCTGCACGGAAAAAGGGGTTGCAACCTTTGCGGTTGCAACCCCTTTTTTGCGGATAGGAGCCCCCGGAGCGGGGCGTGCCTAAATATGCGCGGCGATGAAGTCCCCGACCTCGGAGGTCGAGTAGCGGCGTTCGCCCTGTGCGGCGAGGTCTTCGGTGACGACACCTTCGGTGAGTGCCCGGTCTACGGCGGCCCGCACGGCGCTGCCCTCCGTGTCGAGCCCCAGGTGTTCGAGCAGCATGGCGGCCGAGAGGATCGTGGCCATCGGGTTGGCGATGTTCTTTCCCGCGGCCTGCGGATAGGAGCCGTGGATGGGCTCGAAAAGAGCCACCTCGGCGCCGACGCTCGCCGAGGAGAGCATGCCCAGCGAACCACTGATGACGCTGGCCTCGTCGGTGAGGATGTCGCCGAACATGTTTTCGGTGACGATGACATCGAAATAAGCCGGTTGGCGGATGATCTGCATGGCAGCGTTGTCCACGAACATATAGTCCACCGCCACCTCGGAATACTCCCGGGCTACCCGCTGGGCCGTTTCGCGCCACAGACGCGAGGTTTCCAGCACGTTGGCCTTATCGACGACCGTCAGTTTGCGGCGGCGCGACACGGCCAGCCGGAACGCCACGTGCAGGACCCGTTCGATCTCCGAGACCGTGTAGGTGCAGGTGTCGAAGGCGCGCGCGCCCTCCTCGTCGCGGCCCTGCGGACGGCCGAAGTAGATGCCGCCCGTGAGTTCGCGCACGCAGATGAAATCCGTGCCGCGGACCACCTCCGCCCGGAGCGGCGAACGGTCGGCCAGCGCGTCGAACAGCGCCACGGGTCGCAGGTTGGCGAACAGCCCCAGCGACTTGCGCATCCGCAGCAGCCCCTGCTCGGGCCGCACCTTCGCCGTGGGGTCGTTGTCGTATTTGGGGTCCCCGATGGCTCCGAACAGCACGGCGTCCGCCGCAAGACAGACGGCGTGCGTCTCGTCGGGATAGGGGTCGCCCACAGCGTCGATGGCCGCGGCGCCCACCAATGCGGGACGG
>ERZ773136.3533-NODE-3533-length-11413-cov-3.522363_pt1 | contig 11413 bp, 9 predicted proteins | sample MGYA00580855_ERZ773136 | MGnify/ENA primary metagenome ERZ773136 (study PRJEB29015, sample SAMEA2737860) | human gut metagenome | biome: human gut; feature: human-associated habitat; material: faeces | place: China | collected 2012 ... | reverse complement strand
AAAATTTCTCCGGTTATCTGAAAGTTCTCCCTTTCCCGGAAGATATTCATCTGAGTAGATACAGGCAGGAAACTTGTGATCCGGATATGGGTAATATACATAAATTTCATGAAATCCAGCTTCTTTTAAGATCTGTTCATACTCTTTTCTGGTGTAAACCCTGGGTTTTACATCCCCCTCATCCGCTGTGAATATTCTGGGATTTTCATCGTAATTTTCCAGTCCGGTAAAATATCCACCGCGGTATTCCTCCTGACACCCTGCAAAATATTTTAATCCCAGACGGTTGGCATCCGCCACATAAAGTTTTCCGCTGTCAGCCAGATGTTCTCTCATACAGGAAAGCTCTTTCTGATACCTTGAAAATTCTCCGGCGATCAATATCATATCATACGTCTGATCCCGATAAAGTACGTTTTTCTCTGTTCCTGTATCAGCATCTGAAATAACCGATACCGTAAGATTATCTGCATCTTTGTAACGTGCCCGCAGGATTTCTGCTTCCTCCATGCTCTCCACCACTGCTGTCACATGCAATGCCATAGAAAGTAATTTTCCTGTCAATGCACCACAGCCTGCGTTTCGCTCTAAAACGCGCATCTGTTTTGTAACCGGCAGAAATGCGATCAGATTTTGCCTGATATCCGACAAATGAAACAAATACGGATAAGATGCCTCATCCATGATGATCTGTGGATATGCTTTTTCATTATTCTGTTGTACGACTTCCAAAAGCCTCTCCGGCACCATTACCTGTCCCATAGTTCTCCTGCTTGCGCGCTCTCTGCCTATTTGTCATCACATTTTTCGATCGTAACTTCCGAGTTCATATCATAAAAACCTACTGTATTTTTGTCGGACACCACCGTCACACCAACCACATCATACAATCTGTGGTAAGCACGAAATTCGCCTCCGACATAACCGGTACAGCTGATGGATAACAGATATTCACCCCCCTGCATATCCATGTTCTGACGAAACGCTGCCACATAGGTTTCTCCCGTCTTTGCCATTCCGATTCCCACTTTTTCAAACATCGTGTTTGTTCCGGTAACAGCAGTCCCCTGCACTGTTTTAAATGTATAGGTAAATATCGGGTCCTGTATATCAGAAAGGAATTTTACCTTTGATTTAATAGTAAAAGACGTCCCTTTCTGGATACAGTTCGTATAATTTCCATATTCATCGATCTGAAACTGATCGGCATAGGACAATTTTACCTGCCCGGTCTGTTTCAGATCTTTAAAACTTACATCTTTTGCAAAAGAAAATGTCAGGGTGTAATCAATCTCATGCGGCTGGCTCATGGCTGTAGTGTCTCCTACTACATCCATCGTACACGGAACTCCGGCAATTGGAAATGTAAACGTTGAATTCCCACCCTCGTTCTCATTTGTATATTTTTTTCCATCGACCAGCATGTAATCGTAATAGGTACTGCTCCAGACTATGGTTGCATATGCCTGTCCGTCCGTCACTTTTACTTTTGCTTCAGAATCTACGGAAGCTCTGCCGCTTCCGCCTTCCAGTTCTACATTTACGGTGTATTCTCCGTCTTCCAGCGATGTGTCCGGTTCCGCGGTGGCAGTCTGCGTTTCCGCAGCATGCTGCACCTGTTCTTTTTCTGCCGTAGAACCACAGCCGGACAAAACCGACACACACATACAAAGGGACACTATAATTACCGTTAATTTCCTGCTTTTCATACTTTTTCTCTTTGACCGGATGATTTCTCCGATCCATCCTATCTGTTTTCCTGTAACTTCTGACACATGTACATCATTTTCAAATACGATGTACCGGAATTGCCGCCGTCTGGCAGACAACTCACATTTTATTTTTTCTGTGCATCTGATACACTGACTTTATGATCATACCAGGTTCCCTTGGTTCCAAGAATTGCAAGGTCAAACTCTTTTCCAAGTTCTTCTACCGGCACGTCAAATCCGTAAACTTCCTCTGTCGTTCCATCGCTGTATTTTACTTTATCTGTCGTTGGCTGTAACAATTCTGCACCGTCTTTTTCTGCATCTTTTGCACTTCCCAGAAACAGATTTACGATTTTCTTGGATACCAGACGAATATGAATGGTCATCTTTTTGTCTTTTACGGTAAGGGTTCCACATCCATTGTCTGCTTCATTGACATGAAACATCCCACTGTCGGTATTAAACTTTGCGGTATAAGTGCCGTCCTCCAGCGCGGATACCGCGCTGGAAGAAGCAGACTTGGAAACTTTTCCAAGTGACTCAATTGCTTTTTTTGTATGCTCTACATAAAGTTTCTGGACAGCTTCAATCTCACCAAGTCCTGCAATCTGTGTGTCAACACTGTCGAAATTACCGCTTGCAGTGAACTGGCTCTTCCAGGAATCGCCATCGTCTCCTGCCATATCATTGTTTGCATGATCTCCGGCTACCACCATGAGCGGACGAAGAATTACTTTCTTGTATCCGGCATCTTTCACTGCCTGAATCACATTCTCACAGGAAGTATCTTCCGGCTCACCCTCTACAGTTCCGATAAAGACGTTGTCATATCCGAGTTTTTCCATCTGTGTAGCCATCTGGCTATAACTTACTTTTGCAGAATGGGAAGTACCATGTCCCATAAATACAAATGCTGTACCGTCTTCTTTTGCAGCATCTAAGGAATCATAGCCTGCGGTCTTTACAGCTTCTGCTGTGATATCTTCTGCAACTGCCTTCTTGTCATCATTGATTACAGTTGCATCGTCACCAACTTCACCAAGCAGAGGTTCCGCAACAACAACTTTATCAAATTTATCCTTGTATGCGTCCAGTTCTCCAACGAGCTCATCATACTCTGCACCATGCATCAGGTGTGTCGGCTGGATCACCAGATTCTTGACACCGTTATCTACAGCTCTCTGCAATGCCTGATCCACGTTATCAATCTTTTCACCATCTCTGGCCTGTACATGATTGATAATAATCTGTGCAGTAAATGCTCTGCGGACTGCCCAGTCTGGATTTGCTTCCTGAACGGCCTTCTCCACACCACCGATATCTGCAACACGGCTGTCGTTGAAAGAAGTTCCGAAACTTACCACAAGAATTTCGTTCTCCCCGATGTTATCCTCATTTAACGGATCATCCTTGGATGCATCCCCGGTGTCTCTGCCAAAATAATCCGGATCTGCATTCTCGCCTGAAACAAGTGCTTTCTGTGCATCTGTCAGCTTGTCCCATGCTTCTTTTGCAGCTGCGCACTGCTCATCTGTTTTATCGGTTCTCTCCTGTACATAAATAGCATCAATCAATTTTGCTACCTCATCTGCGGCTGCCTGATCGTCTTTTGCAGACTCTGTACCCTGCGAATTTTCTACCTGATTGTTGTCTTTGCTGTCTTTGTTTCCGCATCCGGCAAGCATTCCTGCAGCCAGTACACATGTCAGAAACAATGCAAGTGTTTTCTTTCTCATAATTCTCTCCTTTTTGAAATACAGCATAGACTGCATTTCCTGCATACACCACATCCACCCTGACGGATTTCTCATGCGATGTATTCTTTGGGTTGACGGGTTGCTTCATCTCATAAGATCACGCATCATCCAAAGTGCCAAAAGAAAAGCCCCACCCGGAACATTCCGAAAGGAGCAATCAACCCATGCAAAAAGGAACTGTCTGCGGATGGCTGTCCCACACAGTTTTCTGTAACATGCAGTACGATCAATGACTCGTGATCTGAAAGTAAAAACTTTCTGTACCAGATCATTGGCAGGTTTCCTGGCTCATAGATCATCATAACATGCTTCGCCTTCCCAATGCAGTTGCATCAGTGGCATCTGAAATGCAGCCTAAGCTGCATTTCCTACGTACATCGCATCCGCGTCAGCGGATTTCTCATGCGATGTGCTCCTTCTTGAAGTGCAGCCTAAGCTGCATTTCCTACGTACACCGCATCCGCGTCAGCGGATTTCTCATGCGGTGTGCTTCTTTGCAGTTACTCCCTAATCACAGTGACGAGTTCGTACAGGATTTGCACCTGTTTCCCTTTTACCCTGTGCATACAAGCCCATATATCCCATGCAAAGTGGCTTTATATGACAGGCACCAACGATCTTTTTTATGAAACTTTTTACATATTAGCATATTGCGCGTTTATTTACAATGCGAAAATTACGTCTTTTCCGTTTTGATCCGACACACCACTTCCGCTCCAGACTCCGCGTGGTTGTAAAAACAAAGCATGCCGCCCTGCTCTTTTAAGAATTTTTTTGTGATCGCAAGACCAAGCCCCTGATGCGTCCGGTCATGCCGGCTGGCATCCCCGCTGTAAAATTCCTGATCTGCATAGATGAGATCCTGCTCCGAAAAACCCTTTCCAAAATCGCGGACGGTTGCAGTCAGATACTCCTGCCCCTCATACACTTCCATCTGCAGGCGCACCACGATCCCGCGCGCCCGGTCTGTGTGTTCCACCGCATTGCTGACCACATTTTTCCACGCTCTGCCAACCGGTCCTGGCTTGCAGCATACATTCCCACACAGGGAATCCTCCTGAAAAACAACCGGAACTTTTTCCGCTGCCGCAATCTGCATGGCTGCTTCTTTGAACTGCTCTTTCAAACGCGCACAGGTGACTACTTCTGTCTCCTCTGCGCGGTCACGTCCATACAGCAGTTGCCGCATATGCTCCAAATACTGCTCCATGCTGCCCACATTCGCCAAAATAGCATCCGTACACTCCCGGTTTTCCGCAGACAAATCCGTCTCCGCCAAAAGCTCGGCATTTCCTTTGATGACAGTAAGCGGTGTCTTGATATCGTGTGTCAGTGCCGCAAGCTGCTCTTTTTTCTGCTGCTGTGCGTCCCACTGTCTGGTCAGCGAATCTTTTAATGCTTCTTTCATGCCGGAAAGTGAGGACATCACATCGTCAATCTCCTTAATCTGCGATGGTCCGGTTTCAAACTCCAGATCGTTTTGTCCAATTTTTTCCGTAACTTCGCGTAGCTGCCTAAGCTCCCGTTTTAATTTTTTTGCAAAATGGCCGGACAACAATGTGGCATGTAGGAAAAACAGCACCACGCCAAGCACCGGTGTCAGTATCTCCAGAGATGGGACAATGCCGTTTAATTTATCGTACGCATACCTCATATGCAAATCGTATTTTACAATACAGATATCGCCGCTGTTCTGCTTAATATAGCGGTAATACTTTCCCATGGATGCATACTTACTGCCGTTTTTATACCCCTGCCATGCCCTTTTCTGCGCGTCTGCCGAAAAAGTTCCGGTCTTAAACCGCCCCGCCGCATCGTAAATCCCGTATCTGCATCCATCCGGAATCAGGGCTTCCACATCTGTCCCCGCAGCCTTAATTTCTTCCGTATGGTCCGTCAGTTGCAGCTCCGCATAATTGGCAGGCAGCGTAAATCCTGTCATGGGACTTAATACTAGAAACACCAGACAGAACATTCCGATTCCGAACGTATCCAGACAGAATAACGCCGCAAATTTCAAAAACAGCCCGGTCAGTGTTTTTTGTCTTCTTTTTTTCATTTCCATCGATAGCCGATCCCCCAAACCGTTTCAATCGGGTTGATCCCGAATTTCTGGAATTTTGCACGGATATTTTTTACATGCTCCGTAATTGCGGAACTGTTGCTGTCCCCGTCAAATCCGAATACATGCTCTAAAATCCGTTCTTTCGAAAATACCTGTCCGTGGTTTAATGCCAGAAATTCGCAGATCGTATATTCCGCCTTTGTAAAAACAAGTTCATGTTCCTGCACATAGATTTTTCTCTCCTGCATGGAAAAACGCACCTCCCCGATACAGATCGTATGCGTTTTTTCCCTGTTTTCCCGCCGGATATGTGCAGCAACTCTCGCCCGCAGTTCCCCGATCCCGAACGGTTTTGTGATATAGTCATCCCCACCCGCGCCAAGCCCGGTCATTACGTCTTTCTCTTCGGTTTTTGCCGTGAGAAACAGAATCGGACAATCCACTTTTTCGCGGATTCTGCGGCACAGATCAAACCCGTCTATGCCCGGCATCATCACATCTAAAAGAATGAGCTGGTATCTGCCCAGTTTGTCTTCCTCCAGTTGCAGCGGATCTTCAAGTGCCGTCACCTGATACCCTTCCCGCAAAAGTGCTTTTTTGATCACAGCTAAAATTTCCCGGTCATCATCAATTGCCAATATCTCAGTCATTGCACTGCCTTCCTTCATATTTATGAAACCATACTCCGATTATGACACACATCAGAAACAGGAGCAACAGACAAAACAACACACGTTTCCCGTTTACGGGATCATTGCAGTACCGAATGCCCCTTGCACTCCACGTAGCCGGAAAAAACTGCCATCTGCCCTCCCCAAGCCCAGTGAGAAACAGGGCGGACACCACCGACTGCGCCACGCCCACACACTGGGATACGGTCTTTGGAAAGATCAGATTCAGGAACAAGTGCTCCAGATACAACGGCACACTTCCGAAAATCAGTGTCCCCGTCAGCCGCACATACTGCATGCCAATCCCCTCTTTTCCCAGTAAAAAATGATACCCGGCAGCAAAAAGAACTGCTGCCCCGAAAATTGCAAGAAACCCCATGCAAAAAAGAACCACGCCCTTTACAACAAATCCTTTGCCCTTTACTTTGTAGTTCCCGAGAAATACCTGAAAATGATTCTGCTCCTCAAGTCCGATATTTCCCGCACACACAATGCTCACCACAAACGGAAGTCCGATACCGATCAGTTCAAAATATGCCATGGTCTGTCCCATGGGATTTCCTATGGTCCCGCGATAATAAAACAGCATGAAACCAGCGATGATAACCGGCACCGCCACATGAAGCGGAATTAAAAAAGTATGCTTCATTTTCAAAAGTTCTGCCCGGACACTTCCCATCACACGTTTTGTCATTCTGCCACCTGCTTTCGAAACCATGTTCTGCCTGCCAGCCAGAATACCAGAAACCACAGAAGTGCGGCAGGAATTCCAATCAACAGACCACTCACTCTGCCGAGTTCCGGAGAATAGGTCATCTGCCCCGGCTCAAACGGCAGTCCGTTTGGCATCACTTTGATCACGACACACATCAGCCGCGATGTGATCGCTCCCGGAAACAACGCAAACCACGGTTTTAACGATACCGACGTAGACAAAATACTATAGATTCCAACATGGATCACAAGCATCAGAAATGTGCTTATTTTCTGTGCAAGAAGCAGGCAGAACGGAATCTCCCAGAGTGTGGTAAGCCACAACACAATTCCTGCCAGTATCTGTGCCGGAATCGGGATTGCCTGCCTCATCTTCAGATTCCCCACAGATTCCAGCAGCATCTGCCCCATCATGGAAAACAGCGTAAGTCCAGCAACTGCAACCGCCGACATCTTTATTCCGACAAGGATTTTTGCGTCCCAGATCTGTTCCATGCCGCAGGGCAGTGACCATATCGTGTAATTCTTTTTCTGTTTGTCCTTTTTCCCGATGATGCTGCACAAAATGCCCAGAAACCCCGGATACAGCCCGATGTACCACCAGTTGTACACATCAATGGAAAAATAGGAAGAGGTCAGCCAGAATGCCAGCAACGCCGTAAACACCGGCATGCCGAGCGTAATTGCTGCCACGGAGGTATGACGGTATTTTAACTGTTCCGCCTGAAAATAATGTTTCATGATTCATTCCCTCCTTTTGCGACAACCTTCATAAACAATGCCTCCAGATCCTGCTGTTCCTGCAGTTTTCCTTCAAATCCCACCGTTCCCTTTGCAATGATCCCGATGTAATCGGCAGTCTGCTGGATTTCACTTAAAATGTGGCTTGAAATGATCACCGTAATGCCTTTTTGCGGGAAACTCCGGATCAGTGCGCGCAGCTCCTGAATTCCAAGTGGATCTAACCCGTTGACCGGTTCGTCAAGTACCAGCAGTTTCGGATCATTCAAAAGTGCCAGACCGATGCCAAGCCGCTGCTTCATTCCGAGGGAAAAAGCCCCTGCTTTTTTCTTTCCCGTATCCGTCAGGTCGACGGTTTTAAGTACTTTCTGAATTTTTTCATCCGGAATTCCGAGAAGAAGCGCACGCACTTTCATGTTCTCCCACGCCGTCAGGTTTTCATAAATGGGCGGTGTCTCGATCAGCGCGCCAATATCCGCCAGATCTGCCCGCGTCCACTTATGCCCCTCAAAATAAATTTCACCGGACGTAGGGTTTAACAATCCGGTGATTGTTTTCAACAGCGTGGATTTTCCCGCGCCGTTTGCCCCCAAAAGCCCGTATACACAGTTTTTGGGGATTTCCATTGTAATGTTTTTCAGAACGCTTTGTCCTTTAAATTCTTTTGACAGATTTCTGATTGTGATCATATTCTGTTCCATGTTTCATCCTCCTCTTGATTTGTAATATCAGTATAAAGGAGAATTCTAAGGAATTTATAAGGATCTTTTTATTTTATCTGCAGCTTTAAAAATGCCTGCTTCTGCGACGGATCTTCCGGGCTTTCCACCGGTTCATCCGTCTGTGTTCCCAGTTCTTCGTAGGTCATGACCGCACCGCCAATGCCGATCTGCCGCTTCTGGCTTGTGCCGTCATTAAACGTTACGGTGCAGGTGATCACAGTGTCTTTGAACACCTTGTCATAGAGTTTTGCAAGTTCCCCTGGATCTGTGGCACTGCTGTGCATTGCAGTAATTTCGTCCTGTGATAACTCCTGCGTTCCGCATATATTGATCATGGTATTCTCGCTGCTTTGTCTGTCATATGCCACCGTGTAGGAAGAAAGTGCCTGCTCTTTTGCGCCCGATGGTACTTCTTTTACCATATAATCATCTGCATGTTTCTGGTAAATATCCAGCGTTGCTTCCGTTTCCCCACGCTCTGTGATCCCTGCTTCTGCTGTATCCCCTTCATAGGCTTCGGAATCAACGATCATATCGTCCGTTTCTCCGGTATCTGTCACCTGAAAAAATCCATTTTCCATATGATAGCTGATGGTTTTAATGTCATCGCCCTTGACAGAGAGCGGCATTTCCATAACAAATCCCATCTTTCCGGTTTTGCCATCATCCCATGCCGCATATCCAAATGTATTGCTCACCGATTCTCTGATGTAAACCGGTTTATCCTTTGTCAGTTCCGCCGCCTGTGCACAGATGACAAACGGATTTTTGGAAATGCTGACTGCTCCCGGTTCCTTTTGTACCGTCTGGTGTCCTGCTGCGATAGTTCCTGCCACAAGAAGTGCAGCACATGCAACTGCTGCAACTCCTATTTTCCATATTTTTTTCATATAATAGTTCCTCCCTGCCTGTTTCACTGCAATCTCTGTATCTGCAATTTCCGGTGCAAGGGTCTGTTTTAAGATCTGATCCAGTCGTTCATCCGTCATATCCGATCGCCTCCAATTGTTCTTTTAACAATGCTTTTGCTTTGCGCATCCGGGTTTTTACGGTACTTAACGGGATATGTAAGCATACCGCAATCTCCTGCATGGTCATTCCGGCGGAAAAATTCAGGTAAACCGGCATCCGGTACTTCTCCGGAAGTGCCGCCACAACTGCCTGAACTTCCTCGATTTCCGCCTGATTTAACATCTGCTGCTCGGGCGTTTTTTCGTCCTCACACGCGCCGGACAAACCGCCCTGTTCCATGTATTCTTCAAGACTGCTCTCCGGAAGAATGCGGTTTCGCACGGCGTATTTTTTCTTTTTGTTTTTCCACAGCAGGATTGCTGTCTGCATGGCATAACTTTTTATATCCTGCGCCACATCAAGCTTTTTTTGCTTTTCCAACAGCTTTACCATGGTGTCCTGATACAGTTCGTTTCCACGCTCTGTACTCCCGGCATTCATCCTGCAGAACCGCAGAATGTCTTTTCCATGTTCGGTGACAAACTGCTCAAATTCGTGCTTATCCATCCCTGATCCTTTTTTTCTCTTAAATCGATTTAAGGGGTTTGCCCTTACACTTTTATATTGTCCTGAACTGACAAAAAGGTTTTATTTATACTATAATAATATCCTGAATTATCAAAAATATCTCCGTTTTATTTTTCAAGCATACTTAATTAACGACAAATAGAAATTTCCATAATAGAACTTGCAGTTAAGAGGCGCCTGGAAAGGATATGCGAATTCCATAAACTGAAATAAACATAAAAACACCCGGTTAAATCACTTGATGATAAGGACTGGTATCTATAGATAAAAAATTAAAGGCTCAGGTGACGTTTTTTCGAATTTTTAGTGCTTGAAATCAGGAAATGTCACCTATATAGTAAAAATTGCTTTTTCAGGTACCGCTTTTTTCGAGAAAGTGGTATCTGGAAAAGCAATTTTTGATCTATAGAGACCTTCCGGTATCTAAATGTTAAATTTTCAGCGTGTAGGTACCACAATGGTATCTTTTACTGAATTTTATTGGCATAGATACCACGGTGGAATTTTTTACTGAATTTTATTGGCATAGATACCGCGATGGCATCTTTCACATGAATTTTGATTATATAGCCCTCATCTTTCATTTATAAGTTCATAATGCCCGAGAATATAAAAGCTTCAATAGAACGATTGTTTCACAAAATACCAGCAATGAAATTTCCACTTATTTGCATGTCAAACTTCCAAAGTATTTATCACTTTACCGTAAGCACTCATTGTATGCATTTCCTTCCGGGAGCACCTTTAACTGTAGGTTCAGGTGCCTTTATATTTATTCAACAGACAGGATTTGCGGAAATATATTTCTCAACTATATTTTCTCCAATCCACAGGAAGAAGGGGGACATTTCTTTCGGAAGAACAAATTTGCAACTGCGCCGTAGTTCCATCATATAAAGCTAATAGCATAAAAGTAAAACTTTTGCCAAACCAACCTGAAATCAATATCGGCGCTAATTTGCAAATTTTTCTGTAGAAAGAGAATGTCCCCCTTCTTCCGTCACATTGAGAAAACTTATATTTAAAACACTCGCACAAATTCGTCGCATAGAAAAAACTTATATTTAAAACATCTGCACAAACCCCCATGATAGTGCTATAATGATACAAAATTGTATGTCGGAACAGCAAAGGAGAAATGCCGTGCAGATACTTTTAACATTAGATAAAAAAGATTATGAAGAGGGAATGCCCGTGTTCGAAAAATACTCGACACGCGGCGTGATTATTCGTGATGGAAAAATTGCAACACAACATGGCAGTGCCGGAGACTATAAAATTCTCGGCGGAGGTGTGGAACCGGGCGAGAAGCTGGAAGATGCACTGATTCGTGAAGTGGGGGAGGAGTCCGGGCTTATTGTGATCCCGGAATCCATCCGTCCGATTGGAGAAATTGTGGAGCGGCGGCGAGATCTGTTTGAAAAAAACAAGATCTATGTCTGCCACTCCTGCTTTTTTTTCTGTGATGCAAAAGAAGAAATGACACAGACGC
>ERZ773136.3530-NODE-3530-length-11414-cov-4.024562_pt1 | contig 11414 bp, 15 predicted proteins | sample MGYA00580855_ERZ773136 | MGnify/ENA primary metagenome ERZ773136 (study PRJEB29015, sample SAMEA2737860) | human gut metagenome | biome: human gut; feature: human-associated habitat; material: faeces | place: China | collected 2012 ... | reverse complement strand
ATTGCAGAAAAAATTACAAATCAATATTGTAATGAGTAATTACAACCAGAGGAGCAGTAGCTATTCATCAAGCTACGATTATATCTTTCTGGATAATTTAGCAAGCAGCTCTTACTCCACTTATTTCAGAAGTGATTTGAAAAACCTGAAAATCAAAACCTCAAACAATACTGAATGTCAAGTATTATACATCCCCGCTTATGGATCTCAAGGCGCAGCAATACTTGCAAGAGTTCCTGTTGGCCAGATTTCACAAATCACAAAGCTATTGCTTGACGTCCATGATACAGGAACAACCTTCAGTAGCACTTTATCAACTGGAAATGAAGTGTTAATGTTTGATGCAAATTCTGATACATACTCACAATTTTTCATGAACTACTCAGGTTTATCATCAAACAATGACTCAACAGATGGAGGCCATTTCTTAAGAGCCAAGTTTGCTCCTAGCCTTGAGGGAACTTCTCCAACTGATTTGTTTACAACATTTGCCTCAGGTCAACCATTAGCCAACAATCGTGTTGTTGTAGCCAGATTCAAATATATTAACGGTAATGTTTTTATTAATGATAATGCAACATATCATGGTTCAACCATTGGAGGCATGATGATGCAAATTGATGGAAGCCTATCACCTAATGACCCTGATGTAAAAGCCACTACCTGCTATTGGGGTGGGGAAAAAGACTATTGCATGTTTACGGGTGCTAAAACTTTAGTATTGGCCAGTTCATTTGATGCCTACAATCAGGGAAGTGATGAGGAGGGAAACTGGAAACAATATCATTTTCATGATCGTGTGGGAACAGGAACATCGAATACATCAGATTATCTTGAAGGGTTCAGCAGAAATAATCCAACTAAAATTTATCAATCCAATTATGCTGAGATTGAAGTCTCTCCAACATTGTATGCTACAACGGACTTTGAAGATTTCAATTATGTTGATTTGAAATGGTTGATGGTATTTCCATCTCCATTGTTTGCAGCTAATGGAATTCCTCAAGTAACAGTAACCAAAAGAGATAAAACTGGCATTCAATTATATAAAGGAAGTCACGAATACACTAAAGCTTACAAAGGCTCAACGTTAATGTGGGATGCTAATGATGAAGATATGGACGATACTGGACTTCATATTCCATATAAAATAATTAACCATAACTGGGATTGGGTGTTTTAAAATGATTATTGATTATGATGTAAATTCAACAATCGGGCATTGCCGGGGATATCCAACAGGCCTTGAATATACAGAGAAAATGGATGTAATAGCTTGTCTTTTAGATGAAGGCGAAAGAACATACGTTAATGATGAACATACGGCTTGGATTTGTTCCAATCAATGTGCAGTCGGCGATATGGTAACTTTAGATATGTCTTCAACAATGAAACATACAATTGTTAGAAAAGCTCAGGCAGGTGAATTGGCCTTCGGTTATCTTTTAGGTAAAGTCCAGGTTAAAACATCAGGATTAACATTAGTTGCTGTGGCCGTATTAGGAGATGTTTTCAGATTGAAACTCAAAAGACCAGTAGCTGAAGACATATTGCCGAATACAAGAATCTACATTGACAGTGACGGCGAATGCAATCCGGTTGAAGGCCATGACTTAAGGCTGTTGTCAATCGTTAATCTTCAAGAAAATGAACATACAGAGTACATTAGAGTCTATAGGCAAATGTCTGAGGTTGAAATGTATCCTGAATCTCAAAACTGTATTGATCTTGGAGATTGTAATTTTGAACAGGATGAAATAACTCATGTTGTTAATATGATCGTGCCTTCAGAATCCAACATTATGGCACAGGCCAATTATGTCAAGGATGCTGATGGCGTTACTTATTGTGAACTTCCTGATGTAGCCATTGTCAATAATGTAAGGTTCGTTTGGGAAGACAACAAACTGTACATGGAATGGGAAGGATGTGATGACGGCAAAAATGTATATTTTATATAAAATGAATAATAAATAATATAATAAAATATATAATAAAAAATATAATATCATAATGAGGTTTATAACATGACTATAAGGAAACTGGTAGGAACTTTAGAAAACAAAGGCCCATACATTGACCAATCAACAGGCCACTGGTTTTACTGGAACGGCACTAGATATGTTGATAGTGGTTATCCTTACGCTGTAAAACCCATTATTGAATTTAAAATCGAAGATGGAATATTATATTACTCAATTACTTGGGAGGCACAATGAAATACATAAAATACTTTGAAACAATCGAAGAGTACGAGTCCTGGATGAAAGTAGAAGAAAACGCTGAAGAAGTATACCAAAGTGAAGAGAAGATTCTTGTTGATGGAGTAATCATCAGCCACACATACAAAGAGGAGGAAATTTAAATGATTTACGAATTCCTGGAAGCAAACAGAAAGGACATTGACATTTTAACTTCATTTCTTGTTACAGCCATTCCAGTTATCATGTTATATTCAGAAGCATTAGGAATTACTGAAAATACAATTCCTTACTGCATTCTCATGATAATCTTAAGAATAGCCAGTCATTACGCAAGCAGGATAAGAGGCGAAGGAGATGTTGAAGACGCCAAACAAAAAGCTAAAAGAGTATTGGGATTCCCTGAAGAAAAATAAGATTCTTTGGAGGATATTGTTATCATGAACAAAATAAAAAAGAAAATATTCATATGCAACTTTACCAAAACAATTTCAAGTGCCGTTTTAACAGCCGTAGCCATCAACATCATTATGACCAATGCAACAAAGTATGCTTTAATTGAAGGACTATTGCCGTTTACATTAGCTATTGTCATTGTTGGCCTAATCGATTTGTATGAGTATAGATGTGAGCGTGAAGACAAGATTAATTTGGATGAACTGGAAGACAGAATAGAAAAACTGGAAGGTAATGTGGATGGCGAAAGGTAAAATTCTAATTGCAGTTCCGACATTTGAAAACATAAAACCACAATGCTTCAAAAGCATCTATGGCCTCGCAAATCCTAAAGATTTTAATCTTTATTTCGATTATGTGAAAGGATATGACTGTGCACGTGCAAGAAACGAAATAGCAAAACTTGCAATCAAACATAACTTTGATTATGTGCTGATGGTAGATTCAGACGTTAGTGTGCCGAAGGATGCTCTTGTTAAGCTATTGGAATGTGAAACAGACATTGCTTTAGGATGGTATTTCAAGAAGAGAACAAGAACAGATGAGTCCGTTATCTTTGATTTTGGAAAAGACTTCACAGGTGAAAACATGATCTATGCAAAAACATTGTCAGAACTTAATGATCCGTTTGAAGTTAAAGGAGGCGGTCTTGGAATCAGCCTCGTTAATGTTAATGTCTTTAGAAAAATGGCATATCCATATTTCAAATATGTAATCTATGATAATGACACAATACTGTCTGAAGACTTGTATTTCTGCATTGAAGCCAGAAAATACGGAATGAATATCAAATGCAACCCAAATGTAAAGGGTGACCACATATACGAAGTGTTAATGTAAAATAGGTGATGTTAATGTCAAATCAAATAGTTTTATTGGAAGCAAGAAAAGAAGTCACTACATTTCTTTTGGATGATGGAGATGTAACTTCAAAAGAGGTAGTAACTGAAACCGGCCAGGATATTGGCTATGAATACACTGCCAAACTCTATCCTGAAGATACAGTTGCAATTTCTCCAAATTCACAGATAGGAAAAGAAATGGTGAAAAAATACACAGGAGATAATGATGAAGTGCCTATAGGAATTATCGTTAATGACCCAGTAGTTATGGATAATGGTCACAGAAAAGCTAGTGTGTTAGTGTTAGGTCAATTATATAGACTTAAACTGGCAAGCAATGTTAGTGATATTGCACCTGCTGATAAAATAAAATTAGGTGATGCTGGAGCTATCAAATCTGATGAAGGTGAATTCTTGGCTTTACATCCAGTAGCCGATTCTGATGAATATAATTACGTTAATTGTTATAAAATAGCCAGTTCTGGAAGTACAGAAGAAACTGGTGCTAAAGGTGACACCGGAGACACAGGACCTGCAGGACCAAAAGGAGATACTGGAGATACAGGAGCAACCGGTGAAATCGGAGCCAAAGGAGATACTGGTGCAACTGGCGCTACAGGAGCAACCGGTGATAGTGGTGCAAAAGGAGACACTGGAGATGATGGTGAAAGTATTGATGTATACAAAGACAATGCCCACAGACAGATAATATTTTCAGGCACAAATACAAGTGCTACTATTTATTTCGATGAAATCACTGGACCGAAAGGCGATACAGGAAATACAGGTGCAACCGGAGCAACAGGACCAAAAGGTGATACTGGAGATACTGGTGCAACTGGCGCTACAGGTGCAACCGGACCAGTCAATCTTGCAAGTTCCTTAGATACTACAGATACCACCAACGCAATTAAAAATGCACCGGTAGCTACAGCCATTCAGGGATTGCAGACAGACATTGGAACAATAACATCTGCACAATCAAGTAATCTCAATTTATTAGGGAGCTAGATAATATGGGTTATACTCCTCCAGACCTTTCACAGGTTTTAACAAATGAACAAACAATGAATTCAAGATTAACAACTTGCAGAAATGACCTAAGAGCAATTCTCACAAAAGAAGAAATTGGATACACCGAAGGTGATGCAATAATCCCCTTGATTAGAAAATTGCCTGTTCCACAATTAAATAAAATAGAAGTTGAGATGCCGCAGAGTTTCTCAACCGGATCAGACCTTAATGTTAATGTCAAAACCATAGATACCAATAATGACAGCATGGCCAATGTTAATGTTGATTTATACCGAATATATCTTGACCCCCAGTGGAATTCCACAAAAGGAGCATATTTGGGTCAAGTCACTACAAATTCAAGAGGTGAAGCTTCAGCCACTATAGAAATGCCCCAGGATAAAGGATGGTTTTATATCCAGGCAAGAAGCGGAAATGTTGTTGGAGGCCATTTTGGTGGATACTGCAGCGAATGCATAAACGCCGAAGATTTTTCCTTTTCAACATGGTACAGCAATCTGTTCTCACAGCATGGTGTTGGAAGCAGTTCCCTATTGGATATAGTTGACTATGACGAAAATGAAGGATATGTTGATATAACAATAGAAAAAGCACATGCTTCTGCATTTTCAAGCAGTTTCGCAGGAATTAAATTGGACAGTCTGGGAACATTTACAAAATCTCAAACAAATCCAATGTTTGCAATTCTTGAAGATACAACAAACTCAAACAAGACATATTGGATGGGATTCGGATTGGCATTCAATACTGATGCATGGTCAACACCAATACTTGCTGCAGGTGCCAAGTTCATGTACGGTGACGGTTCAGGAGAATACGGATTCAGACAGGCAATGGATGGAATTCCTGATTTGGGATCAAACAATAATGGAACTCCACAGCCTGCGGGAAATCCAAGATTATTTTATGCAGGAGGAGACTGGAGTTTTACAGCATGTGTTTACGATGAATATGCATCAGACCCAACTGAAGAATATCCAAGTAATATTGTAAGGCATGGAAGTTATAATTGGAACATGTCCTATTTCGGACCAAGCGGAAATGCGAAGTCAAGCATTCTCTTTAATTTCCCCGATTCCTCAACATACAGAACATTCAGATTTTATGGAGCAGGAGTGATATAGTGAGTATAGCAAGCAATGTTATTGATGAAAATACAAAATTAGGAACAGCAAGAGGATTGCTGCGTGAGAAACTGGCGGCCAATGGAATTTACTATAGCAATTCAGACAGCATATTTCAGCTGATGAGAAGATGGAATCTGAAATATGCAGACATCAGTTTCAACACTCCTTACTCAAGCGATATCTATGCAGGAGCACAAATCAGTGTTGGAGCAACAGTAACGGATTCATCAACAGACGATCCAATTTCAGGAATGCCCATAACTGTAGTTTCCGGCGGACAGACATATAATCTTGTAACCGGAAATGACGGCGTAGCTTCAGTGACCTTGACTGTTGGTGAAATTGGCACAACATTTTCTGGAACAGTATATGCTGGGAAGAGCAGCGACAGCTGGAGTTATAAAGTTCCTGCATTTGCAGATTTTTCTGATTATGCTGGATACGGAGACACTGGCGAGTATGAAATAGTTAAATATCCTTCAAACATCACACATAGCTTTGAAATTGTGGAAGTAAGCTATAGCGAGAATTATAATCTAACAAAACAAGTAACAAGCGGAAGTGTAGTGATGGCAATACCTAAAGTCTACACTAACGGTATTGGGGGAACAAATGGAATACATATGAGTGTTGCATTGCGCAAGAAAAAGGACAGCAATCAGGGATGGGGAGACTGTATTGCTTTAGTCAATTCAAAATCATTAAGCCATTACAGGGATACCAAGATTCTGGAACTGGGAGCATATCCTGGAAAGCACGGTTCAAGATATTCCGGCACAGACCATGTAGTGCGTGATTTGAATGTGGTTTCCTCTCAGTTGACTTTAGATTCCCAGCAGTACTATTTCGACCTGTATTATGATAACGGATATTTCAAAGCCACAATAAGGACAGGCCCTACTCCATTTTATTCATATGAAGCAGACATTAGCGATAAAATAACATTTGATACAATTTATCCGGCAATAATTATTTATGAAGCTGGAGGACACATCCAATTTGAAAGTATATATGTTGAACCATGGACACACGAGGAGGAATAAGCATGGCAGATAAAGAATGGATAGCAATCGGAAGAGTAGTTGGAGATACCGGAGAAAAAGGAGACACCGGAGATGCATTTACATATGAAGATTTTACGCCGGAACAGTTAGCTGGATTGAAAGGAGATACTGGCGATACTGGACCGGCAGGACCAAAAGGTGATACAGGTGATAAGGGAGAAACTGGTGCGAAAGGTGATAAAGGCGACACGGGTGAGACTGGAGCAACTGGACCAAAAGGAGATACCGGAGCCACCGGTCAGGGCAGTGATGAAGAAGCAGGATGGAAACTGCCGGTTGATGAAATATTAACTACAACAACATTGCCTACTGGTGTTAGTGCAGGTTATCGCATAGCTATTGTTACCAATTCTGTTATGGCCATAAAGGAGTATAATGGAACCTCATGGGATACAGAATCTCTTGATCCATATTCTGTGATACCATTAAAGCATTCTGGAAGCATACAGATGTATTTGGCAAAATCAACAGGACCTGTTTATATGGGTGTTGAATATGGTGTCTTTGGTAAGTTTTGCTTCATGACGCAGGCAGCATATGATGCGTTAAGTAGCTATGATAATGATACAATTTATTTTGTAAGAAGTTCATAAGTGATAGTATGGAATTGTCAGACGAAATGTTAACGGAAATTAGCTATGTGCAAATCTCAAAGTATAGGGAAAAAGTGATGAAGTCTTTAGAGGGTGATGTTAAAATACCAACTGCAATAGCTAATGATTCTGGTATTAGAACAAATCATATTTCAAAAGTATTATCTGAATTAAAAGCACATGAGTTAGTTGAATGCATTAATCCAGAAGTTAGAAAGGGCAGATTGTACAGATTAACTGATAAGGGTGAGAAAGTAACTGAAAATCTCACAATTGATTAATTTATTTAATTTTAACTTTTTCTATTTTAACATCAATATTGCTTTAAGCCGGTGAAATTACAAGTTGAGAGCAATAATGCCCCAGACTCATATCAAAAAGCATTTATATGTCTTTAATCAATTATTAAGTAGTGATTAATATGACTGATAAAAAAATAAGAACATACGATGAACTTAATGTTGATGAAAAAGAAGTAATAGATTGTTTTAGGCAAATGAAACTACTGTGTGACCATGCGAGATTCAGATTACATAGGAGTCATGTTGAAGAATTAATAAAAAATTATGAAGAGTTAAAGAAGTTACGTGAAGAGATTCAAGTTAAGTATTTTTCAATTCATGAAGAATTACTATCAGAAGATCTAATTGAAGGAGAACTTGATGCTAGTATTTGGGGCATCACGAGGGAACATGAAAATGAAACATGGGATGCTGAATTAAGGTTAATGAGTGATATTAAAACCAATTTTGATATAGCTATTAATATGATTGAAAGTGGTGAAGCTGAAAAGTCAATAATTGAAGCTGAAAATTGGTAAGGAAGGTGGAATAAAATAAAACAAAATGATACAATAAATTATAATTCTTTTATTGAATCTTTTGTTTTAATAACTATCTTATCATCTTCAATATCCCAATATAACTCATCGCCTGCTTTAATATCAAATTTTGTTCTGATAGCTGATGGAATACTTGTTGCTAGTCTGGTGTTGACTTTAGTTTTACTAATATAATCTTTCATTCGTTTTTCCCCATTTATTTTTTATTTTTGTAGAATATTTTATTTATAAGTGTTACATTATACATTGTAAATACATATCATATACATAGCAACATTTAAGTAGATAAAAAATAAAATATTAATTGATGAAAAAATTTGAGTCTTCAAAAAATATTTTTAAAATTATATACTATAAAATATAAAAATACATACAATTCTGTTTTTTCATTCACTTTAGATAAATGAGTGATAATGAGGATAATTATGACTAATAAGGATGATTTCGAAATGAATTCCAATAAAAATGAATATAAATGTATAGATTTATTTGCAGGATGTGGCGGTTTGAGTCTTGGCTTTGAAATGGCTGGATTTAATATTCCACTTGCAATTGAAATAGATGAATGGGCATCTGAAACATACGAAAAAAATCATCCATCTACAGAAGTTTTGATGGGGGATATTACAAAAATAATAGATTTAGAAAATATAATTTCTAAAGACGATTTGCCAATCGATGGAATAATTGGAGGTCCACCATGCCAAGGATTTTCTTTAAGTGGGAATAGAGATAAAAAAGATCCTAGAAACAGTTTATTTATGGAATTTGTGAGATTTGTTAAATACTTTAAACCTAAATTTTTCGTAATGGAAAATGTTACAGGAATTTTATCAATGAAAACAAAAGATAATCAACTTGTAAAGGATATAATTTTATCAGAATATGACGCCGCAGGATATAATGTTAAAATTTGTAAATTAAATGCAGCAGAATACGGTGTACCACAAAAAAGGGAAAGAGTGTTTTTCATTGGAATAAGAAAAGACCTACCATTCAATGAAGAAAAACTTAATCCTATTCCGTTCCTATCTGAAGAAGACCAAGTCACACTAGAGGAAGCAATTATGGACCTGCCACAAATAAAAGCAAGGGAAGGAAAAGAATTCCAAGATTATTCTCAAGAACCTACAAATGATTATCAAAAATGGGCCAGAACTAATAGTGATGGAGTATATAATCATATAGCAATGCGCCATACACAAAGAATCATAGAACGATTTGAAAATATAGGCTATGGACAATCCGTTGCAGACGTGGATGAATGTCACCAACAAAGAAAAAGAGGAGATGCTTCAAAAATCAGTGGAAAAGTATTTTCTCAAAACAATATGAGACCATATCCAAATAAGCCATGTCCTACTATTGCAGCAAGTTTCCAAAGTAACTTTGTACATCCATATATTAATCGTAATTTTACAGCAAGAGAAGGTGCAAGAATACAATCTTTCCCAGATACTTACATATTTTGCGGTAAACGTACCACCATGTCTTGGGAAAAAAATATTTCTCAATATCAACAAATTGGAAATGCAGTTCCTCCATTATTAGCAAAAGCAATAGCGGAAAATATGATTAAATATTTAGAAGAAACTGATTAACAGTTTCTATCTAATATTTTTCCAGTGTCATTGACAATATCTTCAACATCAGTATTCTCAATGGTTGTGGAGATTTCTTTATAGTATTCTAACAAAGCTTTAGAATCTAATGGTCGGGGATTTGACTTGTTATCAGACTTACTGCGGCCACTTCTTAATACAAACATTTCATTTAGATTATTATCATATCTTGCAGCAATGATTTTCTCTTTTTTAACATCATTATACTCCATTAAAACATAAGTTTTCACATTGGGGGAAGCATTTTTTATTTGTCTACTAGAAAACTGTGCTTCTCCAAACATTGTGGCATCTAAATATGTTTTCACTTCCACACATATTACTGGAATAATCATTGGAATTTCTTGAATATGGTCCTCTTCTTTAGTATACTCGACTTTTAATACAACATTTTTTCCAATGCAAAAATCAACATCTTTAGATAAGATATCTATATGCATTTGGTTATTGATTTTCATACCCGCATAAATATTTTTATTATGCATAACAAAAGTCTCATCTTTTATTAAAGGCAAATCCTTAAACAAATACGTGCTAATTTCTTCTAAAAATGATGATCGGAATTTTGATCGAGGATCTATATTATACTTAACCTGAGTATCATAAAGTTTTATTAAATATTCGTTTATCAATTTAGTAGCTTCTTCAAATACAGTTATATCTTCAGAAGAAAAATCTAATGAATTCAATTTATTTCTGTAGACCATATATTCTTCTTCATAAAATTTTTCTAGTTCTTCTCTAAAACCATTATAATTAGAATCTATTTTCTTCTGGATATTAGATTCATGCATGTATACCATAATAATCCTCCATTTATTCCAAATTTATAATAATTGCAGAAACACTTAAAATAAACTGATTAACAGTTTCTTCATCTATCTAATAACCTTCCAGCATCATTGACAATATCTTCAACATCTGCATTCTCAATTGTTGTGGCTATCTCATCATAGTATTCTAACAAAGCTTTAGAATATATGGGTCCATTATTTCTGGTTCTGCGACCAGTTCTTAATGCAAACATTTCATTCAAATTATTATCATATCTTGCAGCAATGATTTTCTCTTTTGCTACCTCATTATTTTCCATTAGAACATAAGTCTTTACATTTGGAGATGCATTTTTTATTTGTTTACTAGAATACTGTACTTCTCCAAACATTGTGGCATCTAAATATGTTTTCACTTCCACACATACAATTGGTATAATGATTGATAATGGTTCGGCTCTATCAATTTTCAATTCGACTTTTTTTCCAATGCAAAAATCAACATCTTTAGGTATTATATCTATACGCATTTGGTTATTGATTTTCATGCCCGCATAGATATTTTTATTAAATATACCAAATGTATTATTTTTTATTAATGGTAAATCTTTAAATAAATAAGTGCTGATTTCTTCAATAAATGTTGACCTGAATTTTGATTGAGAGGTTATCTTATGCCTTGAGGAAAATTCTTCAACTTCTTCCAAATATTCATCTATCAATAAAGCTGCTTTTCTAAAAACTTCTATGTCTTTAGATGCATAATCTAATGATTTTAATTGTTTTCTATATTCCATATATACATCATGGTAAAAATTTTCTATTTCCCCACCAACATTTTTATAATTTTGGTTAATCTT
>ERZ773136.3528-NODE-3528-length-11416-cov-2.909427_pt1 | contig 11416 bp, 9 predicted proteins | sample MGYA00580855_ERZ773136 | MGnify/ENA primary metagenome ERZ773136 (study PRJEB29015, sample SAMEA2737860) | human gut metagenome | biome: human gut; feature: human-associated habitat; material: faeces | place: China | collected 2012 ... | reverse complement strand
AACCAAGGAAGATCCCTGCTACCAGAAAGAAACAGCCATCTCCTTTTCCCATAGCTTCTTCCGTAGCAGTAGAAAGGCTTAATAACAAAATTCCCAATAAAGCTGCAAACATAAGGCCCGTAACTTCCTGTACGATCACCTGCATTTCCATTTTTTCTGTTCCCATAAAAATCTGGCTGAAAATATGTGCTGCCTGAAGAATGACCCCTACCGTTCCCCATATCTGGAACGTACTTTTTTTAATAGTCTTTTTCTTTAGATCCTGCCAGGAAGCTGACAGTAAAAATAATAAAAAACAGATCCTCAGTGCTGCTTCTATCCCCATTTTCATATTCATTTTTGTATTCTCCTTTCGCAAGCACATATGTGCAACAGGAAAATTATACATTATTTTTACAAAAATGTAAATAATCTGTTTATACCTTTTTTCGACACGCAGTACCCTGTAACGCCTATGGACAAAATTGAGCGAAGTGTGATATAATGAGTATGGAAGAAAAGCGGCAAAACAGAAAGGATGGTAATCACCAATGAAAAAGACTCTCAGGCTGACAGCTCTCGTTATGGCTGTCGCGATAATCGTCTGCGCCTTTGCAGGCTGCGGAGCGAAAATTGACAAGCTCATCGTCGGCAAGTGGAGCGACTCGCAGAACAACGCGACTATCGAGTTCAAAGAGGACGGCACTTTCCAGTATGATTCGAGCAACCTCAATATCCTGGGCATTTCCGTCGGCACTTCGGTTTCCGGTACATACAAGGTCGACACCGAGGCTGACCCCGCGACCGTGACCATAGTCCCCGAGATAGCTATCGCAGGCTTCAAGGCGGGCACGGAGATAACATTCACCGCGTCGTATAATAAAGACAATAAGGTGCTCACGCTCAATAACGACAGCTGGGGCACTCTGAACCTCACCGAAGTCGAAGCGTAAAAGAAAAACAAAACGGGACTGCCGGGTAACGGCAGTCCTTTGTTATTTATATCAGCCTTTTGAGCGCTTCCGTGACTGCCGCCGCCGGGGCTTTGCCACCGAGCGCGCGCATACACTGCCCGATAAGATACTGAAACGCCTGCGTCTTGCCGTCTCTGTACTGCGAGACGCTCTTTTCGTTTTCGGCGATAACGCGTTTGACCGCTTCCTCTATCGCCGCCGCGTCGGTCATCAGAGAAAGTCCGTTTTTTCGGACATATTCCGCCGGCGTTTTCGGTCACTATTTTTACAAAGACTTTTTTCGCCGTGCCGCGGTTTATCTCCCCTGATGAGAGCATATTTATGAGCCTGCCCAACGAGTCGGGGCTGAATTTTGCATCTTCAATGCTCATTCCCGCGCCGCGAAGTACGGCTGGGAGCTCAACATTTATCCACGATGCGGCGTCCTTTGCGCTCTTGCAGAGCATAACCGTGCGGTCGAAAAGCTCCGCCGTGAACGGCGAGGACATCAGTGTGTCAATCTCCGCTCTGCCGAGATTATATTCTTCGCTCCAGCGACGGCGCTTCGCCTGCGGCAGTTCGGGCATCTGATTTTTGATTTTCTCAATGTCGGGGGTTGAAACAACCACCGGCGGAATGTCCGGCTCGGGAAAATATTTGTAGTCGCTCGTGTCCTCTTTTGAGCGCATCGCGTAGCTCATACCTGCGCCGTCGTCCCAGCGCCGGGTCTCCTGAATAATATTTTCACCGTTTTCAATCAGCGATATTTGCCGCGCGCTCTCGCTTTTTATCGCGCGCTCGGCGGCTCTGAATGAGTTCAGATTTTTCATCTCCGTGCGCGTTCCGAGTTCTATTTCACCCTCCGGACGGACGGAGAGATTTATATCCGCTCTCAGCGAGCCCTCCTGCATCCGACAGTCCGAAACGCCGGCAAAGCGCATCAGCTCGCGCAGCTTTTCGAGATATTCGACCGCCTCCTCGGCGCTTCGCATATCCGGCTCGGACACGATCTCTATCAGCGGTACCCCGGAACGGTTGTAATCCACCAGAGATACCCCTTCCCAGTCATCGTGTACTAACTTTCCGGCATCCTCTTCCATATGGATTTCATGGATACCGATGGTCTTTTTCCCGCCGGATTCCGTCTCGATCTCTACCCCTCCGTCATGGCAGATTGGCAGATAAAGCTGGGAAATCTGATAGTTCTGCGGGTTATCCGGATAGAAATAATTTTTCCGGTCAAATTTGCTGTACTGATTGATCTGACAGTTTGTTGCCAGACCAACTGCCATGGCATACTCTACCACCTTTTTGTTTAAGACCGGAAGCGATCCCGGCATACCGGTACATACCGGACAGGTGTGGGTATTTGGTGCACTTCCGAATGCAGTGGAGCAGGCACAGAAGATTTTTGTCCTGGTTGCTAATTCTACATGGACTTCCAGTCCAATGACGGTTTCATATTCTTTTGACATCTCTTCTCTCCTTTCTACGCTTCTGCTGCCGGACTGTGCTGATACGTTCTTGTCTGTTCAAAACTGTAGGCCGCACGGATGATGTTTTTCTCCTTGAAACAATCCCCGATCAGCTGCAGACCGATCGGAAGTCCTTTGCTGTCCACACCGCACGGCACGGAAATTCCTGGCAGACCTGCCAGATTGACCGAAACGGTATATACATCTCCAAGATACATCTTCAGCGGATCACTCAAAGATTCTCCCAGTTTCGGAGCGGTGGTCGGTGCCGCCGGTCCGAGAATCACATCATACTTTGCAAATGCCTTGTCAAATGCCTGCTTGATCAGGGCTTTGGTGCGCAGTGCTTTCAGATAATAAGCATCATAATATCCGGAACTTAACACGAAAGATCCAAGCATAATACGGCGCTTTACTTCCGGTCCGAATCCTTCGGAGCGGGACTTCTTGTACATATTGTGCAGTCCCTCGTACTCTTTTGTGCGGTATCCGTATTTTACTCCATCAAAACGTGCCAGATTGGAGCTTGCCTCTGCTGCCGCAATGACATAATAAGCCGGAATCGCATACTCTACGAGACTTAAATCAAATTCCTCTACAATTGCGCCTTTTTCTTCTAACGTCTTTGCCGCTGCAAGAATGGCTTCCTTTACTTCCGGGTCCAGTCCCTCGCCCAGATAGTCACGCGGAATACCAATCTTCATTCCCTTTACATCATCCACCAGTGCCGATGTAAAATCGGTTTCTTCTCGTTTTACCGATGTGGAATCCTTCTTATCATAAGAAGTAATTGCCTCCAGAATTGTGGCACAGTCGGTCACATCCTTTGCAATCGGTCCGATCTGATCCAGAGAGGAACCGTATGCGATCAGTCCGTAACGGGAAACGGTACCATAAGTTGGTTTGATTCCGGTCACACCACAAAATGAACTTGGCTGACGGATAGATCCTCCGGTATCCGATCCGAGTGCATAGTAACATTCCTCTGCTGCCACTGCCGCACAGCTTCCACCGGAAGAACCGCCCGGTACATGTGCGGTATTCCATGGATTCTTTGTCTCCCCATAGGCAGAAGTCTCTGTGGTACTTCCCATGGCAAATTCATCCATGTTCGTCTTTCCGAGAATGACTGCGCCCGCTTTTTCCAGATTGATCACTGCTTCCGCTGTATAAGTTGGAATAAAATTATATAAAATCTTAGAACTGCAGGTCGTTAACATTCCCTTTGTACACATATTATCTTTGATGGCAACCGGAACACCTGCCAGAGGCCCGGTCAGTGTCCCGTCATCAATCATTTTCTGTACTTCTTTTGCGCGGATCATCGCAGACTCTTCATCTACGGTGACAAAGCTGTTGATATCCTTTTCTTTTGCACGAATCGCGTCAAGAGCAGCTCTTGTTGCTTCCTCAACGATCACTTCATGCGCTTTTATTTTCTTTCCCAGCTCTACCGCTGTGAGCGATAATAAATTCATAGCTGCCCCTCCTTACTCTACCGTCTTTGGAACTACAAATGCGCGGTCGCGGCGCTCCGGTGCGTTCGCAAGTGTGTCCTCTCCACCATCGCCGTTTTCCACAACATCTTCCCGGAACACATTCTGTACCGGAAATACGTGGGACATCGGTTCCACATTGGAGGTATCCAGTTCGTTTAATTTATCAATATAATCCAGCATGCTCTCCATGTCTTTTTTCGCAGCTTCTTTTTCCGCGTCAGACAATTCCAGCTTTGCAAGGATTCCAACATATTCCATTGTCTCGTCTGAGATTACGTTTGCCATATTTTGTTCCCTTCTCCTTAATCTCTAACCTTAATATGCACTTCACGCAGCTGCTGCTCGGTGACTTCGTTTGGTGCACCGCACATCAGATCCTGTGCGTTTCCGTTCATCGGGAATGCGATGACTTCACGGATATTTTCTTCGTTACGAAGAAGCATAATCATACGGTCAACTCCAGGAGCCATACCTGCGTGTGGCGGTGCTCCGTACTGGAATGCGGTGTATAATGCGCCGAACTTGTTCTTTAACACTTCTTTGTCGTAACCTGCAATCTCAAATGCTTTTTCCATGATCTGCATATCGTGGTTACGCACAGCTCCGGAAGATAATTCCACACCGTTGCAGACGATATCGTACTGGTAAGCCAGGATATCCAGCGGGTCCATGGTATTAAGTGCTTCTAAGCCGCCCTGTGGCATGGAGAATGGATTATGGGTAAATCCGATCTTCTTTGTCTCCGGATCTTTCTCAAACATCGGGAAATCGTTGACATAACAGAAACGGTATGCATTCTTCTCGATCAGATCCAGCTTCTCACCGAGTTCGTTTCTGATCATTCCGGCGTAATATGCAGCGCGTTCTTCCTTATCTGCCATAAAGAAAATTGTATCGCCAACTTCAAGTCCTGCCAGTGTGCGGAATTCTTCCTTACAGTCATCCGGAATAAACTTGTCGATTGGTCCCTTGTAAGAGCCGTCTTCCAATACTTCCAGATATCCTAAACCACCCATGCCAAGTCCGGTTGCAAATTTAAGGAGTTTCTCGTGGAAACCTTTGGACATATCGGCGTGTACGCGGATTGCCCGAACCGTTTTTCCGATGAACGGCTTGAACGTACATTTCTGGAAAAAGTCGGTCACATCGATAATACGAAGCGGGTTACGCAGATCCGGCTTATCGGAACCAAACTCCAGCATTGCCTGCTTATAACTGATAATCGGATATGGAGCCTTGGTCACAACGCTTCCTTCCGGTGCGAACTTTTCAAATACAGACGAAAGAACTTCTTCACCAACTGCAAATACATCTTCCTGTGTGGCAAAACTCATCTCAAAATCCAGCTGATAGAACTCTCCCGGTGAACGGTCGGCTCTGGCATCCTCATCACGGAAACAAGGTGCGATCTGGAAATATTTATCAAATCCGGATACCATCAGAAGCTGCTTGTACTGCTGTGGTGCCTGTGGCAGTGCATAAAATTTTCCCTTGAATTTTCTGGATGGTACGATATAATCTCTTGCACCCTCCGGCGAAGATGCGCACAGGATCGGTGTCTGTAACTCCAGAAATCCCATACTTGTCATTTTCTCACGCAGATAAGAGATCACTTTGGAACGGAAAATGATATTGTCTTTTACTTTCTGGTTTCTCAGATCCAGATACCGATATTTCAAACGTACATCTTCGTGTACCACACTCTTGCTGGTCATTACTTCAAACGGAAGCTGGGAATATACTTCTCCGAGTACCGTCACTTCCTTTGCATCCAGCTCGATGGTTCCGGTCGGGATCTTTGGATTGTAGGTTTCCTCATCTCTCTTTTCGATCAGACCTTCCACGGTAATAGCCTGCTCTTTACGGATTCCTTCTAACAGCTTTCCATCGCGGATAACGATCTGCATCACTGCATACATATCTCTTAAATCAATAAAAGATACTCCGCCATGGTCACGGATATTTTCTACCCAGCCAGCGACACGGATCGTCTTTCCGATGTCCTGCTCGCTTACCTGATTCAGTGTGACATCTCTGTAAATGTTACTCATCTTTTCTACTCCTTTTTCTGGTCCGGGGCTCCTCTTATGAAAAAAGAAAAGCCCCGGAATACTATAATTGTATTCCGGGGCGAATAATTCAGATTATCCGCGGTACCACCCGCATTGAAAAATGAGACATTCTCATCTTCCCTCTCTTACGCGTAACGTGCGCTCACGTACGAACCTACTTCCACATTCCGGTTTTTCAAAACCATCCTGCCCGTGTTCAATCCGTCTGCTCCGGCAGTGTTCCCATAATCATCTCTTTCAAACAGCGCTCTCAGTCGGTGACGCTGTATTCCTGTCGATGTCTGATGATCAGAGTCTCCATCTATGCATTTTCTGTCGTACATCCCTGATGTACGTTCCTTTTGTAATCTGTTTTATCACACAATTCCAGTGATTGCAAGAAAAAATTTAAAAATACTCCTTTAGTGCTACAAGTGATTCCACTTTTTTGTATATAAATTTCTCCAGTTCGGCATCCGGCTGTGTCAGATCCGGCACCATAAACACCTTACATCCTGCACTGTATGCACTGTGAATTCCATTTGGAGAATCTTCCACCGCATAGCATTCCTGTGGCTGCACATGAAGCTGGCTGCAGGCGTACAGATAAACATCCGGCGCCGGTTTGCCATGAGCGACCTGCCGGGCAGAAACAATGTGGTCGAGATAGTCATACAATCCCACTCTCTTCAGCAGACTGCTGCTGCGCTCCACACCTCCTGCGGTGGCAATCGCTGTACGCACACCTTTTTTGCGCAAATATTTTAACAGTTCCTCTGCTCCCGGTTTTGCCTCAATCGGTCCCTCATCAAGCACCTGATCCGTCAGTTTTCTGCGATAGGTATGCACTTTGTCATAGTCAAAATCTTCTCCATACAGCTTTTTAAAATGTTCCGGTGCATAAGGCATCCCAAGGGAACGCACGCTGTATGCCTCCTCATCGGTCATATGATATCCGAAATGCGCCATAGCCTCTTTCCATTTCGCGAAATAGTATTTTTCTGTATCCAAAAGGGTCCCGTCCAGATCAAAAATAACGGTCTGTATCATGTTTTTTTCCTCCTGTGTTTCTGTTCAAAGGCTACCCGGCGAACAAAAACTTTCCCGACTCTATACCTCAAGAAACCGGTTCCACTCCTGCGTATCGCCGCTTCCGGTTACTTTCAGCGCGTAGGTACGGTCGTTGGTTCCGTCAATGATAAACGTATAAACACCGCTCTGTAACGTCAGTTCATATATGGTTCCCTCCAAAAGAACCTGTGCCACCTCATCATACTTTGCTTTTTCCACTTCCTCGTCCGGATACGTGTGCTTTAAATTCCCATCGGCATCGTATTCGTTGTATCCTTCCTCAACAAGCGAAATGATTTCTGCATCTGAAATCTTAAATAAAAGTTCATTGGTACGCATCATCCGGATGTCGCGGTTGCAGGAATTTTCCGGACAGATTTTTACATTGTCCAGTACCAGATGAAACATGCGCTCTGTCAGCTGGATGTCCCCAACCACAGCCTCGCCAAATTCAAAATGATTTACCTCGTTAATTGTGCTGTATTTGTATTCCATGTTGTTCTCCTGTGTTTTTATAATTCATTATCTGCAATGAATCCTGTTATTTTTCTTCCCTTTTTATCTCCACATTTCCTTCTGTGTGAGAATTTTTTTCGCACATAATTTCTCCTTGCAGTTTCTGTGCCACTTTTTCATATGCGGGCACCGGAACCTGATATCTGTGCGCCATGCGCACCACTTCGTATACCAGACCATCCACTTCCGACGGTCTGTGTGCCATCACATCCCTTTGCATTGACGTGGTTGCCTCCGGCGGAAGGTTGGATAACATCTGCTGATTTACGGAAATAATATCTTTTTACAACCAGCTCCAATGATCAGATATTTCACCCAATGTCACTCCTTACTTACCGGGGAATTTCGATTTCTTTTGAAATGTCCCCTTTCTGCTGTAAATAATACAGGAATCCTTTGCATCCTGCAACCACATCTTCATAGGTTTCATCAAAATTGCCGGTGTACCATGGATCTGCCACATCCCTTGCCCCGGTAAATTTCTGCGTGTCTTCATAGCCCGCAAATGAAAGCATCTTGTATATTTTATCCGGGCTGTCCGTGCCTCCCGCGATTCTTGTCATGTTCCGGATATTTGCGGAATCCATGCCGATCAGATAATCAAAATACAGATAGTCATCCCTTGTCATCTGGCGCGCCCGGTGCGGAACAAGCGGAATGTTTTCTTCGTATAATTTATTTTTTGTGCCGTAGTGCGGCGGGTTGCCGATCTCTTCACGGCTGGTCGCAGCGGAGTCGATCTCGAACTGGTTGTCGAGGTGCAGCTGGTGGACCAGGTGGGTGAGGACGCTTTCGGCCATGGTGCTGCGGCAGATGTTGCCGTGGCAGATGAATAATACTTTAATCATCTTTTTATATCTCCATTTAAGTCTTGTATTTCTTCTCAAACGCTTGATATTTCAGGGTTTTCCGACTTTTGAGTTTTCCTTTCTTTTCAAGGTATCTTCTCAAATCTTCTCGTATTTTCTTGTGTTTTTCCCTGCAATCTTGGTAAATCCGTTGGTAAAGCAAGCGTCCTTACCAACGGGCTTTTTTAACTATTCGCTATCCGATATACTTCTTCCTTTGCATCATCAAAATTCACATGGGTGTAAGTGTTCAAGGTTACACTGATGTCTGCGTGACCCATGATATACTGCAAGGTTTTCGGATTCATCCCGGATTTTGCCATATTAGAGCAAAAGGTGTGCCTGCATACATGTGGATGTGTCAAGTATAGGACAAAAAAAATTTTATTTTTTTCTGCCGAAGACTATCTGACGCTTCCATCAGGTAGTCCCAGCACCTTTATTATCTTATGATAAGTCATTCTTGTCCTGCTCAAGTTACCTCTGTTCCGAAAAAATATCGTCAAAATTCCATTCGATTTCAATTTCATCCTGACTATGAACACGAATCACCTTGATAATCTCACGCAACTTCTCTGTATCGAACTTCTGAATTCCCAAGAAATCTTTTAGTTTTATTTTATCAGAAAGTTCATTTTGTTCAAGAAGCTTTTTACTATTCTCTGCATCTTCTATCTTTCGTTTTATTTCATCCAGCTGTACACTTATCTTTTCAGCTCTCTGCTTATACAAATCACGATCTATACGACCATCTTTATAATCATCATAGAGCTTCATCTTTTCCGAGGTCAACTGTCGGCTCTGTTTTTGCAATTCTGAGGTATTGATCTCTTTGTAGTCGCATTGCCTTTTGGCAGATACTTTCTTTTCTTTTTCCAACATTGACGCTGCATACTGATGAACAAGCCCAAGGATATTCTCCTCCAGCGGTTCCCGCCGGATCACCAGACTTCGACACACAGGATCTCCATTGGTTCGGGCATCTGAGCATTTCAGCAGATGCTCTGTTTCTTTTAACAGAGAATGCCCACAGTTGGCACATAGCAGCAATGCCGGCTGTTTTTTACGTCTTTCCAGAGTAAAATTAGTGCGTGATTCCGCAACACTTCTCTTCTTTTTCGGATGCATTTCATTTGCTTTTTCAAACAATGCCCTGTCTATAATTGCCGTATGATGATTTTCCAGGCGAACCCATTCTGTTTCATCATTCAGAATTGCTTTATGACCGGTATGCATACTGCAACGTGTTTTTCCCCAGATTCTGGTTCCAATATAAATCTCATCCCGGACAATTGCTGCTACTGTCGTAGGGCTCCAGTGTTTCTTTTTGATCGTGTCAAACCTCTGGAACTGCACCTGATCCCCTCTTGATAATTTCTGCTCATCACAAGTGGCAATCGCCTGTCTGTTCAATTCCCTTGTAATATCTGCAAAACTTGTTCCTTCCGCTGCCATTTTAAAAATCATTTTCACAACTTTTGCAGCCTCCGGATCTACTTCCAGCCTTCCATCTTTTCCTTTTTTATAGCCATATCTGGCATTTACCGGAAGGCGTGTACCATTTCTCGTTCTTGTCTGCAATGCTGATGAAATTTTCTTGGACAAATCCAGGCTATACATATTGTATACCAGATTCTGCAATGCCACATTCATTCCACCAGTCATTCCGCTGCTTGCTGCACTGTCATAGCTGTCATTAATCGAAATAAATCGTATCTGTAGAAGTGGAAAAATATATTCAATATAAAATCCAACTTCCAGATAGTCTCTTCCAAATCTGGAAAAGTCTTTTACAACTACACAGCCGATTTCTCCGCTTTTCATGTCATCCTGCAGCTGTTGAAATCCCTGCCTTTTAAAATGAGTACCGCTGACACCGTCATCCACATATTCCAGAATATCTGACTCAGCTACACCCAGCTCATCAATTGCAAATGATTTTAACAGAATTCTCTGAGAAGTTACACTGTCGCTCTCTTTTTTGGCTCTGCCATCTACATTGTCATCTTCTGCGGATAAACGGATGTAAACAGCTGTTTTTCTATGATCTGTCATCTTGACTGCGCCTCTTTCTTTAATTTCTGTAAATCTGCAAACTGATCGTCATATACCAGCTTGATCTCATACTCATACTTACCATGGATAATAATTGAATCCACAAAGGCATCTGCCATTTCTTTTGTCAGCTTACGCTTTGACATATAAGTATGTATCACATTTCCCCAGCCTTCTTCAATGTGGTAATCCTGGGAATACCGAACCTGTGCCGCCAATACTGTGTCCAGATGGCTCTTAATATTCTCAATTTCATTGGAATATATCCGAGAAAACTGTATGTACTCTTCTTCTGTAATCAAACGTTCCGAGTAATCTTCATATAAATCCGACTTACGCTTACTGATTCGGCTTAGTTCCCGTCGGAGTTTCCCCACCTCTTTATCCAAAAGCAGGTACTGTGTCTGATTTTTGGAATCTGCATTCATTTCCTGAATCATTTTTTCTGTATCCAATACGGTTTTCATATGCGTTTGGATCAGGCGAAGAACATCGTCATCCACATATTCTTTTCTGACTCTGTGCCCTTTGCATTGCTTTCCTCCGGATTTATGGTTAGTATTGGCTCCACAGATATAAAAGAATGTGCCATTTCTTTCTCTGGACAACGTCATGCGGTTGCCACAGCCTCCGCACCATATCTTTCCTGTATAGAAATTATGGTTTCTAATAGCTCCATTGTTCTGCTGATGTTTCTTCTTATAAGCTTCCGTATATTCCTGGATTTTAGATTGTACCTGTTGAAACAACTCTCTATCTATAATCCCTTCATGCGTATTCTCCACATGCACCCATTCACTCTCTGGTCGATTTCTCTGTTTATTTCCCTGGAAAACACTTTGCTGATATTTTCCAAATACAGAATCACCTGTGCAATGAACATCCTGAAGAACTCGTTTCACTTCATAATTGTTCCAGAGTTTTGACTCCGGAAGCGGCTTTTCACCGGTTTTATAGAATTTTCTCTGT
>ERZ773136.3522-NODE-3522-length-11441-cov-20.080713_pt1 | contig 11441 bp, 11 predicted proteins | sample MGYA00580855_ERZ773136 | MGnify/ENA primary metagenome ERZ773136 (study PRJEB29015, sample SAMEA2737860) | human gut metagenome | biome: human gut; feature: human-associated habitat; material: faeces | place: China | collected 2012 ... | reverse complement strand
GGGGCCGAGGATGGCGACGAATTCGTTATCACGCAGGTTCAGGCTGACATTGTTCAGCGCATTCTGCACGAGATCGCCGGTCTTGTACTGTTTGCAGATCTGTTTGATTTGTAGCATGTGTGTGCCTTTCTGGGGAAAAGGTTCCGGCTGGGGCCGGAGAGGTGAGGAACGGACAGCTGTGCCGCTGCGGGCCAAAAGGCGCGCAGACTGCACAGAAGAATCGAGATGATTTTAGCAAATCTATATGAAAAAACTGTGTATGGAAAAGAAAATGTTTCCGGAAGCGGAAGCAGAAATTCTCTGTTCTGGCCGGGTCAGAGAGGAAAAGTTTCCCAACCCGGCGGCAGGGGTTGCAATCCTGCGGCGTTCGTGTTATTGTAAGGGTACTGAAAAAAGCCGTGCAAACCATCCGGAACGATGAAAATACGGTGCGGCACAGGCAACATGATTTGCAAAAACGTCGGAAAGCAAAACAACACGACGCAAAATCGAACAGAAAAACAGTCTGACACTTTTAGACACTTTTTCAGGGTTCAATGGTTCCTTCCTGCTCCATACAATAAAAAAGGAAAAACAAGGAAATGCACTAAAAACGTCGCAATGCCTTGTAGCAAGGAGGAATTTCTATGGAACGTACGTTTTCACCCATGGTCCGGCAGTTTTCTGCCATCGCCGGGTTGCAGCAGGCATATACGCTGGTTTACTCCCTTGACCCGGACGGCGAAACCGGCTGTCGCCTTAACAACAACATAACGCCGGCAAGGGGGAATGTCAAGGGCGGCGAAGCCGTTCATATACCCTTGACATTCCTCCGCAGCGGGTGTTAATCCGGCATACGCTCAGCGAAATAGATGGACAGCTGCGCATGGATGCGGCTCCAGTCCTGCCGCCGACCTGTCCACTTTTTCGTAATATCCATCATCGCCAGATACAGCATTTTCAGCAGACTGTCGTCTGTCGGGAAAACGCTCTTGGATTTTGTGACCTTCCGCAGCTGCCGATTAAAACCTTCAATCGTATTCGTGGTATAGATCAGACGGCGGACTTCCTGAGGATATTTGAAGTAGGTGCTGAGGTTAGCCCAGTTTTCCCGCCACGACTTTGCAATCTTGGGATATTTGTTGTCCCAGTTCTGCGCGAAAGTCTCCAAAGCGTCCAGAGCGGCCTGCTCGTCCACTGCTGCATACACGGCTTTCAGATCGGACATGAGAGCCTTCAGGTCTTTGTAAGAAACGTATTTGCTGGAATTCCGCAGCTGGTGAATCATGCAGTTCTGAATCTCCGTTTCCGGGAACACTGCATGGATGGCTGTATCGAAACTAGTCAAATTGTCTGTACATGCGATAAAAATATCCTCTACGCCCCGATTTCTCAGACCATTCAGTACGGTCGCCCAGAACTTTGCGCTCTCATTCTCGCCGACCCACATGCCCAGAACATCTTTGCGGCCGTCCAGATCAAGGCCGATGGCAATGTACACTGCTTTCTTTACGATCTGCCCTTCACTACGGACATGGTAGTGGATCGCATCCAGAAAAACTACGGCATAGATCGATTCCAGAGGCCGCTGCTGCCATTCTTTCGCCACAGGCAGGATCTTATTCGTGATCCGGCTTACCGTAGTGTCAGACACAGACAACCCGTAGATATCCTGAATATGCGCCTCGATGTCGCCGGTCGTCATGCCTTTCGCATACATGGACAGGATCTTTTCTTCGATATCCTGACTGATGCTGGTCTGGTTCTTTTTCAGAAGCTGCGATTCAAATTCACCCTTCCGGTCACGGGGAACAGAAACCTCGACATCGCCGAAACTGGTCCGCAGATTTTTGCTGCTGTGACCGTTCCGACTGTTGTCCGTAGCTTTGTTCTTGTAGTCGTATTTGCTGTAACCAAGGTCCTCATCCAGTTCAGCCTCCAGACCATTCTCCATGAATTCGGCAATGGTTTCCTTGAACAAGTTCTGGATGTCATCCATGCTGTCGATGTTTGCCATCTGCAGCAATTCACGGATTTTTGCTCTGCGGGCTTTTTCTTCCGGGCTTCGATTCTTTCGGGACATATCTTTTTCCTCCATCCTGATGCTTCTATTTTACACCTCTCCGGAGGTTTACACAATTATTGGGATGGTCTCCAGATGTTACTGTGGCGCCGATTCCAACAACGTATTCGTTATCGACTCTGATGGCTCTCTCTATAAATGTTGGGATGATATTGGTCATATCCTCAGTTCTCATACTGAGCAGAATTTCATCCAGAACACTTTCGGTAAAGAGTTGGTGGTTCACATCCTGCATGACCATATAGCAGAGTTTCAATCGTTCTTTTCTGGAATAAGTCTTGCTCTGATCCTGCACTGTTCCCTTGAAGTGCTTTTCCAATCCGCATAGACACCGGGCAAATGTGGATTTTCCAGCACCATTATTGAAACATACTTTCGGGCGAAATGCAGCGGAGAAGACGCAAAAAGCCCCCGGCTTCTGAAAACAGAGACCGGGGACTTGTCATGCAATGGTAGCGCAGCTGCATTTTTATTAGCCGCCCAGAACAGCGGGCAGGAATTCCGCCAGTCCGGGGATAGCGAAGGTCAGGATTGCCATGAGTGACACCGTGCCGATGACGTACAGCGTATCGGGGAAGGCCTCGTCCACCTTCATGCCCAGCACACGGCAGGAGGTAAACAGGTTGACCGACAGCGGCGGGGTCAGGCTGCCGACCATCAGAGTCATCAGCAGGGCGATGCCGAAGTGGAGCGGAGTCAGACCGACCGATACCGCGATGGGCAACAGGATGGGGGTGGTCAGGATGATGATGCAGACCGTCTCCATGAACATACCAAGGATCATCAGCAGCAGGAAGATGAAGGCGAGGATAAGGAACTTGGAGTCGGTGATGCTCATCAGCCAGCTTGCAAACATCTGGGGCACCTTCTGAGTGGACATGAGCCAGCCGAAGGGAGAAGCGACGGAGATGATGAGCATGATGACGCCGGTGGAAACGACAGCGTCAGCAGACACCTTGAAGAAGTCCTTCAGGGTCAGCTCGCGGTAGACGAACACGGCGAGGAACAGCGCGTAGACCACAGCCACGACAGCGGCCTCGGTAGCGGTGCACAGACCGGAAAAGACGCCGCCCAGAATGGCCACGGGCATCAGCAGGGGCAGCAGAGCATCCAGAATGATCTTCATGCGCTCATTGGCGGTGTACTCGTGGGGGTCCTTGTTCTCCTTCTTCTGCCGACGGACAGCGAAGAAGCTATTCAGGACGATGAGGGCGATGATGGTCAACAGGCCGGGGGCCACGCCGCCGAGGAACATATCGCCCACGGAGACGCTGGCCGACTGGGCGTAGACCACCATGACGATGCTGGGTGGGATGATGCAGGCCATCGTGCCGCCGGCTGCGATAAGGCCGGCCGTCAGGCCCTTGGGATACCCCTCCTCCAGCATGGAGGGGCCGATGATCTTGCCGATGGCGGCAGCAGAGGCGACACCGGAACCGGAAACGGCACCGAAGAAGCCGCAGGCAGCCATAGCCGTTGCACCCAGACCACCGGGGAATTTACGAAGCAGCATATTCGCCAGCTTTATCAATCGCGGTGTACTGCCGTAGACCATCAAGGCACCGGCAAAGATGAACATGGGCATCGCCAGCATGTTAAAGCTCTTTGCGCCGCTGACCATGCGCTGCAGCAGAATGTCCATCGAGGGGCCGCCGTTGACGTAGAGCAGAGTCATGCAGCTGATGCCGATGGAGAATGCGACCGGCACGCCGATGAGGAGGCAGACCGCCAGCGCAACAAACATCAGGATCAATCCAGTATTCATCGATTCAATTCCTCCTCTTCCTTAGAGGTATCCCTGCCCATCAACTTCATCAGGTGCAGGATGGCCCAAACCACATAGAAGACAATCATCAGCACGCAGCCCAGCAGGATGGCCAGATAATTGATGCCCTGAGGCAGACGGAGGGCGGGGGTCTGCATGGGCCAGCTGGTCATCATCTGCTTATAGGCGATGGTGGACACGATGACCAGAAACGCGATACAGATAACGTCGTCGAGTAGCTCGAAGGCGTTATACACCGGGGTCGGGAGCTTGCGGATAAAGAAGTCGATACGGGTGTTGCCGTTGTTGATAGTGGCCATGGCCGCGCCCAGATAGGTAATAAAGACCATCGCCATGCTGGCAACCTCTTCCACCCAAGTAAATGAGTGGTCAAAGAAGTTGCGGTTGATGACCTGCATGAACACGATGACCACCAGCAGGCAGATCGAGATGCAGCTGATGAGCCGCAGCAGGAATTTGATGGTATCGAGAAGTTTCTTTGCCAAAATCTATTCCTTCCTTTCTCTCGGAGATTGACAGGTGCCCATCTTTATTTATTGAAGGAGGTAGCCAGATCGATCCAGCTCTGGCCGTCGGCGTACTGAGAGGCGTAATCAGCCCACACGCCGTCCACCTTGGCCTGAAATGCTTCCTTATCGACCTCGTTGACCTCCATGCCTGCTTCCTTCAGCAGCTCGAGGTACTTGTTCTCATCGCTCTCTTCCAGATCGACCTCACGGGCGTTCTTGGCCTCTTCCATCAAGATTTCCTGATACTCGGTGGGCAGGCTGTTGAACCAGTCCATATTGCAGACGAAGGGGGCGGCATCGTACATGTGGCCGGTGAGGGACAGGTATTTCTGCACGTCCTGCAGAGAGGCAGAGTAGATGTTGGACAGCGGGTTCTCCTGACCGTCGATGGTGCCGTTCTGCAGGCCGGTGTAGACGTCCGAGAAGGCCATGATGACGATGGAAGCGTCCAGTGCGTCGTACATGGCGACCTTCATGCTGTTCTCGTTGGTGCGGAACTTGATTCCCTTCAGATCCTCGGGCTTTTTCAGCGGGCGGGTGTTGTTGGTCATGTGACGGTAGCCGCTCTCCCAGATGGACAGGACCTTGAATCCCATGGGCTCGATGAGCTTCTCGGAGAACTGAGCGCCGAAGTCGCCGCCCCATGCATTACGAGCATTGTGCAGACTGGTAAACAGAAAGGGCAACAGGGCCACGTTGACCTCTGCGTTGATGCCCTCGAAGTTTGCAGCACCCATCTGCATGCAGGCCTCTGTGGAACCGCCACGCACCTGCTCAATCAGGTCGCTCTCACCGCCCAACGCGCTATCAGTGTAGATCTCGACCTGAATGCCGCCGTTAGTGCGCTCCTCAACAGCCTTTTCAAAGCTCTGCAGCGCGACGATGGAGGGGTGAGATGCACTCATGACCGAGCCGATATTCATCGTATAAGTAGTGCCGGGCGCTGCCGCTGCGGCAGTCGATGCTGCGCCGGAGACAGCAGCGCTGGTGGAAGAAGAACCGCCGCAGGCTGCCAGAGCGCCTGCCATTGTTGCAGAGCCAAGAACCTTCAGGAAATTTCTGCGAGAGATTTTCATAATCGATATCCTCCTAAATTTTCTTATTCCTTTTTGAACCTGCGGAGTCTTTCTCAACAGGTCGGGTTCAGTGTATTTGCTGCGCGCAGGCTATATCCCGCTCTAAAATTTTAAATTTTTGGGTAAATATTAGAGTGAAAAGACCCGTTTCTATTCAGGTCTCCTGCATTTGATCCAAAAATAAAAATCAATCTGTATCAAACTTCGTATTTTGCTTTCAGTGCCTTGATACGGGCAGCCTTGGCACGGCATTCGTCATCGGTGGCGTAGTCGTCGGTGGCGCGGGCGATGTGGCGGGTGACTGCATTGATGAAGCGGGCAGAGTCTGCAGCTGCGATAGCATCCACGATGGCCTGATGCTCCATGAGGTTGCACTCCAGTGTACTCAGCTTGAGCGGAGTATGGTTGACACCGAGATAGGCCAGAAATGTGATGCGGTTGGTCCCAAGGTCTTGGTGCATTTTGACCACACGGGCGTTGCCGCAGTAAAGCATATAGCAGCGATGAAACCGCACCTCATTTGCGACCCAATCGGCGTTGAAGTGTTCGCCGCGCTCCGCCACCAAACGGCGGGTCGTTGCCATCACTTCCTCCAGCTCCTTCACCAGCTCAGGGTGTCCTTTTGACATCTCAATAATCGCATCTGCGTAAAAAACCTCGCACATCATGCGAGCTTCCAGCGCATCCAGCAGTTCGGCGTTCGTGTAGGTACGCACCACCATGCTACGGCGGGGCAGCGCCTCCACATAGCCCTCGGAGATGAGACGGTTCAACGCATCCTTCACCGGCGTATGGCTCACACCAAATTCCTCGGACAGTTCCCGGACGATAAGCTTCTTGCCGGCCTCATACTTGCCGGTATAAATATTCTGCCGGATCTTGTCTGCCACCACATCTACTAAAGAGGTATTGACCAGCAGGCTGAGATCCGTAATGCACTCGATGTTCTGTACTGTGTTCATGAAAGTTCCCCAAATTTACCTAAATATTTCGCTGGCCTTATCATATCACACCTTCGCGCAGTGGCACAAGATGTCTTTTTCACAAGAAAATCAAAAATTTCTTGTGGATATTGCCGATCCGACGGCCTCCTTCGCGTCGTTTTGTGCAAATCGCTTCGAGAAAGACCACCATTTTGAGCGTTTTGCCGCTTGCGTTTTGTCCTGCAACTTGCTACAATCAATTCAGAATTTACCTAAAAATTTTCGCTTTCGTTTCGCATTTCATTGCCGGACCTCCCGTCCGGCCCTATCCTGTGCCTTTTCTGTCCTGTACTCGCGCACGGCACGTCTTTTATGGTATAGTATAGAAAGGCACCGAAAAAGAAAGAGGCTACTTTTATGAACCATACCGGCTCTATACAGCTTTTTCTCGATACCTGCCACCTCATCCACGCCAAGGGGCTGGTCAGCGGCTCCGGCGGCAACATTAGCCTGCGCTGCGACGACGGCATACTCATCACCCCCTCCGGCCGGAGCTTGGAATCCTTAAAGGAAGAAGACCTCGTCCTGCTGCAGATGGACGGAAGCTGCACCTGCCCCAACGGCGGCATCCCGTCGAAAGAGTGGCGGATGCATCTGGCCTGCTACCACGCCCGCCCGGACGTCTCGGCCCTCGTCCATGTCCACAGCAGCAATGCTGTGGCCGTTTCCTGTATGAAGGATGCAGACTCCTCCTGCGCTATCCCGGTGTATACCCCCGGCTACAGCATGCGCGTGGGCGAGCTGCCCCTCCTTCCTTATATGACGCCCGGTTCGGTAGAGCTGTGCGACCACGTCTTTCCTCTCATCGCAGAGCGCAACTCGGTGCTTCTGGCAAATCACGGTCCTTTGGCCGTGGGCCGCAGCATGGAGGAGGCACTGAACATCATCGAGGAGATCGAGGACGAGGCGAAGCTTTTCCTGCTTCTGGGTGACCGTGGCATCGCTATGACGAAAGCACAGCAGAACGCTCTGCCCTCCCACGGACTGCGCTTTTGATTGGTAAAGGAGGAAAGCCTCGGATATGACTCAAAACGAAACATTGCTGCTGGGCATCGACATCGGCACTACCGGCACAAAATGTGCGATCTATGACCTGAAGGGTGAGCTTGTTGCCCACGCCTATCAGGAGTACTCCATGATATACCCGCAGCCGTCCTGGGCCGAGCAGGATCCCCATCGCTGGTGGAACGCCGTCCAGACGAATCTGCACAACTGCTTTGAGCAGCAGGGCATCGACAGCAGCCGCATCGCCTCCATCGGCCTGAGCTGCACCAACGCCATGACGCTGGTGGACGAGGCAGGCGAGCCGGTGTACAACGCCATCGGCCACCATGACAAGCGCGCCGACCCGCAGGTGGCGTGGCTGCGTGAGCGTGTCGGTGAGGATCTCGTCCTCCGCGTTACGGCGAACAAACTGGACAAGGGCTCGTTCTGTCTACCCTCCCTGCGCTGGCTCATCGACAACCGCCCCGAGCTGGTGGCTCGGGCGTATAAAATGCTGATGCCCAGCGGCTACATTATCCAGAAGCTCACCGGAAAGTTCTCCATGAACCGCCCCCGGATGAGCCTCACCTCGCTGTCCGACATCCGCACCGGCGAGTGGAGCCACGAGATCGCCAAAAAGGCGGAGATTCCCTTCTCGCTGCTGCCTACCCCTTACGACCCCTGCGACATCGTGGGCGGCGTCACCGAGGAGGCTGCCCACATCACCGGATTAAAAGCCGGTACACCGGTGTCTGCCGGTTGTCTGGACAGCGTAGTGGCCACATTGGGCGCAGGCGCTGTGCAGGAGGGCGATGTCGCCCTCACCATCGGCAGCAGCGGCCGCATCTGCTACATCGGCAGCGAGCCCATCTACGATAAGCGTCTGCTGAACTGCCGCAGCCCCTATCAGGGCCTGTACACCATTTTGCAGACCACCGACAACGCCGGCATCTCCCTGCGCTGGTTCCGTGATGTCTTCGGCGACGCCGTCCAGCAGAAGGCCGAGGCTGCGGGCCTGTCCGTTTACGATTACATGAACACGCTGGCTGAGAAGGTTCCCGCAGGCTGCAACGGTCTGGTCTATCTTCCCTATCTGGCCGGTGAAAAGTCCCCCATCTGGGACTCCGACGCCCGGGGCGTCTTCTTCGGCATGAGCCTTTCCACCGATTACGGTGCTTTCGTCCGCGCCATCATGGAGGGCGTTGCACTCTCTATGCGGGACTGCATGGAAATTATGCCTGCTGCCAAGAAGTCTATTTCCCCCATTCCTCTGGGCGGCGGCGCAGCCAACAGCCGCGTCTGGTGTCAAATTTTCGCCGACGTGCTGAACCGTCCCATCGTCCGCCTCAAGAGCGGTGAGACGGAAACTCTGGGCGATTTTATCATCGCCGCCGAGAGCGTCGGCCTTACCGACGTCACCCGCGACTTCGGTAAGAAGCTAGCCGCTGAGAGCGAAGTCCTCTATCCCGATTCTGCGGCGGCATCGGTCTATGATAAGGCCTATCAGAAGTATAAGGCTGTTTATCAGAATACGAAAACGCTATTCTAAGTTACCTTCTTCATTTTTCATTCTCCCTTTTCTCCTTGCCCCGGCTTTCTGCGCAGATGCAGGGTGGCCGGGGTATTTCTTTGTACAAAAAGGACTCCCCGGGGGAGCTGTTCCGCTTCTCGGGGAGTCGATTCTGATTCAGTTTAAAAGTTTTTATTCAGCAGAGACCCAAACCATGCACGGGCCTCCTGCTTCTTCTGAAGCTTATTGTACATTTTGACAGTCTTTTCGTAGACCTTCTCGCTCATCTTGTTGCTTGCAGTGGTGGCGGCAGCCTGCTTGGCCTCCAGCGTGTCGGCGGCGGCAACGGCGGCCTTCATATCGGCGTAGTCGGCCATGATCTCCTGCTGGAGCGCGGCATAGCTGGCCTTGGCTGCTGCCCGATCCTTTGCGGTGACCTGATTGCCATTGCTGCCGTAGGTCAGCAGGTTGGAGAGGGCGTCACGCACGCCGTAGAAGGAGTCGGTCCAGTCGTCCGGGTAGGTGTAGTAGCGGCCCTTGGCATCCTGATACCAGACGCCCTCGGTGGGCTGCTCGTCGGAACGGGTGACCTTATGGACCGAGACCTTGTAGACATCTGCGGTGTCGGTGGTCAGCATCGGATAGTAAGGGACGAAGGCGTTGTACACATCGTCGTCAAAAGCGGTCCACTCGGTAATGGCAGTGTTCAGATCGCCGGTGGCGCTCACCTGGAACAGATGAGTCTCCACATTGCCCGTCTTGCCGATGGGCTCCGTCTGAAAGAAGTGGATGGAATCCTCCACCGAGAACTTCTTGGTCAGCTGGATGTTGGAGTAGACCGGGACGATGGCACCGTTCTCGCCGACGTTGCTGATGGCAAAGTCGGTCTCACTGTAGTTGTCCTTCGTAAAGGTGTCGGTGCCGTACAGGTAGTTCAGGCCGGCTGCCATGCGGTCCGACGCGATGTCGCCGTTGTAGGAGGCATCCAGATCGATGACATTGGCAGCGGCGTCGCCCACAAAGGTACCGGCCTTCTGGGCCACGGAGATCAGGTTGGCAGAGGCCACCACATGGTCGGTGTCATCCAGATCGATCTTGCCCATAGCGGCGATGTTGGGCTGCATGAAGACCACGCTGGAGGAGAGCTTCAGGGCAAGGTAGGTGTGGCCCGTCAGGTTCTCCACGAACCAGGTCTCATTCTGGTCGGCAATGAACACGCCGGAGCCACCGGCCGCACCGGCGTTGTCGTAGATGGAGGTCAGCAGGGCAACACCCTCGCGGGCCGTGGAAGCTTCGCTCAGCAGCACCGTGGTAATCTCGGCTTCCTCAATGCCGTTGTCCACATAGGGGTCTACGCTCAGCACGGCGTCGGTGCCGTAGAGAGACTCAGTGGCAGAGACTATGACGCCCTTCTCGTTGGTGCCGGCCTCCTCATAGGGGGTGTGCTCGTGGGTGCTGTCGCAGTCCGGGCAGACACCCAGACCGTTGTCGTCCCGGCGGGCGGTGTAGCGGTAGCTGTCGTGGGTGAAGGTGTAGGTAAAGCCGTAGCAGCCCTCGTAGACCTCGCCTGCGGTGTGCTTTCCGGCAGGGCTGACGTTGAACAGCTTGTTGTAATCGTTGGTGCCCAGATCCTCGATCCGGCCAAACATGGTGGTGCCATCCTCGGTGAGGTCGCTGCCGACATAGAGTGCCGTGCAGGCGAAGGCGGAAGGAACCACGGCAAGCGTCATCGCACAGGCGATGAAAGCCGCAGCAATTTTCTTCTTCAAAGACATAATAGTATCGATCCCTCTCTTGTTGATTGTCGGCATTTCGTCGGCAGGTGTCATAATACACCCATTTTAATGAAAATGCAAGTATTTTCCCGAAATTTTAGCATATATTCATTTTTATATGGTATATATTCATACTGCGTTTTTCATCTGCCCCTCCGTGAGCGCAAAAAATCGCCCCGGCTTCCTCTTTCGGAAACCGGGGCGGTTCATATACTTTATTGGTGCTCTCTCAAGCTCTCACGCGATTACTTTCTGGGATTTTTGATCGCAGCCTGGGCGGGTGCCAAAATTACAGAGCGTTCGGAACAACGGCACATCGCTATTTTCAATTTTTCAGTTGATTCCAAGCGCTTTCATCAGTTCAGAACGACTCTTTTCATCTTCAGAAGCCCTCTTTACATCGTCAATGCGATTTTGTTCAAAGAGCTTCTTTACCAGTAGAGCCATTTTGTTTTCACCACAGCTCTCACCTTTCACGATTCCTTTTTCAATGCCTCTGTTTTCCACTTTATCAAGCACATCACACATTTCCAGCGTTAAAGTTACTGCGTGTCCGAAAGATAAGGCTTCAACATCTCAACCAACTCATAGACTTTCGTTCCGGGTGCTGACTCAGAGGGTTTCCGTCCCTCATTCTGCTTGTCCAATCGCTTTGCATTAGCAATTGCAATGTCCATGTAAGGCCGCAGCACTTCATACATATCCGGGCGGTTCTTCTCGTAGCCACCTGCACCAATGTTTTTCAGCCAATCGCTC